>Ga0116227_10012085_pt1 | contig 14238 bp, 11 predicted proteins | sample S1TSphgellanicum_FD_89693 | JGI IMG/M metagenome (GOLD analysis project Ga0116227, IMG submission 89693) | Host-associated microbial communities from peat moss isolated from Minnesota, USA - S1T2_Fb - Sphagnum magellanicum MG | ecosystem: Host-associated > Plants > Peat moss > Unclassified... | reverse complement strand
ATATTGTTTTCGAAAAAACTAACATAATCATTATATTCATCTAAATCAATTTCATCTATAATATCTAAATTTATAGATATATTCATATTTTTTAAATATTGTAAATAATCTAAAGATTCTACTTTAATTAAATTAGCTAAAGCTTTTTTATCTTTACCTACTTGATCTGCTGTAATTGCTACAGCTTCAACCGACATAAAGCTTTCATGATTTAAGCCAGTTAATCTAAGCATATTATTTTTTAAAATATTAAAAATTTTTACATTTACATTTTTTTTATTAATAAAAAATCATATATTTTGTTTATTTTTGTATATATTATTAATTAATAATTTATTTATATCATAATAATTATATAAATTATACAAATTATTATAATTTGTCATATCTAATAAAGTAACATTTTTATTCATACTACTAAATAATCTATTATTATCAAAATTTAAATTATATAAATCTTTAACAAAACTTAATTTTAAATAGTTATTTATATATACTTTTTTATTTGTAAAAATCTGATCTTTTAATAAAATATTACTATTTAAAAAATAGTTATTAAATAAATAATTATAATAATTAAATAAATAATATTTATTTAATAAATATATTTTTAATCAACTAGGATTCTCTTTTCGTAACATGCTTGTTAAAACTCTTTGAGTATTTAACTTTAATAAAAATACAAATTCTTTGAATGGATAAACTAATAATAATTTTATTACTTCTATTATAATATTTATATAAAAACCAACTAATAATATTAATATTAAATTTAAACACATTTGTATTTTTTTATAATTATAAATTTTTATATTAGACTTTTTAAATTTAATAAATAATAATATTAAAAAATAAAATAAACCAAAAAATAAAAATAAAAATATTTTATTAAAAATATAAAAATATGATATTAAAAATAAAAATAAACAATTAATAAAAAATATTAAAATATATTTATATTCATTTAAATAAATAAATAAATTATTCAAAGTTAACTTAATATAATTTACATTATAATTAAATATTTTTATATCATTAACAGTTTTACTATTATAAATATAAAATAAAATAAATAATTTTAATAATATATATATAAAAATATATATTCATAAATATCTTATAGTATCAGATAAAAATAAAATTAAAGAAAATAATGGATCTATAATAAAGTTAAATATAAATACTACAATCATATAAAATAATATAATATCTATAAAGTCTATAAAAACACAAAATAATAATAAAAATAATCAAAAACTAAAAATAATCATGATTATTTTTAGTTTTTGATTAACTATATAATATTAAAAATGCCATCATAATTGATAGCAACCCCATAGCTTCACATAATGCAAAACCTAATAAACTTAATTGAAATAATTTAGGTTCTTGTAAAGGATTTCTACTAATACCTATTACTAATGCTCCAAATACTATACCTATACCTACACCTGCTCCTGCACAACCTATTACTGATAACCCTGCTCCTATATATTTTCCTGCTGTTGTTATTGATAAATAAAATATTGATTTCATTTTTTTTTAATTTAAACTAACAATTACTTTTTCTTAATCATAAATAATAAATATAAATCCATAAATTTAAATAATAATTTTATTTGATTATATTTTTAATAATTAATAAAAAAAATATACTCTACGCATAATATATCATCATATATAAAACTAAAAAAACAAATAATAATCATCATAATAAAGCTATTATATCTAATATATTAAATTTAATACCTTTATAATAAAAATACTTACTTTTTAAATATGGCTTAATTTTATTTCTATAATAAAATAATATTTTATTTATCATTTTCTTTTATATAAATATATATATAATAATATTTTATAAATGTAAAACAAAAACTTGTTAATTCTTTTTTTTAATAAAAAAAAATATATATTATTTATTATAATATAAATATAATATGTAAATATATTTATTAAACCTAAAAAAAATAATTTAAAAAATAATTTTAATTTATTATACAAATTAACAAAAAATCTTTTACTTCATCTAAATAAAAGCTTAAGTATATAAACTATTTTTTTTAAAAACTTTCAAAACCTAGTTTTTTTAAAAAATTTAAACCCATATATATATATTTTTATAAAAAATAAAAAAAAATTTACATATTTTTTTTTTATAAAATTATAACAATATAAAAAAAAATTTTGTATCATATCTATTTTTAGTATAAAATATAAATATATATTATTTCTACTTATTTTTATAAAAAGCTTAATCTTAAATATATATTTTTTATATCAATATAAATAATATGCTAAAAAAAAAAAATATACTAAATAATAATAAAAATAATTTCAATATAAAACTATAATATAATTATTATACTTTGTACAAACAACTTTTATTTTTAAATCAATTATACGTTTTTCTACTATTATATTTATAAATAAACAATATATATATATACTTATAAATATTTTATTTAATTTTGAAATTTTATCTTTAATATTAATAAAAAAAATATATATTCAAAATAAATACATAAAAAATTTAATATAAATTATAAAAAATAATAAAATCTGAAAAAATAAAAATAATATAAATTGCCATAATTTACTTAACTTCATAAAATACTTAATATTATCTTTATAAATTTTACGATTATAATAAGCTTGTAAAAACACTTTATAAAACAAATAATTAAAAAAATAATTAAAATATATAATTAAAATATATAATAAATTAACTACTAATTTATTAATTTGATATTTCATTATCTATTAATTTTTTTTAATTTTCTTAAAGATAAAAAAAATCATTTCAAATAATATTTAAAAGTAAAATTTTTAACAAAATAATTACCTATTTTAAAATAATTAAAAAACTTATTTAAACGTTTAACAAAATATACTGGATTATAAAAATTATGTAGACCTTTACCTTTTTTTTTTATTTTTATAGAAAATTTTCGTATTAAAGGTTTTAAAAAATAATTATAAATAATTCATTTACGTTTATATTTAAAAAAATATAATTTACTCTTTCATTCTTCTCTTTTTAAAATATTTTTCAAAATAGTTAAATTTCTTATAGTAGGATAAAATAATACTTCATAAATAAATCTTATAGATTTGAAAATATAAATAAATAAATATAAATAAAATATAAAAAACTTATGCCATATTTTATTTTTAGAATATTGAGCAAAATCAAAATATTTTATTTTATAAAGTAATTTCTTAGGTTTTTTCATATAATTAACATAATAACGATTTTTTCTAATAAAATATAAATAATTTTTATAATTGTGTATAATTTTATATTTATTAAATAATAAATGCCCAAAATAATTATCATTATTACCTATCTTATAATCTTTAATAACATTATAAGATAAATTTATTAATTTAAAATTTTTATGTGTTTTTAAATAATGATTTAAATATAATATATTAAAAGTACATTTATTAAATAATGCTACTTTATCATATTTTTTACTTAAATTTAACTTATAACGTCGTTTTGATAATTTATAAAAAATATAAAATACATTATTAATTTTTAATTTACGACGCATATTCCATAATATTACTTTTTTATATTTTAATAATAATATTTTCTTTGATATTAAACTTAATACAAAACTTACACTTGCTACAGTATCATCATTAGCTATAATTGGTAAATTACATAAATAAGTTTTTATATTACTATCAATCATACCTATTACAGGTAACTGTAAACTAGAAGCTTCTTTAAGAACTATATAATTATAATGTAAATTAGAAATAAATAAAGCTCTTGGTCATGTATACCTTGTTAATAATCAATTATTTATTAAATATAATTTAATATATGATTTTATAGCAATTCTTTTTAAAAAGTATTTAACTAAAGAATATTGTATACTTTTAAAATTAGATAAATTACCTCTAATTCAATTACGTACACATGCAAATTCTCCACATATATAAGAAAATTTTTTAAATAAAAATTCTTTTGTACACTCTAAATTAACAAACCAAAAAGGAAAATTAAAATTAACAATATATTTTAAAAAATATAAAACTGTTTTTAAATTTTTTACTGTTTTAAAAATATTAAGTATTCATATACTTTTTTTAATTCTATATAAAATCCAAGAAGCTAATAAATTAGTTGTTTTTATAGTATGTCCTATATGTAAATAATATTTTAAACATTGATAAAATAATTGCATAAAATTTATTCTTTAAAACTTAAACATCTAAAATAATCAACTGAAAATGTATTAATTATATCTTTTTTTTTAAATCGTTTTAATAAAATAGTAAAAAAAAAGATATATGAAAGATATATACATCTAGGATTCATAAAAAGTATGGCTTTTCTACGCAACCTTCTAAAATAATTTCAAAAAATAAAACTTTTATATAAAGGCCTATAACCTACAATATCAAATAAATTAACATTATAAAATAATAAAGGTTTATATCTTTTATTAATTCAAACATTTCCACCTTTTACCATTTTTATACTATCAAATAAGGTACTAAAAAAAGATGTTCTATAAATATATGAAGGTAACTTACATTCTATAAAATAAAAAAAATTTTGATCAAAACTTCCGTTTTTTAAATTAGATTTTCGAACTATTTTTTTCAATTGTTTATAATTATAAATTATGTAAAATAATTTAATCACACGTACACTTACAAATTCAAAATTAGCCTTAAATTTTTTATATTTTTGAAAACCATAACGTGGATCATATATAAAAAAATTTCGAAAAAAACGTTTTTTTACTAAAGGTTTACGTCTTACTATAGTTTTAAATATTTTTATTAAACGCCTAGATATTTTCGATTTAAATATAATAAAATATAACATATGATACATCCAAATTCTACAAATATTCAATATTTTTATTTTTTTTTTTTTTTTATAAACTGTATAATGTTGAAGCAACTCTTGTTTATCTATTTTTTTTTTTTTATACAAATTTTTTAAAAGAGTTAATTTTTCACGAGCTCTCTTAAATTCAAACATTTTAGTAAAAATATTTTTTTCTATTTGTTTTTTTCTTTTTGATAAATAAAAAATATAATAATAAGTAAAGTCACGCTGTACTTGCCTTGTATTTTTCATAAATCCTCAAATATCAATTTTAAATTTACGATAATAAATTAATCTTTGCTTTGCAAAATATGCCATTTATAATAATTATGTATTTTACATAATCTTAAAAATATAATTAAAAAAAATATATATATATTTATAATAAAAAAATAAAAACTCTTAAAAGCCATATTAAATATATTTAATATTTGTATATTAGTATAAAAATAATAATGATATTGATTAATCTTCTTAAACCAATAATAATAATTACCCATAGGTAATAATCTAATAAAAAACTGCTGATATCTATCTAACTTAAAGTAACCACCAAATCTTAATCTTTTTTTTTTTTTATGAGCATATGAATTAATATAAGATTTAGGTATTTTACGCTTATACTGAAAATAACCATAATTTCCAATTACTTTAAAAATTCTAACATATAATTTAAAATTATCAAAAAAAACTTTTAATAAAATAATATACTTTCTTTTAAGTCTAATATGTCCTCTCATCTTAAATCTAATCCAAACATATTCAAAAAAAAAATAAGGTATTACTATAAATCAATAAAAAAAACAAAAATTTAATAAATTTATATTTATACTATTTAAAAAAAAAAACATATATTTTTTTTTTTTTTTTTTAATAGGTACTGGTACCATACTTATATTTTTAACAAAATCAAAATATTTATTAAAAAAAAAATTATAACTCATAAAAATTTTTTTATTAAAAGAAACTAATTTATTTATATTAAATAACTTTCTAAAATTATTATAAAACTTACTTAAAAAAAAAATTTTAATTAAATTTTTTTTTATATAAGTAGTCTTTAAACTATTTAATATAATAAAATTATAAAAACTAAATCAATTTCTTCATTTTCATATTTTTTTTCTAAACTTATTTTTTTTATTTCAATAATGCTTAGATAAATCAATACTTTTTTTATCAAAATAATTTTTTCAATAAAGCTGTGCATCCATTTCAACTTTTTTACAAAAAAATAAAAAATTATAAAATTTTTTATAATAAATAAAAAAAAATAAAATAAATAATAAATATATATATATATATATTATAATATAATAATAAACAAAATTATATTTTATTATTTGAATTAAAGGTAAAAACTGCATATTTATATTTACTTTATTAATTAAATATAAATAATTCGTAAAATTAAATAAATAAATATTTTTTAAAAAAACTATATTATGTGTAAAATGTTTAAAAAATTTAATATTACGTATAGTAACTGTATTTACAAGTACAGTTTTATATAAAATAGTATCTTCATTTCCTCAACTATATCTTTGCTTTCTAAACAAATAATAATTTGATTTAAAATATATTAAAGTATTTTTAATATTTAATAATAACTTTATATAATTAAAAAAATATTTAAAAAAATAAATTTTAATTAAAAGTCAATTATTCAAATTATTTATAAAATTTAAATTAATTAAAAAAATATAAATATAACATTTAAATAATACTACAAATTTTATAGGATCTATAAAAAATATATAAATTTGTAATATTATTTTTAAATATCAATTTAAATCAATAATAATATTTTTTATAATATAAAAATAAATATACAATAATATTAAATGTAAAAAAAAAGCTATATCTATAAACAAATCAAAAATAAATTGTTTACTATTATAATACATTACTTTAAATTTATATTTTAAATAAAAATTAATTACACATATAATATATATTATATGTGTAATTAATTTTAAATAAATTTTTGAATTTATAACAAAATCTACAGTTTTATAAATATACTGAACTATTAGATCAGTTAAATAAAATAAATAAAAAATAGTATTTTCTATATAACTTTTAATTGTATAATATATAACTAAATTAAATCAATAATATAAAAATTTTTGTTTTTCTATATATAAATACATTTGTATATATACAGTAATTTTATATATTAATGATTGTATTCTATACTCATATTTTAAGAACTTTAAATTATAATCATATCAAGTATATAAATAAATATAAAATAAATTTAATAAATATCAAGACATTATTATAAAATTAATTTTTATAAAATTAATTTTATTTAACACATTATAAAAAAAAATATAATAATATATTATTATTAAATTCAATATAAATTTATAACTAAACTTTATATATAACCAATAAATAACAAAAAATGATTTTACATAATATTTTTTTAATAAAAAATAAATAAAAGCTTTTACATAAAAATCATAATAAAATCATAAAGGCATAAAATTTAAACACTTAATTCTAGCTTTATAAAAACTATATAAACTAAATCATTGAGCATAATGTCTTTTAAAAAAACAACTAAAATAAGTATAACGATAAACTTGTCATCTGATTTTAATGCTTATATTTCTTAAAAAATAATAAATATAAACATTAAAATAACGTTTTAAAAATGTTAATATTGTGTAATTTTTATATTTTAAAATATAACCAAAACGCTCTATTCTATATATAAAATTATTATAATAAGAAAATATTAAAGATATTAATATTCTATATAACTCTAAATAACTAAAATTATAAAAATTTATAAAATAAGATATAAAAGAATTTTCAATAAATAAAGTATTATTCAAAACTATTTTATCTATAATAAATAACTTATATCAAGCACTTTTTATATTAGCTATATTTATAAATAAATTAAATACAAAAGAATACTTTATTAAATTTATGTATTGTTTTTCTTTATAATTATTTATATAAATATACTTTAAACAATATTTTATTTCTTTATTTTTTATATTATATAAATCATCTATATTTAATAAATATTCATTTTTATAAAATAAAAATGAATAAGGACTATGTCATAACAAATGCTTTAAATGAAATTTTAAAGAAAAACAATTTAAATAGTTAAATATAGCTCAACCAAAATTTTTTTTAGATTTAAAAAAAAAAAATCTTTTTAAATTATTTATTTTATTCAATGTTTGCAACTTATAAACTTCTACTTTATTATTAAATATATCATTATAAGAATTTATAGTATAATCACACATAATATAATACAATATAAAATTTTTTTTAAAAAGGTAAATTAAAGACCTAAAACTTTTTAATGCTTTACCATTTTTTCTAGTTAATGTTAAATAATTTTTATAATTCCAATTTAATTTTAAATTCTCAAAATTATATTGTAAATATCTGTTTTGCAAGTATGCCGTAAATTCTGGTCAATAACTTTTTAATTGAATATATTCTATTAAATAATGATAATTATACAAACCTATAAACCTTAATAAAGTATTACGATATTTTATATAAGTTTTACGACTAGACTTAACAAAAAATAAATTTATAAATACTTCACTATCCTCATTTTGTGTATATTTACTTACCTTTATATTCTCAAAAAAAAACCAAAAATTAAATTTTTTTCTTTTTTTTTTTTTATTAAAAAAATACTTAAAATGTACTTTTAATTTACTTAATTTTATTTTTATCAAATCAGTTAATCATTTATAATTTTCTAATAATATTGTATATCTTCTTTTATATTGATACATTTTATTATTATTAATAAATTGATATTTTTTAATTATTTTTAAATTTTTATTAATAATATCAAAATAGCTAAAACATTTTATTATATTTTTATTATTATTGATATTATAAGGATAAAATTCATATATATATATATAATTATATACACGTTTTTTAAATAATTTTTTAATTGCCGTATCCTGATAGCTCTCTACAGGATGAGTTTCACTTACTGCTCCTCCATTCATAAATATATAATCTATTAAATAATTACTTTTAGTTCTCTTTTTTCTACGAATTAAAGACCAATTTAAATTTGGTATTTTATATTTATAATGAAATAAATTTTTATAAATTTTATAATTATAAACGGTACTAAAAAAAAATGTATAATTTAATTTAATTACTTTTTTTTTTAAAAAAGAAAAAAAATAACCTATTTTTCTTTGTACACCTAATAAAAATTTATATCGCACATATAATTCATGTGTTCTTTTCAAATTATTAAATACATAAGTAAAATAAGTATTCTCATAATAAAAATAAATATATCTTAAAGGTATTTTCTTTAATTTTAAAATACGACTACTTAATAAAATAACAGTTCCATTCGTTAATAAATTACTAACATTATATTCTTTATTATAAAACAATCATAATCTTACATTTTCTTTATAATTTTTTTGATACTCTATAGGCACTGTAAAAAAATAAGAATGTAAATAATCTATATTAACAGTTTTCTGTAATTGTTTATATTTACCCTCTAAAATATGTTTAAATGGCCTAGTATAAAATTCTTCTTCTGCTTTAATTGTTTTGAAAGTCATTTTAAACTTATTAACATAAAACCTTGCAATGTCTTCATATCTCATTACTAATTCACCATGTCATGAATTATTATAAACATTTAATAAATTATTTAATAAAACAGTATCATTATTTAAATATACAAAGAATGAATTTAATCTTATATTATATTGAGTTGTTATTTTAAAACCATATAAAGATAAAATATTATTTAAATAAACTAACATATCATTATAAATAATGTTATTTAAATAAGTTAAATCTATCAAGTTGTTATGCAATAACATTAAATTATAATAATTTCTTAAATCAATTCATTCAAAATTAAAAAAACGTGAAGCTTCTTTAACTTCTAAAAAAGGTAAATATAATATATAATGTTTAAATAATAAAATAAAATAATAATATATAAGCCAATAATATTTCATACATAAAATAAATAATAATATATATAATAAAATATATTTATATTTATATATATTATAAATTATAATATTTATCAACAACATAATAAAAGATAATAATATATATAATATATTAAAAAAAAATATATATATAACATAAAATGTTAAAAATTTTATTTTTTTTTTTTTTAAATTAATAAATAAAATACCTCATAAAAATTCTTGTAATTGTGACATCTTTACAAATACAAATAAATTTAAATAATATATTAAGTTTATTAAATGAATTAAAATTTTTTTTTTTAAATAAATACTAAAATAAAATTTAATATTTATTAAAAATTTTTTATATACTAATATATTATAAAATAAAAAATTAATAAAAGATAACTTTATATAAGAATTTCTATATAATATAGGATCTTCTATATATTTCAATTTTTTAAATATATTAAATCTTTTTAATAAAAAAAACATAAAATCTAAATTTATAAACTTAAAAATATGATAATAAAAAGTTACAATTAACCTATAAACTTTACTTAATATAGGTTTTTTATATATTATTAAAAACTTTGCTTTTAATATTATATTTAAATTATATAATATAATATTAAAAAAATATATATTTTTCAAATTTAAATATATACTAAATATAAAAACTAAAAATACTTGATAAATATAAGTAATTACATAAATTGTTAAATATTTTCAAAAATAAAAATATATAGACTTTTTATTATAAAAAAATTTATTAGCTTTAAAATTTGTTCCATATCCATTATAACTATAAAATCTAAAATTTTTAAATATAAAATAAATTATATATAATATACTATAAAAAAAATTATATATAAAAGCTATTATATTTAATAATAAAAATTTTAAAAAATAATAATAATTTATTTTATAACTAAAAAAAAAAAATATAAAAGGTAAAAAATATAATAATAACATTGTTATTATTTAAATTTTTAATATAAATTATTTATAAAATCAAATAAAATTTTTAGATTTTATAAAATTTAATATATTTATATTTTTTTTTTTTTCTAATGTTAAAATTATAGCACCTAACATTGCTATAAATAATAATAAAGTAGCTCCTATAAATAATATATAACAATCATTAAAAAGTAATATTCCTATAGTTACTATTTTAATATTAGTATAAAAACTTCATTTTATATATATAATTAAATTTACTAATTGAACATAACTTATACTATTATATAAAATCAATAATATTTGACTCACATAAATTAAACTTAAAAATGATACTAAAGGTAAATGTAAAGAAAAAACTTCTTTAATACGAATATTTAACATCATAACAATAAACAAAAACAATACAGCAATAGCGCCTACATACACAATTAATATTATTAAACCAATAAATTCTACTCCATAATAAATAAATAATAAACTACATAAAAAAAACACTATAATTAAATTAATGACACTTTTTATTATACTTTTACTAAAAATTACACATATTGCTGTTATTAATATTAAACATAAATATATTATTAACATTAATTATTTTTATAACTAATTAATTTAATTAAACTTATTAATAAATATAATATAATTATTATTATATTTAATATTAACCTAAATATAATATAATGAATGTAAATATAATAAAATTTAATAAACTTATATTGTTCCAATAATATATTATTATTTATAATATTACTGAAACAATTTTTAAATGAATAAAAAAATTTTATATTAGACAATATTTTTATAGTATTTAAAAATTGTTTTAAATTATTAACACAGATCATTATAATAAAAGAACTTAAAAAAAAAAAATTTACTACAAATAATCTTTTTATATATTTGGCATTTACAATCAAACACCTTACATTTTCTTTAAATAATTCATTTTTTAAATTTAATAACATTAAATTAGATAATTTATTATAATTAAAAAATATAATAAAATTATTATTCTCAATTAAATCATTTAATTGTAATAACTTATAATTAGCATTAATTAAATTTAAATTTGATATTTGTAAATATTTCATTAAATTTTTATAATAATATTACTAGAACGTAAACTACCTTTCAGCATTTTTGTAGCTTGCAATAAAGTATAATTAGGAAATTTAAATCTAGCAATTTTTAAAAAATCTTCTAATAATATATAAGATATAATACTTAAATTACCATTAAAATCTTTTATTTCTTCTTCTTTTTTTAATAAATAGATTAGAAATCCAATAGATGGTAAATCTGTCGTAAAAGTAAAATTTTTATTTTCTGTTACTATAATATTAACTTTTAATCTAAAATAATCTGGTAAATCTTTTGTATAATCATTAAACTCCTTACAAAACTTAACTGTATTTACACCGATATTACCTAAAATAGTACCAAGAGGTGGACCATTTTGAGCACTATTAGCTCTAATATATATAGTTAACTTCGTAATTATATCCATTTTAAATAAATTCTAAAATAATACCAGCACCTATTGTGATATTACCTTCACGCATTACGAAACGTAACCCTATATTTAAAGCTACTTTATCAACTAACTTTACAGTAACAACTAAAGAATCACCAGGCATTACAGCACTTATATCATCTGGTAATATTAAAGAACCTGTCATATTAGCTGTTCTAAAAAAAAATTGTGGAGTATAATTACTAATAAAAGGCTTATGTCTTCCACCTTCTTGTTTTGTTAAAACATATATTTTAGCTTTAAATCTGTTATACGCTTTAATAATATTTAAAGCTGCCAGTACATAACCTCTTTTTACATCGTCACGTTTTACTGCTTTAACTAAAACACCAACATTATCTCCTACCTCTGCAATATCTAAAGATTTACGAAACATTTCAAGACCCATACAAAATGTACTAATATTTTCTCGACCCCCTACAACTTCTAAAGTATCATTTATTTTAATGAGTCCAGTTTCTATTTTACCAGTTAATACTGTACCTCTACCAGTAGCCATAAAGATACCTTCTATAGACATTAAAAAAGGTGCATCTTTTTTTCTTTCTGGTTGCTTTATATATGAATCAACAGTATTCATTAAATTAAGTACAGAACCTGTACCTACATCACTATTATAATCTTCTTCTAAAGCCCTACGTGCTGAACCCTTTATACAAGGTATATCTTGAGAAAATCCGTAAGATTCTAAAAGTTCTCTAATTTCAAGTTCTACAAGATCTTTCATATCACCTTCCATCATTAAATCAAGTTTATTAATATATATTACTATATAAGGTATACCTACTTCCTTAGCTAGAATTATATGCTCTCTTGTTTGTACTTGAGGTCCATCATTAACTGCTACTACTAAAATTGCACCTTCCATTTGAACTGCACCTGTTAACATATTTTTTACATATTGTTGATGACCTGGACAATCTATATGAGAATAATGTCTTTTCTCTGTTTCATATTCAATATGAGCAGCATTAATTGTGATTCCTCTATTTCTTTCTTCTACATGATTATCTATATCTGAATAAGAATGAAAATATGTATTCCCAATACCTTGCAAACATTTTGTTATTGCTGCAGTTAATGTTGTTTTACCATGATCTACATGGCCTATAGTTCCTATATTACAATGTGGCTTTGATTTAATAAATTTTACAATTGTTTTTTTTGAATACATTATTATTTTTTTATAAAATTTAACAAAACCCTATTAACTATAGCTTTTTTATACAACTGGTAATTTTGACTTATAATTGGACCTCTAAATTTATAACTAGCACATATTAATAATACTAATTTTTTTAAATTAATACCACCTCTTTTTTTTATTACATTTTTTAACCATAAAGATAAGGCATCATTTATACTTTTTTCAAATCGTAGTATTATTGGTATATCTTTTTTTATACTACCAAATCTTTTTTTTATAAATTTTATTTTCATTAAACTATTTAATAAAGCTATTAATAAAATTAAATTTATATCTTTTTTTGTTTTTTTTTTTAATAAAATTCTTAATTCTAAATAATTTTTTCAAGCATATATTTTTTTACCTTTTTTAATTAACTTACCTATCAATTTTTTATGTAATAAATGAAAAATATTATTATAATATTTTAATTTTAAATAATACAATATATTCATTGTTTTTCTTAATTTAACTTAATTTTTTTAAACCAAATTTTGATCTTCTATTTTTCCTTCCATAAGGCTCACTTTTAACAAAGTCACAAACGCCTCTAATTAAATGATAATTTATACCAGGCGAATCCTTTGGTCCATGCCCTCTAACCATTACTAAAGAATGAGATTGTAAAAAATGTTCACCTATACCTGGTATTTTTGCAAAAATTCTTTTATTATTAAATAATAAACGTACTTTTGCAAATGTTCTTCTTGCAGAATTAGGTTTTCTAGGTGACATTGTAGCT
>Ga0116227_10012083_pt1 | contig 14238 bp, 15 predicted proteins | sample S1TSphgellanicum_FD_89693 | JGI IMG/M metagenome (GOLD analysis project Ga0116227, IMG submission 89693) | Host-associated microbial communities from peat moss isolated from Minnesota, USA - S1T2_Fb - Sphagnum magellanicum MG | ecosystem: Host-associated > Plants > Peat moss > Unclassified... | reverse complement strand
AGGAGCAAGAAGCATATCAGAGAAGGACAGGGAAGGGCAACCTGAAAGAGCAGTAAGCCTGGATGATGTGAGCCCTCACTTGCAACGATGGCACGCCTCAAAATAGAAGAAGCTAATTCAAGTGTATCTTGTTAGAAATCAGCACCCAATGGCAACTACTACATACAAGCTATATATAACTTTTCAAAGGGCCAGAGTGAATGAACACCATGGCTTCTTTTTTTGTCCTTGGTGAGGTAGGATGACCTCAAGAATAATCTGTCACAATATTCCCATTTTTTCTGAAACAAAATCATCAAATTTCACCAATTGTTAAATTGGAATTTTTTTTTGCCATGTTTGAACTCTGATTTGAGTTTGGTAGCATTTTAAAACTAGTTTTGTTTATCATTTCAATATGTTTAAAATACATGCTGCCATTTAATGCTAGATCTCTCTTGAGATGCTAGCCAATGACCCAACTTCAGAAAATTGAAAAATATATCACATGGTTGCAAGTTCTCTAGGTGATAATTACAATATGACAATATTACAATAATCACAACAAGAGCCAGACCTTACCTTTTAGGCCAATATACACACTTAATTGCATGGTTGTACATAGTTAACATTTTGGACATTGTGCATTAATTGAGCAAACAAACACAGCCTTGTTTCTTGATGCATGGATAGACGGTTTCCATCCAAAGTTTATTTTATGTGCAAAAGGAGACCAGAAATTAGGGCCAGCTAATGACATGAAGGGAAAATTGTGTAAGAAACATGATTAGGTCGTCGAAGTCAACATCTCCATAGATGCTCAATTGCAAATGACATCCACCGTCTGATAATGAGTCGTCGCCTCCATTGAAGATCAAAAACTTTAAGAAGCCAGATTCAACATCTCTATAGATTTTCATTCAAGTAAACCCTTTCGTTCCTCCTTTCGTTCTTCTCCCATGTTTTCTATGTTCTTTTTTAATACTATGTGCATTGTGCACTTTGAAGCTCGAAGCTCAAGCGTTTGAATGCATCAAGCGTTTTCATGTGTGTTTTGGTGTCCACTGTCCATTGTCTATTATCCAATGTTTACTATGTCTATTGTTGGGCCTGGAGGTGTGTTGTGTGCATTGTGATTCTTTCACATGTTGAGAAAGTTGGAAAGTTAGGAATCAGGATTTGGATGATGGACCTCAAGCCTTGTTTGTTGTTCGACACATTTATAATTTGTTTTTGGTAAATTTTTTCATTATGGTTTAGGGGTTGGGTGTAGTCATAATCAAACGAGTCAAAAAGCATGTCCGACGACCACCGAAACTCTATAAAAATTATAATTTTGTTAGATATATTTTTGTGATGCCACTTTAATGTCATGTTAATCATAGAATGTAATGCTAAACAACTAATATGAATGTTAAAGAATTCAAAATAAAAATTCAAAAAAAAATTTTGGGTTTAGGTTTAATAAAGGACTTTTGAACTTGAACAACAATTATATAAAAAATAATCAATTTTATAAATTACTAAGCTAAAGACTCTCTTTATATTTAAATTTTGATGAGAAAAGATTTGAGATGTTGTTAATTGATTATCCACACTCAAAAAGCATTCACAATTTGAAAGTTGTGAAATTTTAAATTTTAAAAAATTAAAAATCTATTGAACAAAATTTTAAAATTTCAAGAGTTCTTTACCACATGTAAATGGGGTGTAATGTACATGACATCTAAAACAAAGTTGTAGTTTATGAAACAATAAAATAAAGCATTAAATAATTAACATATTTCTATCCAATTTAAAATTAAGATAATTTTTCAAAACAAAATGTAAAATTTGGTAGAATTTGTACATTTTTAAAAGATTCTTAGTTATTCATGAAAAGTTAATACATAAAATGTAATGTATTGAGAAAATTATATGTATTTTTTGTAACATAATGCAAAAGATTTCATCCCAAAAATCCTTTATATGAGAAAATGAAAATGACCACAAAAAGGGTTGTAGTCTTTGAGTTTTTCATCACCATTGGTTCATTTGATTATGATTGCACCTGGTTAATAGATCTTGAATCAAAGCCTTGAGGCTTGATTGTCATGTTCTTCTTTGTTGTTACAAATTGTGATTGTTGATTCCCTTTGTGATTTGTTTTTCAAGTTTGTTTTTTGTTGGTTTTTTAGTGTTTATTTCTCATGTCAAAATCTACAACAAAACTACAACCCCCTAAGAATTTTGAATACAAATATCTTTGCCTTTGCTAACTCCTTTGTTGGTCCTTCTACCATTGAACCTAAGTTTATTTCTCTTGGTTTTCTTACCATTGAGAACCTAAATCTACTCCTACCTTTGAAATTGATTGTGTGGTTTTGGACCCTATTGATGCAAAAAGGGACAATGAATTGTAAAAAAAAAAGAAAAAAGGCATATGAATTAAATAAGCATTTTCAAGTGTTACAACTTGAACATCAGGTTTGAAATTAAGTGTGGAATGTAAGGGTAACATGAAGCCAAGAAAATGCGTTCAGGAGTGACACACTTTCATAAGTGGGGGAGAGTGCAAGAAATTGAACTTAATGACTTCCAAATGCACTCCCACTTTGGGAATTGCACTTGTGTGGGAGTTTTGAATGTTCAAGGCCCTAGTTGAAAAGGTGAACACGCACCCAATGAGACCCCCATGATATCATTGGAAATGTTTTGAAATGTAGATGCCTAAAATGCCCTTGCATTGTTCAATTACACTTGAAATGCATGAGTTACAATAAAAAGAAAAGTCAAGAGTCAAATTGGAAATTTGACTCCCGACCACAAATCCCCTTAAAGTAAGGGTCAAATCATCTTCAATTGGAACGTGCAATACACTGTTAAAAAGATATTTTTGAAGACTATAAGTAACTACCCTTATATGCTCATAATAGACTTGATTTGAAGAAAATATGAACATCCAAAATTTTGAGACAAGAAGAGTCCCAGTTTTGGGATTCCCATTTGGGAATCTTGGGAAAAAGTGTCATTTAGATGTAGCCCCTGTGGAAAGTCATAGAATATACTATAGAGAGGGGAGTGGTGCCTCTTCCCAAAGGTTGTGAGCCGTGTAAAGTTTATGCTTGAAGTTATCCCTACTAAATTTGTTACATCATTTACATTCAATTTGCACTAACTATAATTTTTCCTTAGTTGTGTAAATTGATTTCATTTTGAACTCTTGCTTGTGAGTTCATCTTAGTCCCATTTCAAAACTCTAGCATGGCCTCCCACCCTTGAAATGTTACAAGTTAGGGAACATGCCCCCATTTTTCTTTTTTTTTATTGTTTCACTCTGGGACTCACATTTGGGTTTCTTAAGGGGTTTAGGGGCGCTTCATCAAGATACTTAAGCAATGAAGTTGCCATGGGTAGAATTTTTGCTTGGAGTTGATGGCAAGGTTGTTCAAGTTTGGTGCAAAGTATGCACCCAAATTAAGGGTAAACTAAAACTATTATTTCCTAAGATTAATTCTCTATGGAAACATGCTAAACGTCACAAAGCCTTAGTAATTATGCCAAGGGTTAAGGTGGCATTACTACAAAACGTGGGTGTAGTTCATTAGTCCATATTCATTAAATTAATGAATTCACTACTTCCCCACTAGGTCCCATTCATTACAACTAGTGAATTCATTCAAACTTTAATGAAATTACTTAGTGTACAAGGACACCTTTTGTTGTAGTGTGGGGGAACATTATTTCTTGAAAACCAATGCACATGTTACAAATGAGAAATTGTATTTTGCTAAAAGTCCTGAAATAATGTTGCAACAAGTTGTTGAAGGTGTAACACGGGTGGACAAGAAGAAAAAAATAGTGCAATTTGCACTATTGTTTCATTTGTTGAATTGGGGACACCTAATGAGTGAATACATAACAATGTAGAAATTATTTATGGAGCTCAATGTTCTTGATAATCCCATGAAATGCTAGTTTGATGGGGTAGGGTGGGAAATGGTAGATTGTTTATGTGAACAAATCTTGAAAAAAACTTGAGCTATTGTGGCTGGTTCAAGGTTTTTTTCTTTTAGTGTACATGAGGTTACTATAATTAATAATCAGTCTTGGATTTCTGTTCATGTGTATGTGATGCAGGCATGGAACTGAATGCCTATCATTTTGACACTTCAATGTGTTGTAGAAGACGAAACTATAAATAATCTCATTCTTGTGATTGTTCAATCCCTCGTGTAACAAGGAGGACCAACTCAAGAAGAGACTACTCAACATTTCATTTGTTTTGGTGCAGATGGTGCATCTTTTTTAGGGTTGTCACATTGGAATGACATCACAATTGAAGGAGAAATATTCTCCTTATATGATGGGGTAGCATTGCATGGCCCATATGACAAACTTTGTTATACAAGCTTTGTTGAATCTTCCAATGGTGGTTAAGTTGGAAGAGTTTTTACAATCCTTGTATTCTTACTTTTCTAGCTCCTTTAAATGTCATTTAAAGTTCACTGAGTTTGCTGAGATCGTGGAAACATGAAGGTTGAAGATTTTGCGAAATGTGAAGACTTGTTACATATCAATGTTGGAGCCTTGGAAGTGTGTGTTGGAAGAATATAAAACTTTGATTGTGAAGATGACATAGGATAATGCTTTAGTTGCTTACGTGAGGTTGAATCTTGACCTCCTTTGTGATGTTCACACATTGTTAGGTCTATCTTGTTTGTTGTCATTGTTGGAAGCAATCAATGCTTTGATAAAATTTACCCAGGGGAAGGATGTGTTCATGTGTGATTTTATGGCAATTGTGAAGATTTGCTTGGCAAATCTTTTCATGATGTATTTTGATCCTACCACCTCCTACCAACATGAACATTTTCAATTATTTTGTGATGTGGTTGAAAACAATTCTGCCACCATCACTTAGGATTAGGTTATTGATGTGAACAATGGTTCATAATTTCTTTCTTTTCAGATGGTTGGTCATAGTTATCAAACTTACATTCATAATATAGTTGTTGGACATAACTAGACTGTTTCCAAAATATTTTTTTGACATCCATTGTGCAAGTGATAGCCAAATGTTCTACTGTAACTAATATGCTTGTGACTAGATTGGATCAATGTTTTGCAAATTCTGAATTGATGAATGCCCTTGGCATTGTGTATCCTTAGTTCCGGATGTAGCCTAATGCTAATTCTACATTTTCCTTCCATTTTGTGACCATAAAAAAAAAATTACTATAAGACAAAGAAGGTGAGACCTTCACTTCTGCAAGTTATAACACCTATGAATGCCAACATTTTGGGTTTGCAGGTAACGATATTCAAACTTACAATGAAGTCATAGGCACCAAAGGCTACAGGTGAACCTTTTGACAAGAATCTAATGACTAAAATGTGGGTTACAATCAAGAATAATGCTTTGTTAATTGAGTACCTAAGTGAGTTCTTAAAGTTGGTGGAAATTGTTGTGGTATCAGTTCTTGGATCTATGGAAGATGAACGTAGTTTTTTAATGCTTGCTTTCATGAAAGATAAGCTACACAATAGGTTGGGACCTACTTTAAACACAACTATCAAAATGTTTGCACAAAAGTTTTATACATAAGAAAGCTTCTTTTATCAGGAAGCAATCACGATCACAAAGTGTGGATCAATGTTACCACTTGAAAGGTTCAATTTTTTTCTATGCATGTATTTCTATTTCCACAATCTGGACAAGTTTGGTGAAGATAATTTATTTATTCATGAGTTTTACTGACATTTGGGTGTGGTGGGTGGGACTTTGAATTACAATGGGCAAAGTCTAGTTTCAAATTGGAGTTCAACTCCCCCTCAAAGTATTAGTGTTAATTTAAATTTTAAGTTTGATTGTTTTGAATTTCAAAAGCTGCGAACTTTCAACTCTGCATTCTTTTCTGGATGCCAATTGCACTTAGCTTGAAAACAAAATGGAGCTAGATTCTGCTTTAGGTTTTTTGGTGGGTGCCAATTGCACCTACCTTGGAAAAAAAATGGGAGCCCCATTCTAACTTAGAATTTTGTATTAATGCCAGTTGCACTTACCTTAAAAAAAAGAAAAGTAGCCACTTTGCAGCTATTTTGAAAAAATGAAGGTTGCCCAAAAAAAAGACCCAGCAAGTGGCTAGGAAGCCACCTGCCCCTATGTGAATTTTACATAAGGAGCCACTTAGGCAAAATTGAGGGCAGTCTTGTTGCCACTTGCACTACTTTTAACATCTATAAAATAAAAAAAACTGTGTTTCCATCAAAGACCTGCAATTGTGTTAATTAATATTATAAATTCTTTCAACTCATTCCCGTTGAAAGACAAATGTCACTTTTTGTTCCATTTCAGTTCGATTGTAAACTCATGCATTTGATCAATGTTTGACCAATAAAGTTTTGATGTGACTGTGACAACAAGTAGGGGGGAAAATAGTGGAAAGGTACTGTGGTCAAAAAAATCTGTGATGACAGGAGTCTAATCTGATCATGTTAGCCCAAGAAAAAGATGTCACTAATCCCATCTCCAATAATTGATTCTATACGAACCTTCACAATAATAATCACACCCAAAATCTACTATTTAGTGTTAATTATTCCCCATGCTTGCCATACTCAATGTCTCCGATTAATTATTCCCTAAGCTTACCACATCTAATATTTAGCATTGACAAGTGTAGCCTGTGTCCCCAAGTGTGAATGGGTTGCTTGATTAACTCTTTCTTCTAAAACCAGGTTTGTAATATAATTGAATTTTCAACCAAAAAATTTACTCAAAGTTCAATATCTCCCACACCTTAGGTCTGTAAATTTCCAAATCACCTTCGTTAAATCTTACTCACTTGGAGCTTTTCAGCAATATCAAAAGTGTGCTCTAATTCCCCTATAAATTTCAGTTTTCATTTAACTGAATTTTTCAATGAAAAAATTGTTCAATATTGAATAACTTTTTGACCATATGTCAAAATATTATGAAACCAAATTGGTGCACCCTTATCGATGGCTTTCTAAAGTGCCCATGCTCTCCCACCTCACTCACACCGTTGGTTTCACCCACAATTGACTCTCAAATTTTCTTGATTCCCAACTTTCATTCACACGTGCCCATCTTACCCAAATCATTGAGTTTTGAATCCCAATTCTTCCCAACTTTCACAACTCTTATTTTCATGCCATGTTATCACAGCTAATGTTCATTCCCAAATTTCATCCTTTCTTTCCATCTCTAATTTTGATCCCCAGTTTTATGCAATTTCAATGCATTTTCCAAGTGAAGAATCCCAAGTGATACGTATCAAACTGAAATTTTCAATCCAAATCTTCAAAATGTTCATTTTCTTGGTTTTGAAAAAGTCATAATTAAATGAAATCAACTCAAAAAAAGTCTCCTATTTTTTTGGTTACATATATATAGGTTTATGTGATGTCCAAAAATTAGGACATCAAACTATAAATATGGAAGAAGGAATGGCAGAGGTTTGAAAAACCCTGAAATGTAAAAATTTGAAATTTGTTTTCTCTTTCACGGAGTCTTGCATTTGAAGCAAAATGGAGTAAAATATTTTTAAAATTCCAAAACTAGGTATGAAATTTGAAACTGGGTATCCAGAGTCGAAGTGGGCTTCAAGATTTGCCATGGCAGATGTGTGAATTAGGACTTTTGTGTGAGTTGGGAGTCCATATGAAAAATTAAGAATTGGGACTCCATGCAAAATTGAAAATTGGGAATCAAGAGTCTCGAGATTCTCACACAACTCAAGAATGGGGAGTCCCTAGACTTTCACACGAGTCAAGAATCAAGAGTCTGGGGAATTTTGTGTGAATTGAGAATCAAGAGTCTTAGGATTCCCAATTTCAAAAATGCCATATGGATGCAAACCAGTGAATGAATGGGGGCAAGTAAGGCAAGTTGGGTGAATTGCATTAGGGGGGCAAATTTCATTTCAAGGGTGAAATCTATTCTACCCTACACATTTTGGGGTTCAATTTTTTTTTTTTGCTTTTGAAGTACATTATGTCAAAGATTTTCAAAGGTGACTCCTGGGAATACACCAAAAATACCCACCTAATGAAGGTCAACCATCACATGTACATGTTGCCACAATGGATGAAGAAGAAGGTGACCTTCCCCCCCCCCGCCCCAACTCCATGACCATGTTCATAAGTAGCAATGTGTTTTCAGAGGTTCACTATATGAGTATAAAAATGCGCATGAAAACTTGATCTTGATATGGTATGAGTGTGTAGGTGTGAAGATGATGAACTCTAGATAACTTGATCTTGATATGGTATGAGTGTGTAGGGTGTGAAGATGATGTAATTCTAGATTGAGGGGCTAAAGAGAATGTAATAAATTCTATTAATGGGGGGGTGGGAGATAATGATTCAACATCAAATGCAAGATCAAAATCTACCAACAATGGAAGAGATGCCAACCATTGGTTGCCAAAATACATTATTTTGATGATAGACAACATAAGAATGATTCGGCATCAAAACATTATTCTCTAGGTTTGCGAGAACCTTTTGCCATGTCCCCATAATCAAAGGACCAAAACACTTGCACCAAATGGTTTTGAAAACATTTGCTTCACAACATACCTTAAACGGTACACCATGTCCAAATTTGTTTGTATGAGGGAAATATGAATTTTTTCAAAACTAAATGAAAAATTATTTTCCATAATGAACTATTAATTTCTAGTCTTCAAATGTTTTTTATCTTCAAAACTTTTACAAACGTTCCGTAGTAGTAGTAGAACCTTTCTCCCTAGAACTGCTCAAAAATCATGCCAAAAGTGACAACGTGTTGGATTGTAATGAATTTTCCAAAAAAAATTTCTGCACGTCTTATCTCACCATCACATGACGTCACATTCTCATGACATTTCTTGAGTAGGTCCGAAATGGCGTGCGGATACGGTTGTACAATTTGATGACGTCACATGCCGTCATGAATTATAAAACAATAAATAAATCTATTCTCACAAACAAATTTTCCAAAAAAATATAATTTTCAAATTTTTTTTTTTTTTCATTCTCACGTCGCGATGGCGTAAATGTCTTTTGTATTCAAGTGGTGACAATGACGTCATATGACGTCACAACTTTCTTTTCAAGATTCGAATTTTATTACACTTTTTTTGTGGAATTTTATTTTTTTTCATAAAATAAAATTTCGTCATGTCATTCCGGGCATATTCATGTTGACATGAATGACATCACATGACATCACAAAAAAATTCCACACATCCCCACACACAAACTTCTCTCCTACTTCTTCTTCCTTCCCAAATCTCTCCATTAGATAGTAGCTAGCTCCTCCCCTTACCATAATAAGTGATTACTACTTTTAGCCAAATCCTATTTTCTCTCCTCCTACCCTTATTGACCCCTTAATTTATTGCAATAGTTCTTCCTATAATTACTAAGAACTAGGTAGGCAAAGCCCACTTCACCTTACCTTCCTACTTACCCATTATTACAATAACTACAATAGGGTTACAATAACTACAACTTTTTTTTGAACATCCTTACTTGAATTAAAGTATGTAAATCTTTGTAAAAATGATGTTAAATTATCCCGACATTGGAAAATTGAACATGATGTTTTTTTTCCCTTGGCATGTTTTTCAATATTTGTAACCTTTGAAAAGTGTTTTGCATGTTTGGTTTTCTTATTTTTGTTTTCTTACAAAATCAAAATACCATAAGAAATGTATGTTTATTATCTTCATTTGTCATATTTAATAACAATCAAATTACTGTAAAGTTGAGTAGTTATGGAACCATATATTGTGGTTCAATTTATGACATCATTACAATATGAATTAAAGAAATTAAATTTTGCATCAACTTGATGTTTGTTAAATATAATAAAACAAAAATTATTAATTAGAGATAAGATTTTTTTCATTTTTATGCAACTCATATATCAATAATGAAAATTTAGTTAAAACTTTTAATCTAGTTGTTTCATAAACATGGACACATAAAATGTGTTTTGTAAATGATAAAATATTTTATTTTAAATCATCAATTACGAATTTTGGGTTTTACATTATCATTATTATCATGGTCATTAAACAATCCAAAATGATCTAATACACATTTTTATCAATTTGAATTTATAAATTTGGATATGTTTGTAAATGTGTTTGATTGTGAATTTTAAATATCCACCAAAAAAACTTGTACTCTGGTTAAATCAACAATTGAATTGTTAATTATGTCATCCAAAATGTTTTCAAATTGACCTTCCACATAATATTTTTTGACCCATTTGATAAATCCACAATGTGGAACACTTTCCTTCCTTGCTGAAAGATTTTTTCCCATTCAGAAGTTCAATCAATAGTACTCCAAAGCTATATGCATCAGACTTTGTTGAAACTTGACTTAAAATTTGAACCTCTGGAGCCATATATGGTGTGATGTTCATGGTGTAAAAGTTGAAGCCAAATTCCCCTACATAACTAATGGACAATGATCAACCATTAATCAATGTGCATGCACATGCATTTACCATAGATGTTATAATCCATATTCAATTGCATCCATTCCATATTATATGACATAAATTCCACTTTGGAAATTATGGAATACTAAAATAAAAACAATAATTTCATTTTTTTTAAAAGATAATATTGATACATTATTGTCAACTTGAATCATTACACACATGTATGTACATATTTAAAACATATTATGATTTATACACACATTAGTTTCATATTTGGAATGTAATCATTTGTCGTCATCATTTAATGATTAATGAAATTAAAATTGGGCACAATGAAACATGATTATCCAATGCAAGGTTCACAAATTATATTGCTCATATGTACAAAATTATTACAAAATAAACACAAGTGTGATAAAATGCATACTTAACATTGTTCTGCCATTTGTATAATTTCCTAAATTGTACAACATTTCAAAACTATAATAAACAATAAACAAAATCATCAATAATAATGCACAACATAGTGAAACAATAATTTCATATTTTACATTTAATAAATTGAACCTATGCCATGTGGTGAAAAAAATAGACCAAAACATTTTGTAATTTACATTTACTAAATCATATGTATGCCAAGTGGCAACACATAATAGGTCAATAAATTTCATAATTTACATTTATTAAATCAATCCAACAATCCATTGATATGTCCTCCATGATTGTGTATGGAATGAATGTAGTCATGCCTTAGATGGTAGTTGTTAATAACATGTGTGACTAAGGCTTGTTTGTGATTACTAGCATAAGTGATGTAATCTTTTGAATTGCAAAGTCATGTGGTCATGAGTAGTCATAAGTGGCATAACAACTATAAACATAGTTGTTTATGAAATCATAAAAACTATGTCTCTATTAGTGTGTGAGCTTTGAATGGAAGTAGATGGCATGGCTAATGATGTTGCTTTGGAGAGGGAGAAAGAAGAGAGCTCTTCCTCAAGTGCTTTGATTTTAAAGGAATAAATGTGCCTCTATGGTGCATGTATGTGGTGTGATGGGAGGAGGTCATATGTTTGTTGGAAATGGTGACCATGGAACATAGTAAAGAATGCAAGTGCACTAGGCTTGCTTTTGCATGACTCGGAAGTAGTTATTCTAAAAAACAATGTGAAGAATATACACATAATAAGCTTAAAAGATTGGAAAATGATATATACAATATGTCAAACTTCATTTAATAAATAAATAAATCAATCAACACTTTAGTGCTAAATTTGTTTGTGTATTATGGGTAGGAATGTAAGCATACCATTTCATTGCATTGTCATCTTCACCATGACGAAGTTTATGTTTTTCAAATCAACAAATTTAAAAGTTGAAACCTCAAAAAGATGTATTAACATCTAATTTCTAACCACAAACCATAATAAACCAACCAATGCATTTCATGGGTTTTGTAAAACACAAGCCTACCTAAGTAAAGGCATCATCACCTATTTATGGGAGAAGAGAAGTGCAGTTAAAAATGACATGAATTTTTGTAACCCAAAGCCTAACAATGAGGGCATCCCATACCCAAGTGCATGCCTTGTTTGATACTTGCTTAATTCCATTCCCTTGACAAAAAAAAACACATGTGATTGATCAGTTAAATCAATGCAAATATCTAATGGTCAACAAACAGGCTTGACTTGGCCAACATTCATATAAAATCGTATAACCACAAATATCACCAACTAAATACACCCTTTGCCATTTTTGGGAAATGATGTGTATTATGGTTTCATTTGATATATTAATGATGGTTGTTTCTTTTGGTTTAGTTTAGATGGTGGATTCCAATGTGTTTTTTTCCAAATTTTTGAAATAGGAGTAGGCAAAAGCATCCCAAGTTTGAATTAACATTTATTAGTGACAATTTTTTGAAAACTTTCCAAACAATAACAAAATGATGATAGGAAAATTGGAAACTTTTCTAAAAATAAATTAATTGGCCAATTAAGGTATCCATTGGGTATCACATGAAAAAACATAAGAAATAAAAACTTGTGTTTCCAAAAATGAAATGTTTGTAGGAATGAGGACTACATATTTCAAAATGCTTACCTTTCACAAAACAAATTGTGTAATAAAAAACAGTCCAACTACATTACACCAATCCTTTTGACAATTTAGGATACTTTTAGTTCGAAGGTATTTGGTAATTAGGTGAAACAAGTTCATATGAACTCAAGTGATCTACCTTGCAAATATGATATGGAGTTCAAGATGGGGCTCAATAAATGTTTTTATTGTTGTCCATCAAATGAAACATTGTAGATGGAGGTTACCTTTGATAACTTGAATTGCATTTTGGTGAAAACAATGATGTTGTATTAAGGGTCTCTTTCTTCATGTGTTTGAACATAATATCAACCTAAATAACTAGGCACTGGCATTTGCAATTGTGAACATTATTCCCTTGCATGGTTACTAAAGTAGCTTACCTATTCACGTTGGTAAATGATTTGATTTTCATTGTTTTTACAATTTTCAAAGAGATCTAGTGGCCTTTTTGCTTTCATGAATGTTAATGTGCCTAGATGTAAATAGATTTTGATGTTGTTGGAAATGAAGAATTATTCAATAACATTTGAGGCAATGTTGTGGTTGTCATATGTGATGCCAATGCTTGAAAGGTCGAACTAGTTGATATATTTCTCTAGATATACCTATAATGTTTTATATGTGATTTTGTGTCCATTATAAAACTATTTAAAGATAATTTGTAAAAATGGTTTCAAATACACAATGTGGCTACAAGTCCATTGAACATCAAAACTTGGTGAATGGTACTTTCCATGCTATTGATTTATGAATGGGCATTTGACTTTCATATTGGCTTCAAGAACTTGAGCTTTCATATTGGTGGTACTCATACATACTGATGCATTGCTACAACTCAAAGGGTGGGGAATTTGCTCATATCATTAGGGCATTGTTCGAACACATTCTAACTAGGTACTTTTGAATACCAATGCTCATTTGTAGTTGGCAAAGGTAGCAATGAACTTGAGCCTCAATGCTTCCTTATACAAGATGTAATGGGTGCACTTGGTGTAGTGTACGAGTTGTGCAATACATCCAATTTTTGCAAGTGATTGATTTGAGAATTGATGACATAAATTTCATAGGTCCTCATTTATCAATGTTAACATAACTACTTTAAAATTTAAGGAATGTATCTTTAAAGTGCATGCTTTTGTGAATTTTGGTTGAGGTGCAAAGTGCTTTCTTCTATAAATTCAAGCAATTGAAGAAGGAACCCAATCTCCCATGCTTAACATATCAATGTGTTAAATGTCAAAGTCATGAACAATTGCATATTATAACTATGAAATTCCTTATAGACCAAAACAAAATAATAAGGTCCACAAGCATGGCAATATGTAGAAGAAAGTTGAAATATCAAACTCTAAAGCAAATAAGGAGTGATTATGTGCAAAAGCTTTGGTGATAGCTATGTTTTTGCATCAAAGTTTTTTCACAAAAAATCTATAAAAAAGCAAAAATTCACCCCAAAAAATCACTGCCTTGAACTAGTTTGCATCAATTTACACGAATAGATTTTGTTAGGGTTATTGGGAATCCCATCTTACAAGGGATACAAGCTGAATTCTGCAAGGAGCATTTGACAGGCGGAATTCCCGTGACTTGGTTAGGAGGACATTATGCAAAACAGAATGGATGGGTGTGCACTACCTTAGTTGAATAGCAGGTTCAACAAAAATTATATTATTTTTAGACATGCTGAAATTTTTGAAAATATTTTT
>Ga0116227_10012082_pt1 | contig 14239 bp, 11 predicted proteins | sample S1TSphgellanicum_FD_89693 | JGI IMG/M metagenome (GOLD analysis project Ga0116227, IMG submission 89693) | Host-associated microbial communities from peat moss isolated from Minnesota, USA - S1T2_Fb - Sphagnum magellanicum MG | ecosystem: Host-associated > Plants > Peat moss > Unclassified... | reverse complement strand
GCTCGTCCAGCATCACCGTCGCACCATCAGCGTCCGCGCACACCGTCGCCGGCCGGTGCCCGTCGCGGGCACGCAGTTTCACCGTGCAGCGAAAACCCTCGGCCGCGGGGGCAACCAGCCAGTTGGTTTCGCGCAGGCGTATGTGCGTCACGCCCGCATCGCGCGGCCCGACGACGACGCGGCGAGTCGCCGGGTCCAGGGCGACCACCACCTGCGGCGCGCCGCCATCGGTGCGCGCGTCGCCCAGGCGTTTGGCCTGGCCAACGGTGTAGCGGAACACCCCCTGGTGGCGGCCGAGCACGCGCCCGTCCCCGGTCACGATGTCGCCGGCGCCTGCCGCCTCCGGCCGCAGTTTGGCAACCAGGTCGGCATAGCTGCCGTTCGGCACGAAGCAGATGTCCTGGCTATCGGGCTTGTCGGCCACCGAGAGCCCTAGCCTGGCGGCCTCGGCGCGGACCGCCACCTTGTCAGGCATGGCGCCGAGCGGGAAGCGGCAGAAATCCAGCTGCTCACGGGTTGTGGCGAAAAGAAAAAAACTCTGGTCGCGCTGCGGGTCGGCCGCACGATGCAGTTCCGCGCCATCCGGCCCATCGATGCGCCGTGCGTAATGACCGGTGGCCAGAGCGGCGGCACCCAGGTCACGCGAAAGCTGTAGGAGGTCAGTGAATTTCACGCTCTGGTTGCAGCGCACGCAGGGGATCGGCGTTTCGCCCTTCGCGTAGCTGTCGGCAAAATCGTCGATCACGGCCGCGCGGAAGCGCGCCTGCGCGTCGATGACATAATGCGCAAAGCCGAGCCGGTCCGCCACCGCCCGCGCATCCTCGATATCACGCCCGGCGCAACAGGCGCCGCGGCGCGCCGCGTTTGCACCCTGGTCGTAGAGTTGCAGCGTAATACCGATGACCTCGTGCCCAGCCTCATGCATCAGGCCGGCGACGACGCTGCTATCCACCCCGCCGGACATGGCGACAACAATACGCACGTGTTACTATCCTCGATGCCGATTGCGGCCAACTCAATAATGGAGCGTCCGATGTCCGATACCATGCCGCCGGTGCCCGATGGCGTCATCGCCTACCTCTCCGTCGCCGGCGGGCAGGCCGCGCTGGCGTTTTATGCGGCGGCGTTCGACGGCCGGGTCACCTACAAGCAAATGGCGCCGGACGGCAAACGCATCCTGCATGCGCGCGTGGCCATCAACGGCGGGCTGATCATGCTGTCGGACGATTTTCCCGAATACACGGGCGGCGTGTCGCAAGCCCCGCCGGCGGACCGGCCGACCGGCATGGTGCTGCACCTTCAGGTCAGCGACTGCGACGCGGTGTTCGACCAGGCGGTGGCGGCGGGCGGGTCGCCGGCCATGCCGCCGGCGGACATGTTCTGGGGCGACCGCTACGCCCGTGTGCGCGACCCGTTCGGCCACACGTGGTCGATCGGCGCGCCGATCCGCAGGTGATGAAGCACAGGCCGTAGCCCGTCATGAAGCGAAGCGAAATGCGGGGTCGCCGTGTGGGCTTGGCGCTGGATCCCGTGTCCAGCCTGGCCGCAGTTCCCGCATTCCGCTTCGCTACATGCGGGCTACGCGGGGCTCTCGTTCCAAATCGCGCGCTGGGGCACTGGCGGGTGGCCGATCACCCGCCCGGTGAGATGAAATGCGGGGCGTTCCACAGACATTGACCATCCGCCGCGCGCGTCCACGAGCCGGACATCCAGAGCACGCGGCCGGGGGGCAGGGTGACCCAGCGCGGCGGCGACCACACAAAAGCGCTGCCGGTCCAGTCCCAATGGCCGGGTTCGAGCGTGAGCGTCTCGGCGGAGACCGGCGGTTTGTCGAGCGGCTCCATCGCACCGCGCGCCGGGGGAATGGCGGGGCAGGCCGGCGGGGGCGCGGGCGGCGGCGCGGGTGCCGCGCAGCCGGCGAGCAGCGCCAGAAGCATGGCGGCCGCCAGGCGCGAAGTCACCGCGGCACCATCACGCAAACGGCAGCCTGCGCCGCAATTCCCTCGCCGCGTCCGGTAAAACCCAGCCGCTCCGTCGTCGTCGCTTTTACGGAGACCGCGTCGATCGACACACCCAGCAATTCGGCCAGACGCGCCCGCATGGCCGGGGCGTGCGGGGTGATTTTCGGGCGCTCGCAGATCAGCGTGACGTCGGCGTTGGCCAGAAAACCGCCGCGGGCCTCGATGCGCGAAGCGGCGTGGCGCAGGAAGCGGGCACTGTCGGCATCCTTCCAGTCCGACTCCGTCGGCGGGAAGTGGCGGCCGATGTCGCCCTCGGCCAGGGCGCCATAGATCGCGTCGCACAGCGCATGAATGCCGACATCCGCGTCCGAATGCCCATCCAGCCCGACGTCGCAGGGGATGGTGACGCCGCATAAAATCATCGGGCGGCCGGCGCGCAGGGCGTGCACGTCGAACCCGGTGCCGACGCGGGGGATCATGGTGGGCGACAATGCGTGTTCGAGAGCCAAAAGATCCTCCGGTAGAGTGAGTTTACGGTTGGCCTCAGAGCCGGGGACCAGCGCCACGGCAAGGCCCGCCTGTTCGAAAAGCCAGGCATCGTCGGTCGCTTCGGGGTGCGATGGACGGCGGTGCAGGGCGAGCAGCGTGGCAAAATCGAACGCCTGGGGGGTCTGCGCCCTGAACAACTGCGCGCGGGCGACGGTGTGCGTGACGACGCCGGACTCGCCGCGCTTGAGCGTGTCGGCCACCGGGACGGCGGGGATCGCCCCCTTGTGCGTGCCCAGCGCCGCCAGCAGCGCCTCTATGGTGCCGGGCGGAATGTGCGGGCGCGCGGCGTCATGCACCAGCACGATGTCCGGCGCATGGGGCGCGAGCGCCTCCAGCCCGGCGCGCACGCTGTCCTGGCGCTGCGCCCCACCGGGCACCGCGGGCAGATGGGCCAGGCCCGCCAGCGCCTCGGCGATCGGCGCGGCATCGCCGACCGGCTGCAACACATCCACATGCGGCAGCAGCGCCAGCGCCGCGTGGCGGATCACCGGCTGGCCGGCGATGGTCACAAATTGTTTTGGCAGCGGCGCGCCAAAACGGCTTCCGGTGCCGGCGGCGACGAGGATGGCAGCAATACGCATGGTGCCGCTTTGCGCGAGCCGGCGCCGGAAGGCAAGACTGCAACACTTGTCACAGTATCGACTTTATGTGCGTTGCAGCAGCCGGCGGATGCATCTAGTGTTGCCCAAATGATAGGCACTGCACCCTCCAAGGCCGCACAGCTTCCGCCCATCCGGCTCGCACCGGACGTCACGATTGACGAGCCGGTCATTCTTGCCCCTATGTCGGGCGTCACCGACCTGCCGTTCCGCCATCTTGCCAAGAGTTTGGGCACCGGCATGGTGGTGTCGGAAATGATCGCCTCCTGGGCGATGGTGCGGGAGAACCGCAACACGCTGCGCATGGCGGCCCTCGATGAAGGCCCAGGCCCGCGGGCCATCCAGTTGGCGGGATGCGAGCCGGCAGCCATGGCAGAGGCGGCGCGTATCGTCACCGGCCGAGGGGCGGAGATCGTCGATATCAATTTCGGCTGTCCGGTCCGCAAGGTGGCTGTGGGGCAGCAGGCCGGATCGGCGCTGATGCGCGACGAATGCGCCGCCGCCCGCATCCTCTCCGCCACGGTGAACGCCGTGCCCAATCCGGTGACCCTCAAAATGCGCATGGGGTGGGATCATGCGAGCCTGAACGCCCCTGCCCTCGCCCGCATTGCGCAGGAGTGCGGCATACGCATGGTCACCATCCACGGCCGCACCCGCCAGCAATTTTACACCGGCACGGCCGACTGGGATTTTGTGGCGCAGGTGAAGGCGGCCGTAACCATTCCCGTGATCGTGAACGGCGACATACATTCCCCGCAGGACGCGGCGGAAGCGCGCCGCCGGTCCGGCGCGGACGGGGTGATGATCGGCCGCGCCTGTTACGGCCGCCCCTGGCTGCCGCGCATTATTGCCCATTATCTGAGCACCGGCACGCTGCTGCCCGAGCCCGACCTGGAAGCGCAGAAAACCATCCTGCTCGGCCATTACGACGCCATGCTCAGCCATTTCGGCCGCGACGCCGGCATGCGGCTCGCGCGCAAGCATGTCGCCTGGTATTCGCGCGGCCTGCCCGGCTCGGCCGAATTCCGCGCCGGTGTGATGCGCCTGACCGACGCCGATGCGGTGGTGACGCTGATCCACCGTTTTTATGACCCGCTGATTGCCGCCCGCATCAGCCGGGACGTCGCCGCGAACGCGCCGGAGCCCGACGAGGCTCTGGCCGCATGAGCGCGCCGCAATTGCGCCCCGTGCATCCGCCGCTCGCCCTGGTCCGGCCGCAACCCGATGCATCCGCCATGCTCTCGGCCCTGCCGATCCCCTGCGTGCTGCTCGACGCGCAGAACCGTTTCGTCACCGCCAACCCGGCGGCCGAGGCCTTCCTCACCGTCTCGGTGTCGCAATTGCGCCATTTGGCGCTCGAAGACCTGGTCGGCCCGGACAGCGCCCTGTTCGGCCTGGTGGCCCAGGCCAGGCGCGACGAGACGGTGATCATCGAGCATGACGTGCATTTCGCCAGCCCCCGCCTGCGCCGCAGCGGCGTCACCGTGCAGGCCGTGCCGGTCACCGACAGGGAGACGCGCGCCGACGACGAGGACGCCAGCGTTCTGCTGACTTTCCAAGACGAGTCCGCCGCCCGCGCGCTCGACCGCCACCTGAGTTTTAGGAATGCCGCCCGCTCGGTGGCGGGCATGGCCGAGATCCTCGCGCATGAGGTCAAGAACCCGCTGTCGGGCATACGCGGCGCGGCGCAGCTTCTGGAAAACACGGTGGGTGAGAGCGACCGCGAACTCGCCATCCTGATACGCGAGGAGGCGGACCGCATACGCGCCCTGGTGGACCGCATGGGCATGTTCGGCGAGGCGCCGGTGACGCGCGACGCAGTAAACATCCACCGCGTTCTGGAACATGTGCGGCGCCTGGCGCAGACCGGTTTTGCCGCCCATCTGCGTATCAACGAAGCCTACGACCCGTCGCTGCCGCCGGTGTGGGGCAACCGCGACCAGTTGGTGCAAGTGCTACTCAACCTGGTGAAGAACGCCGCCGAGTCGATTACCGACAGCATGACCCCGCATGGCGAAATCACCCTCATGACCGCCTACCAGCACGGCATGCGCATGGCCATTCCCGGCCAGAGCCGCCGCGTGCATCTGCCGCTGGCGATTACCGTGCGCGACACCGGGCCGGGCATTCCCCCCGCCATGCGCGACACGCTGTTCGACCCGTTCGTCACCTCCAAACCCACCGGCACTGGCCTGGGCCTTGCACTGGTCGCCAAGATCATTGGCGAACATGGGGGATTGATGGAGGTGGACAGCCATCCGGGGCGCACGGATTTCAGGCTCTTCCTGCCGGTGTTTCCGGAGGATTCCGCGGGCGCGTCCCTGGGCCGACCGTAGATGGCCAGCCCCCCCACCGTTCTGGTGGCTGACGACGACCGCTCCATACGCACCGTTCTCACCCAGGCTTTAGGACGTTCCGGCTACCAGGTCCGCGCCACCGGCTCGGCCGCCATGCTGTGGCGCTGGGTGGAGGAGGGCGAGGGCGACCTGGTCATCACCGACGTCGTCATGCCCGACGACAACGGCCTTGATCTGCTCCCGCGCATAAAACGGCATCGGCCGGAGCTGCGGGTCATCGTCATGAGCGCGCAATCCACGCTCATGACCGCGGTGAAAGCGACCCAGCGCGGGGCCTTCGAATATCTGCCGAAACCTTTTGATCTGAAGGAGCTGCTGTCGGTCGTCGAGCGGGCGCTGGCCGCCCCCGCCGCCATCGCCGACCCGGCGCTGGAGCCGCGCGACGGCGAGGAGCGCCTGCCGCTCATCGGCCGCAGCCCCGCCATGCAGGAGATTTACCGCACCATCGCCCGGCTGACGACGACGGATCTGACGGTGATGGTCAATGGCGAGTCCGGGACGGGTAAAGAGCTGGTGGCCCGCGCGCTGCACGATTACGGGCGGCGGCGGGCCGGGCCGTTCGTGGCCATCAACATGGCGGCGATTCCGCGCGAGCTGATCGAAAGCGAGCTTTTTGGTCACGAGCGTGGCGCCTTCACCGGCGCCCACAACCGCAGCCAGGGCCGCTTCGAGCAGGCCGCCGCCGGCACCTTGTTCCTCGACGAAATCGGCGACATGCCGCCCGAGGCGCAAACCCGCCTGCTGCGCGTGCTCCAGGAGGGCGAGTTCACCTCCGTCGGCGGCCGCCAGCCGATTCGTGCCAACGTGCGCATCGTCGCCGCCACCCACCGCGACCTGCGCCAGGCGATTCGCGCCGGCCAGTTCCGCGAGGATCTGTTCTACCGCCTCAACGTGGTGCCGATCCGCCTCCCCCCGCTGCGCGAGCGCGCCGAAGACATCGGCGTGCTCGCCCGGCATTTCCTGGACAAGGCGCGCGAAGGCGGCCTGCCGGCCAAAACGCTCGACCAGGGTGCGATCGACGCGCTGCGCGCCTACCGCTGGCCCGGCAACGTGCGCGAGCTGGAAAACCTGATGCGGCGCCTGGCCGCGCTGACCCCGCAGGAAGTGATTACGGCCGACATCATTGCTGCCGAGTTCGCCGAACCTTCCGATCATGTGGAACAATTCGAATTCCACGGCGCCGGCGAGGATCTGGGGGCGGCGGTCGAGCGCCATATCCGCACCCTGCTCTCCAACTCGCGCGACGGCATGCCGACGCGCGACATCTATGACCAGGTGCTCGCCGAAGTGGAGCGCCCGCTGATCCGGCTGACTCTGGCATCGACGCGCGGCAATCAGATCAAGGCGGCCGCGATGCTGGGGCTCAACCGCAATACGTTGCGCAAGAAGATCAAGGATCTGGCGATACCGGTGGTGCGCGGGATCGGGTGAGGCAGAAAGCACTTCTTTTTGAAAAGAGGCAAAAAACTTTCGCTCTTATTGCGAACCCTGTTGGTAGTGCGCCTTTCCGAAGCATCCTAGAAACCACGAAGGCACGAAGGACATGAAGCTACACGAAGGTGGCGCAGGGAAAGTCGCGGTCCTGACCCGAATAGGTTCCGCCTTCGTGTAGCTTCGCTGCCTTCGTGTCGTCGTGGTTAATTCGGGTGTTCCGGAAGACCGGCTTGTCGGCGGTGGAGCAAACCGCCAACAGCGGATGCAATAAGAGCGAAAACTTTTACACCTGCGGTCCGCGCCAGTCGTAACTGTGCGGAACGAACCATGGCGGCCACGCGGGCGACATGAGGGGCGATCGACGGCCTCCCTTTCGGTTCCTACAACTTAAAGTTGAATTAGCCGACGCCTCGTAGGGTGGATGAAGTCCACCACTGCGCGCCGGCCGTCCAACAAAAACGCCGGCAGAGAGGCGGTTTGGTGGACTTTCTCCACCCTACACACTCGCTATCAGGGCCGGCGCAAGCCGCGCGCCCCTGATCACGTGTTGTTTATTAAAACTTACAACCTATGCGTGTATCATCCGGACATGTTCAACCGTTGAGCAATCATTCCAGGTGACGCCTCCGTGCCTGGCTCTGCTCCAGGGCAGCGCGCGGCGGCGGGATCACCGGTCTGATTTTAGGGGGTGTGGCATGTCTCATATTTCAACCACCCGGCGTCATTTCCTGGCCGGCCTCGGCGCTTCGGCCTTACTCTCCACGGCCGCCCGCGCCCAGAGTGTGGCGACCGAAAGTAGCGGCGGCCCGACCCTGGCCCAGCTCTGGCAGAGGCTGCAGCTGGTCGATGCCAACGACAATAATTTCACCATCAAGGATTCAGCCCAGCCGCTGACACTCGTCAAACTCTGGGCCAACTGGTGCCCGGTGTGCATCAATGAAATCGAGAAGCTCGACAGCGTGGTCTCGGCCCTGGGCCCGCAGAACCTCGATGTGCTGCTGATCAGCCACCCCGACTGGTGGGGCGAGGATCAGGAAGCCGCCCGGCGCCGCGGCATCCGGTTCAAGCTGGCCACAACCGACGCCAGCAACGGCCGCGGCCGCATTCAGGCGGCGCTGACCACGGGCAACGGCCTCTATGCAGTGCCGCGCAGCCTGGTGTTCCGCCGCGCCGGCGAGGTGGTGATGGCGCATCAGGGGGCGATGGACTGGACCGACGACAGCCTGGTCGCCCAGCTCAAGGGCGCGGTGGCGTAACCGTTTCAGAATTTGACGTCCGCGCCGGCGCCGGGACAGTCTGACCCTGTAAGGTGAGGGGGTCAGATGGCCGGCGACACGGAACACCAGCGCGTGCCGCATCCGGCCGTGTTCCTGGTCATGTATCTGCCGTTCGGCAGTTGCTCGGGCTATTTTTCGGTGACGCTCGGCTATCTGCTGTCGCATGCCGGGGTCAGCACCGGCGCGATTGCAGTGCTGATTGCCACGGTGACCTGGCTGCAGGTGTTCAAGCTGGCCTGGGCGCCGCTGGTCGATTCGGTTTTGACGTACCGCGGCATCTACCTTCTGGCGTGCCTGACGCTGAGCCTGTGCCTGGCGGGAACCGGGCTGGTGCATCCGGGGCCCCAGACCATGCCGCTGCTGCGCGTGCTTGCCGTGCTGGTGGGGATGGCGATCGGGCTGATCGGGGTGACGACGAATGGGCTGATGGCGGGCGCCACGCTACCGGCGCAGCGCGGGCGCGTCGGCGGCTGGAGCCAGGTGGGCAATCTCGGCGGCACCGGTGTCGGCGGCGGGCTGGGGTTGTGGATCGCCACCCACACACAGGTAGCGTGGGCGAGTGCGGCGACGCTGGCGGTGCTCTGCGTGCTCTGCACGGGCGCCCTGCTGTTCGTGCCCGAACCTGTACATGTGCACCGGCAGCCGCGGATCGCGGGCACGTTGCGCAACCTCGGCCGCGAGGTCTGGCGCCTGGCGCGCTCGCGCGCGGGTGCGCTCGGGCTGCTGATCATGCTCATGCCGTTTGGCACCGGATCGGCCGGCAACCTATGGTCGTCGGTGGCCGGCGACTGGGGTGCCTCGGGCAATATGGTGGCGCTGGTGACCGGCGGCATCAGCGGTCTGGCGGCCGGCGCCGGCTGCCTGATCGGCGGCTATCTGTGCGACGCCATGGACCGCCGCACGGGCTACCTGTTTGCCGGCGCGCTGATGGCCGCCTGCACGCTGACGATGCTGGCCGCCCCGAAGACGCCGGCGAGTTTCGTCGCACTGACGCTGCTCTATGCCCTGATCGGCGGCATGGCCTATGCGGCCTGCTACGCCGTGGTGCTGGAGGCGGCCGGCACCGTTGCCGCAGCCTCCAAATGCGACCTGCTCATCAGCATCAGCAATCTGCCGATTGCCGCCATGACGACGATCGACGGTGCGACACAGACGCGCTGGGGCTCGGACGGGATGCTGCTGACCGAAACCCTGGCCGGCCTCGGCGCCATCCTGCTGTTCGCCGGTGTGGCCGCGGCGACGCGCGGCAGGTCGGAAGTGGATGGTCTGACGGTGGTGTAGGCCCGTCGGGCCACCATCAGCAGCTTCGTAGGGTGGGCTTCAGGCCACCATGTCGCGGGCGGGGGCGTGGTGGGCTGAAGCCCACCCTACGGTTTGTTTGTTGTGTCCTTCCGGTTCAAATACGCCGCGAGCCCCTCCCGGATCGCGCGCAGGCGCTGCGCGAAGGCGTTGAAGACCGCCATGTCGATCGGGTTGTTCTCGCGTATGGTGCGCTCGAGCTCGGGCGTGAGTTCGACGCTGTTTTCCGGCGTCGGCGTATTCACCCGCTCGCGCGCCGTGGCGCGCGCCGGCGAGCCGATGAGGGTGGTGATGGTGCGGAAGGAGAGCGGATAGGCCTCCTGCATGCCGATGAACGTGTAGGTGTCCGTGATATAGTCGATGCAGGCCTGCGCGTCCTTGGTGTCGAGCAGGCGTTTGGGGACCAGGTGGCTGGTGATCTTGTTGGTGATCCGGTGCGTGTGCACGTAAGTCGGAAAATCCGGGTAGCGGGCCTTGAAACCTTCGGGATCGCTGTGCATCGGCGTGCGCTGGTAGCGGTAGTCGGACACGAAGCGTGCAATGGGATGACGCAGCATGGCAAAGGCGCGCACGTCCGGCAGCGTGGTCATGATGCGTTTGGCATGGTCACCGGTGATGTGGCCGGTGGCGAAACGGTGCGGCGTGGCTGCGGCCGCCGCCAGAAACTGATCCACCGCGAATTCGAATTTTGCCGCATGGCGGGCGGCCGGCCTGGTAATATGGTCCAGTTGCGGATCGACGTTGCGGATGTTGATGTTGTAGGACGGCTTCAACAGCGCCGCGAGCTCGGTGCCCAACGAACTGCCCGCCGTTTTGGGTACGTGCACCATGAGCCAGAGCGGCGTGCCTGCGCCGGCCTGGGCGAAATAATTTTCAAAATCCTGATCGAATAATAGTTTCAGGACCATATCGAATCCTCGGCAGGGGTAAGAACTTCTTTTTTGAAAAAAAGAAGCAAAAAACTTTTATTCGTTTGGAGCCGCGCCGGTCGGACTGCCGCGGCTCCAATATGTAAAAGTTTTTGTTTTTTTCGAAAAACTTCCGCACCGCCCCGTTGGCCGACCCTCGTTGATGAAAATGATCAATGGCGTAGGATGGGTGAGCGCAGCGAGACCCATCACCGCGCATCAGATGGGTCTCGCTGCGCTCACCCATCCTACAACCCATTGACCATGCTGCGTGCAGAGATCGATTTTCTGTCTGAAAGTCCTTCTTAATGCGCGGCCGCCCAGCTCGCCCCAATGCCCGTCTCCACCACCAGCGGCACGCTCAGCGCCGCCGCTCCCTGCATAACGTCCTTTGCCACCTTCGCCAAAACCTCGGCCTCCGCCTCCGGCGCCTCGAACAGCAGCTCGTCATGCACCTGAAGCAGCAGCCTGGCGGATAGGCGCGCGTCGCGCAGCGCCGCCGGCAGGCGGACCATGGCGCGCTTGATGACATCTGCCGCCCCGCCTTGGAGTGGCGCGTTGATCGCCTGGCGCTCGGCGCCGGCGCGGCGCGTCATGTTGCGGTCGGCGATGCCTGGGATCCAGCAGCGGCGGCCGAAGGGGGTCGTCACATAGCCGTGGATGCGCGCCTCCTCCTTGGTACGCTCCATATAGGCGCGTATGCCGGGGTAGCGCTCGAAATAGGCGGCGATGTAGCGGCCGGCGTCGCTGGCATCGATGCCGAGCTGACGGGCGAGGCCAAAGGCGCTGATGCCGTAGATGATGCCGAAGTTGATGGCCTTGGCACGGCGCCTGGTCGCCCCGTCCATCTGCGCCATCGGGACACCAAAAACCTCGCTGGCGGTGCGGGCGTGGATGTCCTGGCCTGTCGCGAATGCCTCGCGCAAGGGGCCGATGTCGGCGACATGGGCGAGCAGGCGGAGTTCGATTTGCGAATAGTCGGCGCTGACCAGCACGTGCCCGGGCTCGGCGACGAAGGCGCGGCGGATGCGCCCCCCCTCCTCGGTGCGTATGGGGATATTCTGCAAATTCGGGTCGTTGCTGGAAATGCGGCCGGTGCTGGTGGCGGCCATGGCGAAACTCGTGTGCACGCGGCCGGCGTCGGGGTTGATTTCTTCGACCAGCGCGTCGGTGTAGGTGCTTTTCAACTTCGCGAGTTGCCGCCATTCCAGCACGCGGGCCGGCAGCTCGTGGCCGAGATCGGCAAGCGTTTGCAGCACGTTGGCGTCCGTGCCCCAGGCGCCGGAGGCGCCGCGCTTGCCGCCTGGCAGGCCCTGCTCGTCGAACAGCACTTCGCCCAGTTGCTTGGGGCTGCCGAGGGCGAATTCATGGCCGGCGAGCCGGTGGGCATCCGCCTCCATCACCGCCATGCGCGCGGAAAAATCGGCCGAGAGGCGGCGGAGCTCGGCCTCGTCCACGCGCACGCCGGCGCGCTCCATGGCGGCCAATGTCGCGATCAGGCGGCGGTCCACCTGCTCGTAGAAGGCGAGCGCGCGCTGTTCGCGCAGACGCGGGCGAAGGGCTGCCCATAGGCGGAGCGTGACGTCGGCGGCTTCGGCCGCATAGGCGGTGGCGCGGCTGACCGGCACTTGCGCGAATGGGAGGCGCGTGCGGCCGGTGCCGGTGGCCTGATCCAGGGTTCCCGGCGTGTGACCCAGGTGCAGCGGGGCGAGGTCGGCGATGGCGTGGTCATGGGCGCCGGCTTCGGCGGCGTAGGAGATGAGCGTCGGGTCATCGACCGGCGCGGGTGCCGGCAGGCCGGCGCGTTCCAGGATGAGGGTGGCGGCCTTCGCTCCCACGATGATTTTTAGCACCGAGCGGTCGGCCAGAAGCGGCGCGAGCAGCCGAAAGGCGGTTTCCCTGGCAAGCCTGGGTTCGGTGAGTTCGCCGGTCGGGAAGGGCAGGTAGGCGGCGCGGCCTGGCGCCACGGCAATGCCAAGACCCAAAAACTCGGCGTGTAGCGGGCGCGGGTTGCCGTCCGTCTGGACATGCAAAGCCAGGCGCCGCGCCTGCGTCGCCTCTGCGAGCATGGCAGCCAGCTCGGGCTCGGCCGTGATGGTAGCGTAGGGCCCGTAAGCCGCACTGGTGGGCGGCGGCGGCGCTTCGGCCTTCGCCGCGTCGGCGGCCTCATCCAGGCCCAGGCGCAGGGCGGTACTTCTGAAACCCATGGCGTGCAGCCAGTCGGCGAGGCGCTGGCGGTCGAGGGGCGCGGTGGTCAGCGCGTCGAGCGGGAGAGGCAGCGGCACCTCGTCGCACAGCATCACCAGCTTGCGGGAGATGCGCGCCGCCTCGGCATGGGCAAGCAAATTGTCGCGCCGCTTGCTGGGCTTCATGGCGGGTGCCGCGGCGAGCACAGCCTCCAAATCGCCATAGGTGGCGATGAGCTCGGCCGCGTTCTTCGGCCCGATGCCTGGGACACCGGGGACGTTATCGACGCTGTCGCCCATCAGCGCCTGCACCTCGACCACTTTGTCGGGCGGCACGCCGAATTTCTCCATCACCTCGGCCGGACCGATCGGCTTCTGCTTGATCGGGTCGAGCATGCCGACGCCATCCCGCACCAACTGCATCAGATCCTTATCCGAGCTCACGATGGTCACGCGCGCCCCGGCGTCACGGCCGACTCGGGCGTAGGTGGCGATCAGATCGTCGGCCTCCCAATCTTCCAGCTCGACGCAGGCGACGCCGAAGGCGGCGGTGGCATCGCGCACCAGCTTGAATTGCGGAATCAGCTCATCCGGCGGGTCCGGGCGCTGCGCCTTGTACTGGTCGTAGAGGCGGTTTCTAAAAGTCTGGCTGCCGGCGTCGAACACGACGGCCAGGTGCGTGCCGACATGGTCCTTGAGGAACCGCGCCAGCATATTGGTAAACCCGAACACGGCATTGACCGGCGTGCCATCCGCCCGCGTCATTGGCGGCAGGGCGTGGAAGGCCCTAAAGATGTAGCCGGAACCGTCGATCAGAACGAGGTGGGGGGCTGCCCCGGCTTCAGTGTCCGTGGTCGTCTCCTGTACCGGGCTTGAGCAAAAACAGGCGCGAGCAGTAGGGACAAAAAATCTGCGTCTCCACGATGCGCAGCCAGACGCGCGGGTGGCCGAGTGGTCCGTCGCCGCCGTCGCAGGCGATGACGCGGCTTTCCACCTCGAAACGCTCGACCGTGCCGAGGGCGGGGGCGGGGGTTGCGGCGGCCAAAACCATGGTGTTGCCTCGTGGAGATGAAGATTCCCCCCATGATACGCCGCTCCCGCCGTGTTTCAAACCGATGGGGTGTGATGCTGCTGGCGCTGGCCACGGCCGGCTGCGCGGACCGGGCGCCCTGGACGCCCGCTGCGGATGCGCGGCAGGTGGCGGCCGCCCCGGCGCCCGACCTGGTGTTTACCGTCAGCGACGGCACGCATCTGCCGGCGCGGCGCTGGCTGCCGCCGGCGGGTGTGGCGTGGCGTGGCGTGATCCTGGCGCTGCACGGGTTTGCCGACAGCCGCGACGCCTGGGAGATGCCGGCGCCGGTGTTCGCCGCCGCGGGCTATGCGGTCTTCGCCCCCGACCAGCGCGGTTTCGGCGCAACTCTGTCGCGCGGTCTATGGCCTGGGGCTGCGGTGCTGGAGGATGATGCGGCACAACTTCTTGCCCAGTTGCGCGTGCGCTATCCGGGGCAGCGCCTGATTCTCATGGGTGAGAGCATGGGTGGTGCTGTCGCCCTGTGTCTGGCGGCGCGCCACCCGGCAGCCGCCGATGCGTTCGTGCTGCTGGCGCCGGCGGTTTGGGGGCGGGCGCAAATGGGGCCGGCCCTGTCCGGCACGCTGTGGCTGGCGGATG
>Ga0116227_10012081_pt1 | contig 14242 bp, 13 predicted proteins | sample S1TSphgellanicum_FD_89693 | JGI IMG/M metagenome (GOLD analysis project Ga0116227, IMG submission 89693) | Host-associated microbial communities from peat moss isolated from Minnesota, USA - S1T2_Fb - Sphagnum magellanicum MG | ecosystem: Host-associated > Plants > Peat moss > Unclassified... | reverse complement strand
CTCCACCGGATATTTTTCCGCCACCTGTCCGTACCCCAGCATGCCGTGTCCCCACGGCGACATCCCTGTCAGCAAAGCCGAGCGCGCCGGAGTGCAGGAAGGCGTGGACGAATAAGCATTGGTGAGCATCACGCCATCGCGCGCCAGCGAATCCATGTGCGGCGTCTGAACAATGCTGTTTCCCGCCGCGCCCACGCAATCGGCGCGATGCTGATCTGCCATCAGCAGCAAAATATTCGGCCTTCCGGTCTTCGGGAAAGTGGCCAGAGGTGCCAGCGCGCTGGCCTTCAGAAATGTTCGTCGCTTCACTTACTCAAGTTTATTCATGGCGAACCGCGACCATCGGATCAATCCGCGAAGCCCGCCAAGCCGGCAAATAACCCGCCAGAATCGCGCAAGCAATCAAAATCACCGCCGCGCTTGCCAGCGTCACCGGATCATTCGGCTGCAACCCAAACAAAAACGATTTCAAAAATGCCGTCGTCTGCCAAACCGCAACCGAACCAATCAAGAGACCGACAAAGCTGAGCCCCAGCACCTCGCGCAGCACCATCCAGATAATCCGCCCGCGCTCGGCACCCAGCGCCATGCGAATGCCAATTTCGCTCGTCCGCCGCGTCACCGCATAAGCCATCATGCCGTAAAGCCCAATGCACGCCATCGTCAAAGACAAAGCGCCGAAACACGTGCATAAATCAGCGAACGTGCGTTCTTGCGAGAACGTGTGTTCAATGGTGCGCGTCTGCGTAGTCATGTCGGCGACCGGAACCAGCGGAGCCGCTTCATGCACGATGCGGTAAATGTTTTGCGACATTGCCAAAGGTTCACCGGCGGTGCGCAATTCGTAGTACATACCGCTGATGGGCCGGTTCTTTTCCGTCTGTAAAAAGGAAATGTAGGCTACCGGAGGTATTTCGTCTTTCAGTGAGCTATAGCGTACCGTCTTGGAGATGCCGACAATTTCCAGGTCCAGCGAATTGAGCGTAAAATGCCGATGCAAGGCGGACACACCCGGAAAAAATTTCCGCGCGAAAATTTCATTAACAACCGCCGCCCCCGGCGCTCCGGCGTGATCACGTTCATCAATCGGCCGGCCCAGCAGTATCGGGATTTGCATGGTCTCAAAGAATTTCGCTCCCACTTGCGTCACGGCGCTGTCGTCTCCTCGCCCCCCCGCCGCTGGCCGCCCGGGAATCTCTACATCCGTGCTGGACCATGAATTGGAGACCAGCGGCAGATGCGTCATCGTGACGGCGCGCACGCCCGGAATGGCGCTGAATCGCCGCTGCAAATCGGTGTAAAGGTTGCGCAATGAGGAGTCCCGGTAGCCCGCCAGGGCCGCGTCCAGGTGAAACAGCAAAACATTCTCCTGATTAAAACCGACGGCCACGGAACGAAGGTTAGACAGCGTGCGCACAAAAAGACCCGCCGCTGAAACCAGCAGCAAAGCAATCGCAATCTGCCACACCACCAGAACATGGCTGAGACCGAACGGAAATCTGCGTGAGCGCGGACTGGTCGCGTGCGCCTCTTTCAAAGCGGGTGTAACGTCTACGCGCGTGGCTTGAATCGCTGGCGCCAAACCAAAAAGCAATGCCGACAAAAGGACCACCAGCAGCGTGAACAGAAGCACGCGCCAGTCCAGCACCGCGCGCACGGCGAAATCCGAACGCCCATCCGCCAGCAAAAGAGTCAGCGCGCGAATGCCCGCTGCCGCGACAAAAATCCCCATCACTCCGCCGATGCAAGACAGCAGCAGACTCTCGGTCAGCAACTGCCGGATAACGCGCAAGCGGCCCGCGCCCAAACTCAGACGAACCGCCATCTCCCGCCTTCGCGAGGCCGAGCGAGCCAGCAATAAATTCGCCAAGTTCGCGCACGCGATGGTCAGAATCAAGCCGACCATCGTCATCAGAATAAACAGCGGCTTCGAATAGCGGCGGCGCAGCGCATCCACGCCCGAGCCGCCCTTCTGCGTCCATAGATCCGGAAGGTTCGCGCGTTCTTTCTCGGTTGTCGCGGTGCTGAGTACCCACTGATGAAATTTCGCGCCCATCTCTCTCTGCGCCTGCTGCATGCTGACACCGGGTTTCAGACGCCCCATCATGTCCAGCCAATAGAAATGCCCGTCTTGAAAGCGGGTCTCGTGATACAGATTCAGGTCAACCAGTTCCAGCAGCCGAACCGGAATAAAAACCTGCGGCGTGTTCTGCGGCGTGACGCCGAAAAACTCCGGCGGCGTGACTCCGGCAATCGTAAATGGTTTGCCGTTGACCAGCATGGATTTTCCCATCGCCGAAGCGCTTCCGCCAAAGCGCCGCTGCCATAGACCGTAAGTGATGTTGACAACCGGCGAAGAGCCCGGCCGGTCATCATCCGGACCAATCAAACGGCCCAGCACCGGATGCACGCCGAGGCCATTGAAATAACCGCCCGAGACATACTGGCCGTCGGCAAGATCGGCTTGTCCGTCAATCTGTAAATTCAAACGCCCGGCACCAGTAAAGCTGAAAAGAATGCTGAAAACGCCATTGTTGTCGCGCAGAAACTCGTAAGCCGGATAAGGAAAATCAGGGCTCTTTCGCAGGCCGCCGTCTTCATAACCGGTGCCGCTGTGACCCGTGATCACCGGAGCCTCGCCCTTCACCTCCCAATTCAGCAAAACCAGATCCTCCGGCCGCTGCACCGGCAAAGCCCGAATCATAATCGCATCCATAAAGCTGTAAATCGCCGTATTCGCGCCAATCCCCAGCGCCAGCGAACCCACCGCCATCGCGGTAAACAGCTTATTCGCCCCCACCGACCGCAGCGCGTAACGCAAGTCCTGCATCACCTGCTCCAAAAACACAAAGCTCCACGCAGCCCGGCTCTCTTCCTTCAGCAACGTCACATTTCCAAACCGAGCACCGCCCTGTTCCTCCGCCTTCAAAGCCAAATGATGCCGCATCTCCTCATCCAGTTCGCTCTCAAACCGTTCCCGATTCCGGAACCACATCAGCCTCCGCCAAAGCTCTTTCATGCCGGCTGAATCACCTTCCCGATGGCGCCCATCACTTTTTCAAATTCCTTCAGCTCCCGCGCAAGCTGCTTCCGCCCTTCCGGCGTGAGCTTATAAAACCGCGCCCGCCGGTTATTCTCCGACTGCTTCCATTCAGCCGACACCCAATCCTTAATCAGCATCCGTTGCAGCGCCGGATAAAGCGACCCTTCTTCCACCTGCAGCACTTCATCCGAACTCTGCTGAATGTGCTGGGCGATGCCATAGCCGTGCATCGGCCCCAGCCGCGCCAGGGTCTTCAGAATCAGCATGTATAAAGTGCCGGGAGGAATTTCAGATCGCGCTGCCATAGTCAGACTATACAACAGCCTGGCTATGGAAGGTCAAGCAGCGGGCAGAGTAAAGAAGAATGTGGAGCCTTGGCCCGGCGAACTCTCCACCCAGATCTGCCCGCCGTGGAGTTCAATGATGCGCTTTACCGTGGCCAGCCCCAAACCGGACCCTGGGTATTCATCCTTGCGATGCACCCGCCGAAAAGCATGAAAAATAATCTTCTGGCTTTCCTCATTCATGCCGATTCCGTTGTCTTTGACCGACACCGTGCAGACGCCCGCGTCCGTAACGGCATGAATCCTCACCACCGGTGATTGCGGTCCGCGAAACTTGATCGCATTGGAAATCAGATTCTGAAGAACGCGCGCGATTGTCCGCGAATCCGCCGTGACTGACGGCATAGGCTGGCAAATGACCGCCGCGCCGGACTCGTCAATCATTTGTTTCAAAGATCCCAGCGCTTCTGACAGGGGCAGGTCCAGGCTAATGGCAGCGCGCTCGCCGACGCCTTCGCTGACCAGCCGCGAATATTCCAAAGACGCGTCAATCAGTTCGCGCATGCGTTGGACACCCAGCCTGATCTGCCCGATCAGGTAATCGGCATCGCTGTCCTGCAGCGGATATTTGCGCACCAATAAGTCGCTAAGTGCGCCCACCATGCGCAGCGGCTCCTGCAAGTCGTGGCTGGAGGCGAAAGCAAAGCGCTCCAGTTCTTCATTGGATCGCGTCAGCGCCTGGGTCTGTTCCTCCAGCACACCTTCCAGCCGCATCAGGTCGTTAATATCGGCGCAGACGCCGAACCAGCGAATGACTTGCCGCTGCTGATCGTGCATGGGAATGGCGCGGCACTGAAACCAGCGATAGCCGTCCTTGCAATGCAGCCGCGAAGTGGAACGAAATTCGGTCTGGCGGCTGATAGCCAGCTTCCAGTTGGCAAGTGTCTCTTCTTTCTCATTGCCCGAAAGCAGTTCGATCCAGCCCCACACGCCCAGATCCTGGAGAGTCTTGCCGGTATATTCGCTAAAACGTTCGGAGAGGCTTTCGATATGACCGGCGGAATTGGCCGTGAACAGGACTTCCGGCATGGCGGCGGCCACGAAGCGAAGCTGCGCCTCCCGGTCGCGGATATCGTCGTTTGCCTGGCGCAGCGAGCCCGTCACCAGCGCGACGAAACAGCCGGCAAAGACGTAGGAGAGAATCTGCAGCAGGCTCACGTCTTGCTTGGTGAGTGAGAGCACGGGCGGAAGAATGAGATACCAGGTAGTCAAGCCGCCCAGCAGCACCGCCAGCAGGCCCGGCCCTCTTCCAAACCAGGCCGCCGAAGCGACGGCACAGAAGGTAATGACGAAGGGAAACTGGGCGTGCAAATAAGGGTTTAGATACCACCTGATCAGTGCGGCGACCGCCACGGCAAAAACGGAAATACCGTAGCGCTGTGCTGAGTTTCTGACAAACACCACCTGTTACTAAGAGTACTGAACAGGGTTAGCGTCTGCTCAAAAGGCTTGTCTTTCGCGCACTTCGGCCGATTGACGCCGCCCAATGCGGATCTGGATCAGAGCTTGCACCGCTTGTCCGCGATGCGCGCCCGCGGGAAAGCGCATCAAATAGCTCTCCACCAGATCCGCGCTGCGCGGATTCACTGATGACCAAGCCTGGTCATCGGCATTCATCTTTTTCAGAGTGTGCTGGGGTCTGTGAGTGGCCTGATTCATCCAAAGCAGTCCGACGGCCGTGCCGACAGCCAGCACTGAAAAGATCAGCGTGGCTGCGGTGGAAAGCCAGCTGCGGTTTGCCTGCAGCGTTTGTGTCCAGCCGCGGATGGGGACGCTGCCGCTGGAAGCTTCCAGATGTCTTGCCGGAGAAGCGATTTCGGCACGAACTTCTTGCGGCGGCAGAGATTTGAGCCGGGTGAGAAGGCGCGGTTCTTCCGGGTATTGCTCCAGCAGCATACTTAGGCGCCTTCGAACTGCCGGCAGCAAGGATGTGAAAGACGCCGGGTCGGCGCAGTTCAGTGCCCCGGTGATCGCTTCCTCGCGCTCTTGTTCGCGGATGCTGTCCCAGAGTTCCGCGGGAATAATTTTGCCAGAGTCCACAGCGCTGGCTTCCTGCAAAAGAGATTTCGCCAGACGGGAACCAAGCGGCAGTATTTCTCTGGCCAGCTCGATACCCAGGCGCACAGCCGCTTCTTCCAGATCGGGCAAACCTCTGCTCAGGTTGACCGTTTCGCGAAACGAGCCGATGGCCGCGCTCCAGTGCTCGTCAGCCAGTTCCGCTTTCACGGCTCGCGTGAGCAGTTCGAAATCAGCCGGCCGGCTCAGTTTTTGTGGTTTGGCGGCAGATTGCATGGCGACCCTTGCTTTGATTCTAGCCGCAAACCGTCCGTATCTTGAGGCTGCTGTTGGTTTTCCCGGTAGCGGTACTTTGCCTCAGCGCCCTCCCGGCGGCAGATGTTCTTCAAAATACCGCGCGATGAGGGAATAAATGTGAAGCGAAGTCCCGTTGCCCTCTGAAATGGCATGAGTGCGATTGGGATATTCCATAAAGTCGAATGGCTTTCCCAGCTCCACCAGGCGATTAATCAGCCGTTGCGTGCCCTGAAAATGCACATTGTCGTCGCCGGTGCCATGAATAATCAGCAGCTTGCCGCGCAGGCCGGAGGCGAAGTTGATAGGTGAACCTATGCGGTATCCGTCCGCGTTTTCACTGGGAAGGCCCATATAGCGCTCCTGATAAATGGTGTCGTAAAGCGTCTGGTCCGGCACCGGCGCGACCGCAACGCCGACCCGGTAAAGATCCGGTGAGCGAAACATAAGGTTCAGCGTGTTGGAACCGCCGCCGCTCCAGCCCCACACTCCAACGCGGCTTAAATCGACATAAAGACGCTGGCGCGCCAGAGCGAAAACGGCTTGCGTCTGTTCTTGGGTGGACAAAACGCCCACCGCGCCATAAATGGATTTGCGCCAGGCGCGGCCTTTGGGCGCGGGCGTCCCGCGATTGTCAAAGCTGGCGATAAGATAGCCCTCTGCCGCCAGCGCGCGATGAAACAGCCCGTTCCTTCCGCCACTGTCCACCACGGTGACACCGGCCGGCTCGCCGTATACGTTGACAATCAGCGGATATTTCTTCGCCGGATCGAACCCATGCGGCTTGATCAGCCAGCCGTCCAGCGTGACGCCGTCGCCGACGGTCACCTGCAAAAATTCAACCGGCGGATCGTTGATGGAGGCGACGCTGGCGCGCAGCAGGGCGTTGTCTTGCAGCATGCGGATGGGCTTATGTTCGGGCAGGCTCACCAGTTCGGTAACGGGCGGCAAATCGAAACTCGACCAGGTGTGAAAGGCCCAATGGCCATCGGGCGAGATGTCGTAAGAGTGCGTGCCTGGCTCATTGTCGGGCGTCAGACGAACCGGCGGCCCGTCATGGTCAATCGGCGCTCTATATAGATAGCGCTGCGTTGCGTTGTTTCCCGCGCCGGTAAAGTAAATCCAGTGGCCCGCGGGATCGACAGAGTCCAGAGCCATCACATCCTGCGGCGCGCGTGTGATCAGGGCCGGCGTTCCGCCTTCGCGCGAAACCGAATAAGCGTGCCGCCAGCCATCGCGTTCGCTAAGCCAGACAAAATTCTTGCCGCCCTCGAACCAGTCGAAGTTGTCGCTGCGGTTATGCACGTCCACCCAGGCGTCGTCATGGTCACGGAAGATCTCTTTGGCGTCGCCGGTTTGCCGGTCGGCTGTATAGATCATGACGGTGTCCTGACGCCGATTTAATTGGCCGATGGCCAGCACTCCATCCTGCGTCCAATTGGCGCGGAAGATATAGTTCTGGCGCGGATCACCCGGAATTTTCATCCAGACGGGCGACCCGCCGGATGCAGAAACCACGCCGATGCGCACGGCTGAGTTAGTCGTGCCGGCTTTCGGGTAGGGGATATTGATGATCTTGGGATACAGCGAATCGGTGTTGTTGATGAGCGCAAACTGTTCCACTCCGGTGGAATCAAACTGCCAGAAGGCAATGCTTTTGCTGTCGGGCGACCAGCGAAAGGCGTCGCGCAGATTCAGTTCTTCCTCATAGACCCAGTCGGAGGTGCCGTTGATCAGGGTGTCGGAGCCGTCGGAAGTCAGCGCGCGAATGCCGCCGGTAGCCAGATCTTCCACATACAGGTTGTGGGCGCGCACATACGCCACCTGAGACACGTCGGGCGAGAACTTGGCAAACATCAGCGAAGAGGCGGGCGCGTCACCGCCCAGCTTCTGAAGTTTGCCGGACTTCCGGTCCAGGACCCAATAATCGCCGCGCGTTGCCTGCCGCCAGACCTTTTTGGCAGCCGTGAAGATGAGCAAATGCGAGAAATCTTCGCTCCAGCGATAGTCGAAGATGGCCAGCGGCGAACCGTTAGGCGGCGTTAACTGTGCCGTGGAAATCAGGATGCTGGCTTTGCCGGTGGCCGTGTCATGTTCGACGATATTGTTGTTTTCAAGCGTGGTGAAGGCAGCGCCGACGCGAATCCAGCGTGCCGGGCCGAACGGCGCTGGCGCGAAGTCAGAGGATGCGAAAATGCGGCGGAGGCGTTCGCTCAGGTCCTGCGCGGAAAGGCAGGAACCTCCAATAAGACAAAGCGCGATAGCAGATAAAACGGCTAAGCGTCGAAGCATTCAGACATGGTAGCGGACGCGGCGATGGCCGCTTCTTGGCCGCTCCATGCCTTCCGCCAAGAATCTAGCCGTTTGAACTGTTCCAGGCCGAAAACACGCCCATCGCGGCAATCGCAATCGCATACACAATAACCGCCACAATCAAGCCCGTTTTCACTTTGTCTACCGTGTCCAAGCGCCGCCCCATCACGGTCTGCGTGCTGATGATGCTGTCGTCGTGAGAGTCGTTGTGCAGGTGAATATAAGGATCGTCGTGATTTTCCAGCCAGTGCCGGTAAATATAAACGGCGACCAGCAGCGCGGCCAGCACTCCAAAGAGGCTGAGGTGAATCATGAGGTTCATAGAGATCGCTCCGTTTTAACGAGGGACAACTCTGCATAAAGGAGAGTCGCGATCGAAGTCCTGACTGCTTCTTGACTGCGCCCGGCAAACATTGCCAAGCGTTGAAAAACTTCTTCTGCGGTGATAATACGCCTGTCCTAAGAGCAATTCAAGAGTTTCGTCGTTATAATCACTTTTTCCCATGTCTTCGCCCGCCGCCCCTATCGACTGGTTTCCGCTGTTTCTCAGCTTGCGAGTAGCGGCTTTGGCTACGCTAGCCGTGTTCATCTTTGGCACCGCCATCGCCTATGCGCTCTCGCATAAGACGTTTCGTGGCAAGGCATTTGTGGAATCACTGATCACGCTGCCCCTGGTTCTTCCGCCCACCGTGCTTGGTTACTATTTGCTGGTCCTGCTGGGCCGGGATTCTTTGCCCGGCGCTATCTATGAGAAAATTTTCGGCCAGCCGCTGGTATTCACCTGGCAAGCGGCGGTGGTGGCGGCTTTGATTCATTCCGGGCCGCTGTATATTCGCGCCGCGCGGGCGGTCTTGGAGACCGTGGATTACCGTTTCGAATGGGCGGCGCGCAGCTTAGGCGCGTCCGAACTGCAAACATTTTTCCGAATCACGCTGCCGCTCGCCTGGCGCGGCTTAAGTTCGCTGGTATCGCTGAGCTTCGCGCGCTCCCTGGGAGATTTTGGCATTACCATGATGGTGGCCGGCAACATTCCAGGCCGCACCCAGACTTTGTCGGTTGCGATTTACGATGCGGTGGGAGCCGGCAATGGAGCGCTGGCGCGCGCTCTGGTGATCGCCATCTCAGGGCTGGCTATTTTGCTGGTGTGGGCATCCGGGTCGCTTTCAAGCGGTCAGCGGGTGGGCGAGGCGCAGTGAAACTGGACGCCAAAATAAAGAAGAGTCTGCCAGGCTTTCAATTGGAAACCACCATTCAGGCCGATGCGGGGTCCATCGTTCTTTGGGGTGCCAGCGGGGCGGGGAAGACGCTGACGCTGAATTGCCTGGCCGGGTTCAGCCGTCCCGATTCCGGGCGCATTTTGCTGGGGGACGATTTGCTGTACGATGGCGCCACCGGCGTGCACATTCCGCCCCAGCGGCGGCGCTGCGGTTACCTCTTTCAGGACCACGCGCTGTTTCCGCATATGACCGTGATGGAAAACTTGAACTTTGCCGCCAGCGTTTCCAAAAACAGGTCCAAGCAAAGGATAAAAGACCTTCTGGAGGTGTTTGAACTGCGTGACTTGGCGCAGCGAAAACCGGCGCAGATGTCCGGCGGCCAGCAGCAGCGCGCCGCCCTCGCCCGTTCCCTGGCCACCGAACCGCGCATGCTCCTTCTCGATGAGCCGACCCAAGGCCTGGACGCGCGCCTGAAGAGCGGCTTCTTCGACCTGCTGCGCGAGACACGCCAGCGCACTGACGCCCTGATTCTGCTGGTGACACATGATCTGGATGAGTGTTTTGAGATAGGCGAGTACATTTGCCTTCTCGACAGCGGCAAAGTAATCCAGGCCGGGTTCAAAGACGCGGTTTTCGCCAAGCCGGCCAGCGTGCAGGTGGCCCGTTCGCTGGGCATCTATAACGTTGTTCCCGCCGAAATCGAATTCCTGGACCCCGGCCGCAACCTAAGCCGCTTGCGCATGCTCGGTAACACCTGGCATGGTTCTTACTTTCCCGGCCATCTGCTAGGCGACAAAGGGTTCGCCACATTTCGCGAAACGTCCGTCAAAATCTCGCGCGACCCGAAAAATGCCGCCTTGCCCGTGCTGGCCCTAAAGCCTTTCTCGCGCGGCGTCCGCCTGGAATTGGAGGGAGGATTAGCCTCCGTCATCTCCGAAACGGAAGCGCGCGACCTGCGCCCCGGCTCCTCCGTGCGCGTCCAGATTGAGCCGGCCGACATCGGGTTCTTATCGAAATGAAGCGCTATTACATTACCGACCGCAACGCCGCCGGCGGCTTCCGTCCGCTGCTCGAAATCATCCGCGATCAGATCCATATGGCGGTCGACTACATTCAGATCCGCGAAAAGGACTTGACCGCCCGCGAGCTGTTTGAATTCTCATTGGCGGTCCTAGAAGTGCGCCACGAAATGAAAATCCGCCCGCTGACAAAAATCCTGCTCAGCACCCGCGCCGATGTCGCGCTGGCGATTGGCGCAGACGGCGTCCATCTGCCCGCCGACGCGCCACAGGAGACTCTGCCCGGACTGCTGGTGGCCCGTTCTTGCCACACTATCGAAGAAATTCGCGCCGCGCGCGCCGATTTCGTCGTCTTCAGCCCCGTGTTCCAGGGCCACAACAATTCTCCCGGCGTCGGCCTGGAGCAACTAAAATTGGCTTGCCGCGCGGGAAAGCCGGTATTCGCCCTGGGCGGTGTCACGTGGGACAACGCCGAGCAGTGCATGGCCGCCGGCGCGGAAGGAATCGCGGGCATCCGGCTTTTCCAGGACCCCACGCTTTAAGATTCGTATACTGGTGGATTGTTTAACGCCCGTTTATTTCTAGTTTGTTTTGCCATGCCGTGTGTTTCGCGCACCGGGGCTAAAAATCCCCGGCAGCCGGGGCAGTTAGCCGCGCCCTACGTGCCGCTAACCACCGAAGATAAATTCAAATACCGATTTTTCGAAATCGCCGGGCCTCGCGGACTGGCTCTCCTTAATCTGTTGTATGAGTTTGTGCCTTCTTCGCGGTCGAAATAGAGCGGCATACTTGAAGTTTCTCTTTTCCTGGATAGCTCTGACGATAACTTTCGGCCTGATCGCATTCCTTGCGTCAGGTGGTGCTGATGCACTTACTCTCGTTATAGGGTGGCAGGTCGCTGAGGGACGCGTGGTCGAGACAATCCCCCGCTCACATGGTCTAGTAACAATTGCGTACATTGTGAATGCCACGCCACTCAGACACCGGTTTTCTGGGCGGCCCGAGTCGGAAGGCGACAAAGTGAGCGTCTATTTCGCTGACAGTGATCCAGCCTGCGCCTCGTTGGAGCAGCCTTGGACTTATCTACGCAGCGCCTCGGTGATCTCGATAGTTTCTGGGGTGCTGTTTGGAACCATGTTTACGATTGCCATATTCAACAAAGCTTTTAGCGGCTTCATCAGGAATTGCACGTCCGAGTTTATTGCCATTCTTAAATAAGGTTCATCATTCTATATTCTCGATTCGCGAATATAGAATGGCACTGAAACCGCAAGACTTGTACGGTGTGCTGAATATCGTAGCGACTAACCGCCAGCACGCCCTGCCACGGCAGCCTTACACGCGGCGCAGCGCGGCATGGCGTCACGTCCGAAATAGGTAGTAAACTCAAGCCATGAGCCTTTGGCGACCGCGCTGCGCGTTCCAATGCCGGACATTGCATTCAGCCACTCCCAGCAAACCGCTTCGGTCGTAACAACGCGGATTTTGGATCGTAGCAGATAACTCTGGTCGCGGCTTCTGAACAGGGCGATCCAAAACGCGGTGTCAGCAAAATAACTTTGAAGCAATATCAGCCCCTTTTGGGCGTTTGGTAGAGATAGTGATCATGTTCACTGGACAGGTCCACCGGCAGATCGTCCTCGACCGCATTCTCCGCCAGCCATCGCAGTGCGGATTGTGACGTTTCCACCTGGCCCGGAGCAGTCTCAATATGAACCACAAAAAGCTGATTACGCGGCAGATCCACCGCCTGTTCCGGCACTATGAACTTGCCGTCGTAATGTGCATTGAACGCAATCATAACTGATGTGATTATGTCAGAAACCAGCCCTACTGAACCGCCGTCACCACCTGCCGAGCATGCAGCTCCTGCAAACTCCAAACCCGAATCGGATCCCGCCGCCGTGAAACAATCGCCTCCGCCGCAGCCCGCGCCCCGCTCATCGTCGTAATACAAGGCGTCCGGTAAGTCACCGCATTCCGCCGGATAATTTGTTCATCCGGAAACGAATGGCTGCTCCCGGTCGTCGTGTAAATCACCAGATTCAGCTTGCCCGCCTTCAGCAAATCCACCGCATTCGGCCGTCCCTCATTCACCTTAAACACCGTCTTGCACGGAATCCCCGCCGCCTTCAGCACCGTCGCCGTGCCGCGCGTGCCAAAAATCTCAAATCCAAACTCATGGAACTTCGCCGCCACCGAAACAGCCGCCGGCTTATCGCGGTCATTCACGCTGATAAACAGCGCACCCTTATCCGGAATCGGGCTCCCCGCCGCCAGTTGCGCCTTCGCAAACGCCTCGCCAAAACTTTCGCCCACGCCCATCACTTCGCCCGTCGACCGCATTTCCGGCCCCAGCGCCGGGTCCACGCCAGGGAACTTGTTAAACGGAAACACCGGACTCTTCACAAAAAAGCTCGGCACTGGCAGCACGCCATTCACAATCCCGCCCGTCAAATGCTTAAACTCATCCAGCTTCTTGCCCAGCATCAAACCAACAGCAATTTTCGGCAGCGGCACGCCCGTCGCCTTGCCCACAAACGGAACCGTGCGTGAAGCCCGCGGATTCACTTCCAGCACATACACTTTGCCGTTCTGAATCGCGTACTGAATATTCATCAACCCAATCACATTTAAAGCGCGCGCCAGCTTAGCCGTGTAGTCCTGAATGGTGGCCAGCGTATCTTGCGCAATCGAAATCGCCGGCAGCACGCACGAACTGTCACCCGAATGCACGCCCGCTTCCTCAATATGCTCCATGATGCCGGCAATCAAAACATTCTCGCCATCGCACAGCGCATCAACGTCCACTTCCGTCGCGTCTTCCAGAAAGCGGTCAATCAGCACCGGCCGCTTCACTGAAAACAGCGTCGCTTCCTGCATATAACGCCGCACGGTCTCTTCGTTATAAGCAATCACCATCGCGCGCCCGCCCAGCACATAACTGGGACGCACCAGCACAGGAAAGCCAAGCCCCTGCGCCACTTCGCAAGCTTCTTCCACGCTCGTCGCGGTGCCATGCGCGGGCGAAGGAATTTGTAAGTCACTGAGTAACTGCCCGAATAACTTGCGGTCTTCCGCTAAGTCGATGTTACTCGGGTCGGTGCCGATAATCGGGAGCCCCAGCTTCTTCAGCGGCATGGCCAAATTCAGCGGCGTCTGCCCGCCAAACTGCACAATCAGACCGTCCGGTTTCTCGGTGTCATAAATGTTCAGCACTTCTTCCTGCGTCAAAGGTTCAAAGTACAGCCGGTCGCTGGTGTCATAATCCGTCGAAACCGTTTCCGGATTGCAATTGACCATTATCGATTCATACCCGAACTCCTGCAGCGCGAACGAAGCATGGCAGCAGCAATAATCAAACTCGATCCCCTGCCCAATCCGGTTCGGGCCGCTGCCCAGAATCATCACCTTCTTGCGCGTCGTGGGCGCCGATTCGTCTTCCGATTCGTAGCTCGAATACATGTAAGGCGTGAAGCTTTCAAACTCAGCCGCACAGGTATCCACGCGATTAAACACCGCCGTCACACCCAGCGCCTTGCGCGCCGCGCGCACCTCCATCGGTTCCACGCCCATCGCGTCGCCAATCTGCCGGTCGCCCAAACCGTCGCGCTTAAGCTTGCGAAACTCCTGCTTCGTTAGCGATTCCAGCTTGCGCCCGCGCAGCGAATCTTCGAGCGTGACCACTTCGATAATCTGCTGCAGGAACCACGGGTCCATGTTGGTCATCTCGCGCACCTGCTCCACCGTGTAGCCCTGGCTGAACGCGAAGCGAATGTAATCCAGCCGCTCCGGATTCGGCGTAATCAAGCGCTTGGCAATCAAGTTCGGGTCCAGCTTCGCGTTCGATGCCTTGCCCGTCTCCAGACTCCGCAAACCCTTGCCCAGCGCCTGCTTGAACGTGCGGCCAATCGCCATGGCCTCGCCCACCGATTTCATCTGCGTGCTTAAAACCGGTTCCGCGCCCGGAAACTTTTCAAACTGCCAGCGCGGAAT
>Ga0116227_10012080_pt1 | contig 14243 bp, 13 predicted proteins | sample S1TSphgellanicum_FD_89693 | JGI IMG/M metagenome (GOLD analysis project Ga0116227, IMG submission 89693) | Host-associated microbial communities from peat moss isolated from Minnesota, USA - S1T2_Fb - Sphagnum magellanicum MG | ecosystem: Host-associated > Plants > Peat moss > Unclassified... | reverse complement strand
TTCGCGGCGCACGGCGGCGCGTGGCTCGTCGTGCGGCCGGACCGCATCGTCGCTGCCGCCGCGCATCCGGCCGACGTGCCCGCGACGACGGCGCGTCTCGCGGCGTTGCTGCGCGACACGCGCGAACGCATTCCCACCGCGGCCGCATGACGCGGAACCTCGAGAGGAGACGACCCATGTCCAGCACCATCGCATCACCGCTCCCGCAGCACGACGGACGCAGCATCGCCATCGATAACCTGTTGCTGCGTTGCGCCAAGATCGCGCCCGGCCAAGCAGTGCTGTTCGTCAACGAGATCGATTCGCCGAACGTCGACCGCCGGACGGTCGAAGCGATCGAAGCGCGCGCGCGCGACCTCGGCGCCACGGTCACGACGATCTGGGCGCAGCTTGTGCCCGGGCCCGACGACATTCCGGCACAGATCGTCAACGCGATCGCCGCCTCCGACGTCACGATCATCTCGCACAACCTCGGCGGCCTGTTGCGTCTACGGCCGATCCCGGGAAACGGCATCGCGGTTCACAACTACGCGAGCCGCGACGAGATCCTCGATTCGGCCTGGACGCGCGTTCCCTACGCGTTGTGGGAAGTCGTGGGCGGCGTGATCGCCGATGACTTCAAGCAGCGGCGCGCGTGGCATATCACCGATGAGCGCGGCACGGATATCGGCGGCACGGTACCGGCCAACAACCTCGCGCGCGCCTACGCGAACGTCTTCTCGACGCGCACGTTTCCGATCGGCACGCACCAGCCGTTTCTCGCGACGACGGCCAACGGTACGCTCTCGATTCAGTGGCTCGTGAGTTCGGCGAACCACGACATCGGTGACGGCATCCGGCTGGACCACCCCGTGCTCGCCGACGTGCGCGACGGCCGCGTGGTCGAGATCACCGGCCGCGCCGGCGACGTGAGCATCGCGAAGGCCTTCCTCGAAAACGCCGGCCGGCTGACGGGCCAAGACCCGTACCGGCTGAGCTCCTGGCATGCCGGCATCAATCCGCAGGCGTTCACCGCCTGGTCCGACGTCTCGCATCTGGCACGCTGGCAGACGCTCGCGCACAACAATCCGCGCACGCTGCACTTCCACATCGTCGGCGAGCACACGCCCGGCGAAATCTCGTTGCCGTTGATCGACCCCGTCGTCACGCTCGACGGCGAGACGCTGTGGGACCGCGGACGGTTCACCCTCCTCGAACGCGACGACGTGCGCGACGCAATCAAAGCGTACGACGATCGCGGCGAAGCATTTCACCTCAATCCGGAGATCGGCATCTGATGCACACCCCATCCCGTTCCACCTTTCTCGCCGGCGTCGCCGCGTCGGCAGCAGCCGTCGCCGCGCCGCGCATCGGCCGCGCCGCCGGCCCGTCGAGCATCGGCATCGACTATGCGTACTACAACCCGCCGAGCCTCGTGCTCAAGCAGAACGGCTGGCTCGAAGCGGACCTCGCCAAACGCGGCGTCACGGTGAATTGGGTGCTCTCCGCCGGCTCGAACAAAGCCAACGAATTTCTGGCGGCGAACGCGATCCAATTCGGCTCGACGGCGGGTAGCGCGGCGCTGCTCGCGCGCGCCAACGGCACGCCGCTCAAGACCGTGTTTCTTTACTCGCGGCCGGAGTGGACCGCACTGGTCGTCGCCAAGGGCGCGCCGTACAAGACCGTGCGCGACTTGGTGGGGAAACGCATCGCGGCGACGCGCGGGACGGATCCGTGGTTCTTCTTGCTGCGCACGTTGGAGGCGAACGGCTTGCGGCCGGCCGACGTGCAACTCGTCGACCTCCAGCATCCCGACGGCCGCGTCGCGCTCGAGCGCGGTCAGGTCGACGCGTGGGCCGGCCTCGACCCGCACATGGCGGCCTCGCAGCTCAATGCGGGATCGCGTTTGCTCTATCGCAACGTGTCGTTTAACACGTGGGGCGCGCTCAACGCGCGCGAGGATTTCCTCGCCGCCAATCCGGACATCACGGCGATCGTGCTGAAGTCCTACGAGCGCGCGCGGCAGTACGCCGCCAACAACATCGCGGAGACCGCGGGCATCCTGGCCGCCGCGGCACAGCTCGATGCGAAGGTCACCGAACTGCAACTGCGCGAGCGCACGACGTATCCGGGCACGGGCACGCCGGGCGGCGACTACCACAGCGCGCTCGCCGGCGTCGTCCCGATCATCCGGGCGGACAAGCTCGCGCGCCCCGACGCCGATCTCGAAGGCGCACTCGCGTCGATCGTCGACGCAGCGCCGGCCAAATCCGCCGGTTTGTGATCCGCTTCGTCGTGCCGCTGGTACTCGTCGCCGCCTGGTGGGCATCGACGAGCGGCGGATGGGTGAAGTCGTATCAGCTCGCATCGCCGACCGACGTGCTGCGCGAACTCGGCGACCTCGCGCAGAGCGGCGCGTTGTGGCACGATCTCGGCGCGAGCGTCGCGCGCGTCGCCGTCGGGTTCGGCATCGCGCTGATCGCGGCGCTGCTGCTCGGCGCGTACGTCGGCGGCAGCCGGCGCGGCGAAGCGTTGCTCGACCCGACCCTGCAAGCGATTCGTGCGGTCCCCTCGCTCGCGTGGGTGCCGCTGATCTTGCTCTGGCTCGGCATCGGCGAGGTCGCCAAGATCACGCTGGTGGCCATCGGTGCGTTCTTCCCGATCTACGTCGCGCTGGTGAGCGGGATTCGCGGCGTCGATCGCAAGCTGATCGAGGTCGGCCGCAGCTTCGGCCTCTCACGCGCGGCGTTGATCGCGCGCGTCCTCGTACCCGCGACCTTTCCGCAGTTGCTGGTCGGCGCACGCATCGGGCTCACGCAAGCGTGGCTGTTTCTCGTCGCGGCCGAATTGCTCGCGGCGTCGAGCGGTCTCGGCTTCTTGTTGACCGACGGGCAGCAGACGTCGCGCACCGACGAGATCCTGGTCGCGATTCTGCTCTTCGCCTGCTGCGGCAAGCTCTCCGAGAGCGCGATGCGTTCGACCGAACGCCGGTTGGTCGGCTGGGCCGACACGGCCGCGCCGTGACGCCGGCGGCGCGCGTGCGCGGATTGCGCAAGGCGTTCGGCGATCGCCTGATTCTCGACGGATTCGACCTCGACGTCGCGCGCGGGGAGCGGATCGCGATTCTCGGCGCGAGCGGCTGCGGCAAGTCCACCTTGCTGCGCTGCATCGCGGGGCTCGAACGCGCCGACGCGGGCACGATCGCGACGCAGGGCGACGTGGGCATCGTGTTTCAAGAGCCGCGGCTCTTTCCGTGGCTCACGGTCGAGGCCAACGTCGCCTTCGGCGCGCGCACGGCGGAGGAACGCGCGCGCGTGCCGGCCTTACTCGGGCTCGTCGGATTGGGCCACGCCGCGCGACTGTTGCCGAAGGCGCTCTCCGGCGGCATGGCGCAACGCGCCGCGCTGGCGCGCGCGCTCGTGCGCGACCCGAACGTGCTCTTGCTTGACGAGCCGTTCGCCGCGCTCGATGCGCTCCGGCGAATCGAACTACGCGTCGCCCTCGACGAGATCCTCACGTTCGCGCGCGCTTCGGCGATCCTCGTCACGCACGACGTCGACGATGCGCTGGCCATCGCCGACCGCGCGCTGGTGCTGGCCGGATCGCCGGCCGAGATCGCCTTCGCGGGCACGGTCGGCGCGGAGGCGACGCGCGCGACCATCCTCGCCGCGCTCGGCGTGCCGGCCGAGGGCGAACGGGGCCGACGCCGGCTGCAACACGAACGCGGCTGACATGAGCGACCGGCGATTCGGCTTCCAAACCCGCGCGTTGCATGCGGGCACACCGCCCGATGGGGAATCGGGCGCGCGCGCACTCCCGGTCCACCTCACGACGAGTTTCGTGTTCGACTCCAGCGACGCCGCCGCCGAATTGTTCGCGCTGCGGTCGTACGGCAACATCTACTCGCGCATCGGCAACCCGACCGTGGCCGCGTTCGAAGAAAAACTCGCCAACCTCGAGGGCGGCCTCGGCGCCGTCGCGACGGCGAGCGGCCTCGCGGCGCAGCTCTGCACCGTGCTCAGCCTGGCGCGCGCGGGCGACCATCTCGTCGCCACCTCGAATCTCTACGGCGGCACGGTGACGCAGTTCTCGGTGACGCTTGAGCGCATGGGCATCGAGGCGACGTTCGTGCCCGCCGGCGATCTCGACGCGGTGCGCGCGGCGTTGCGCGAGAACACGCGTCTGCTCTACACCGAGACGATCGGCAATCCGAACGGCGACGTGGCCGACCTCGCCGGCCTCGCGGCGACGGCGCACGATGCGTGCATTCCGCTGGTCGTCGACAACACGTTTGCGACGCCGTACCTGTGCCGGCCGATCGAACACGGCGCCGACATCGTCGTGCATTCGGCGACGAAATTCATCGGCGGACACGGCACGGTGCTCGGCGGCGCCATCGTCGAATCGGGCCGCTTTCCGTGGGGCGCGGGCCGGCATCCGCTGCTCACGTTGCCGAGCCCCGGATACCATGGGCTCAACTTCGTCGAGACGTTCGGCGAGTTCGCGTTTCTCACGCGCGCGCGCGCCGAGGTGCTGCGCGACGTCGGCGCGTCGCTTTCGCCGATGAACGCGTGGCTGCTCGTGCAAGGGCTCGAGACGCTCGCGCTGCGCATGCCGCGCCACGTCGCCAACGCACAGATCGTCGCGTCCTACCTCGCCTCACACCCGGCGGTCGCGTGGGTGAACTACGCGGGCCTGCCGTCGAGCGCACAACGCCCCCTCGCGGACCGCTATCTTCCGCTCGGCGCGGGCTCCGTCTTCAGCTTCGGCTTGCGCGGCGGTCGCGAGGCGGGACGCGCGTTGATCGACGCGCTCGAACTCTGGAGTCACGTCGCAAACGTGGGCGACGCCAAGAGCCTGGTGATCCATCCGGCGTCGACCACGCACCAGCAACTCGACGCGGCCGCCTTGCACGCCGCGGGCGTGCGCCCCGAGATGGTGCGCTTGTCGGTCGGCTTGGAAGATCCCGACGATCTCGTATGGGACCTCGAACGCGCGCTCGCGGTCGCGGCCGCGACGGCCGGCGTATGATCCTCGACACGCTCGCCGCGCGCGGCGAACTGCTGCGGCGCGCGCGCACGATCGCCGTCGTCGGCGCGTCGGCCAATCCCAACCGGCCGAGTTATTTCGTTTTCTCGTTCTTGCGCACGAGCGGGCGCTACGACGTCGCGCCGATCAACCCGGCACTGACCGAGGGCATCGACGGCGTGCCCGCGTTCCCGTCGCTCGCCGCCTACGCGGCGGAACGCGGTGCGCCCGACATCGTCGACGTGTTCCGCAAACCCGAGGAGGCGCCCGGCGTCGCCCGCGACGCGGTGGCCGTCGGAGCGAAGGCGATCTGGTTTCAGTACGGCGTGGTGAACGCGGAGGCGATTCGCATCGCGGTCGACGCCGGGCTCGACGTCGTGATCGATCGCTGCATCAAGGTCGAAGCGGCACGGTTCGGCGGCTCACTCGCACTCGCCGGAATGAACACCGGCCTGATCACCGCGCGCCGCCGCACGCCGGCGGCACCGCCGCGCGCTTGACGCGGCCGACGTCCGATGCTAATCTACGTCCACATGTTCCTCGCTACGAATCGCGCACTCGGTTGTTGTTGCTCCCCGTCATGGTCGTGTCGGGTCGGAGTGACGTTGTCCTGAGCGCGCGGTAGCGCGTCGATGACACGGGAGACTCTCGCCGGCGCGAGGGTCTTCTTTTTTTTGGGCATGTGCCGAGCGAGGATTCGAAAATGGCCACCATCGTCAACGAAGTTTCGGGTATCCTGTTCTCCCTGCCGTGGCTCGTCGCGCGCGACGAAGGTCTGTTCGTCAAGGAGGGTGTCGACGTCGAGTTCGTGAGTGCGCGCCCGCTCGATCATCTACCGCGCATCGTCGAAGACCATCGCCAGGTGCCCTCGATCGGTCCGCATCGGCCGTTCGAAGAGGGCCAAGCCGGCGTGTATCGCGCGTGCGAATGGGGCCAGATTCGCCGCTCCTACGACAGCGAACGCGGCGGCCGCATCATCGGCAAGCGATCCTCGATCGGCATTCAAGCGCTCTACTCGGCCGCGGGCTCGCGCTTCACGCACCCGCAGACGCTGCGCAACCAGCGCATCGGCGTGACCTTTCACACCGGTTCGCACTACGCGACGCTACAGATGCTCGAAGGCTTCCTCGCCCGCGACGAGATCAAGGTCGTCAACATCGCGATGCACGAGGCGTACGAGGCGGTGAAGAGCGGCGAACTCGCCGCGGTGTCGCTGATGGACCCATGGATCACCGTCGCCGACAAAGAGGGCCTACAGAAGATCATCGAGACGCACTACGTCGGCTCGGAGATCGCCACCGAGGCCGTCGACGCCGAATCGTGGGAAGCGATCACGCGCGCGCTCAAGGCCGCGGTACGCTCGATTAACGCCGACAAGCGCAAGTACTTGCACTATCTGATCGAATCGCTCCCGCCGAAATACGCCGCGCTCATCACGCCGGACGATTTCCACTTGCCGCGCATCCGCTTCGTCGACCCGGAGCCCTACGGACGCGACGAGTTCGAGCACACCTACCGGTGGCTCGTGAGCTGGGACCTGATCAACGGCGACGGCGGCTTCGAAAAGCTCGTCGACAACCGCGTCCTGCTCGACGCAGCCATCTAACACCCAACGGAGACACCACCGCACACCATGGCCAAGAAACTCATCAACGAAACGTCAGGCGTTATCTTCTCCCTACCCTGGTTCGTCGCGCGCGACGAAGGGCTCTTCGAGCGCGAAGGCGTCGAGGTCGAATTCGTCAAGGCGAAGCAGCCCGATCTGCCGCGCGTCGTCGAAGATCACCGGCTCGTGCCGTCGATCTGGGTGCACAAGCCGTTCGAAGACAAAGAAGCGGCGGTCTATCGTGCCTGCCATTGGGGCCAGATCCGACGCTCGTTCGACAGCGGAATCGGCGGCCAGATCATCGGCAAGCGCGCCGCCATCGGCATCCAGGCCCTTTTCTCCGCGCCCGGCTCGCGCTTCACGCATCCGCAGACGCTGCGCAACGAGCGCATCGGCGTCCGCTTCCACGCCGGTTCGCACTACGCGACGTTGCAGCAGCTCGAGGGGTTCCTCGAACGCGACGAGATCAAGACCGTGCACATGTCGATTCGCGATGCGTATGAGGCGGTGCGCAGCGGCGAGCTCGCGGCCGTTTCGCTGATGGATCCGTGGATCACGCTAGCCGAAAAGGAAGGCTTCCAGAAGATCATCGAGACGCATTACGTCGGCTCGGAGATCGCTGCCGACGGCGTGGATCCCGAAGCGTGGGAACTCGCGCATCGCGCACTCGCCGAAGCGGTGCGGCGCATCAACGCCGACAAGCGCAAGTACCTGCATTATCTGATCGACGCGCTGCCCGAGCCCTATCGCGGACGGATCACGGCCGACGACTTCCATCTGCCACGTCTGCGCTACGTCGATGCCGAACCGTACTCGCGTGAGGACTTCGATCAGACGTACAAATGGCTCGTGAGCTGGGGTCTCGTGAGCGACGACGCGAAATTCGACGAACTCGTCGACAACCGAATTCCGAGCATCGCGTGAAGCTTCGCATCGCGCGGCTGGCCGCGTGCGCGCTCGTCGCACTCGTCGCTACGACGGGCGCGGCGACGCCGCAATCGCCGGTCACGCTCAAGGTGGGCGAGGTCGGCGAACCGCTCGCGCTCGTCGCCGGCATCGACCGCGGCTATTTCGCGCAAGAGGGTCTCGCGATCCAACTCGTTCCGCTCAGCGGCGGCCCGGCCCTCATCTCCGCCACGATCGGCGGCTCGACCGACCTCAACTACGGCGACGTGTTCGCCTGGGCGGCGGCGGTCGGTAACGGCTTCAACGTCCAGATGTTCCAGCCGGCGAACGGCGCGGAACCGCCGACGTCCGAAGGCGGCTCGACGACGTTACTCGTGAATCCGGCGAGCGGTATCAAGACCGTCGCCGATCTCAAGGGCAAGCAAATCGGCATCGCGCCGACGCAATTGCTCGCACTCGAGGTCAAATTATTCTTGCGCCGTCACGGCGTGGACCCCTCATCCGTCACGCTCGTGCCGGTGACGCCCTACCTTGCGATGGGCGCCGCGCTCAAGAGCGGACACGTCGACGCGATCGCCGACGTCGATCCGTTCACGCAGCAAGTCGAGAAGAACTTCGGCTTCGTACCACTCGGCGTGCCTTCGCACGAGGTCGCGGTCGGGACCACGACGGCCGGCTTCTTCGCGACGTCGGCGTGGCTCGCCGCGCACGGCGATGCGGCGCGCCGATTCGCGATCGCGTACCGTCGCGCCGCGGCGTGGGCCAACCATGCCACGCCCGATCAGAAGGCGGCGACGCTCGCGAAATTCAGCCCGGTCAACCTCGCGGCACTCGAGGCGGAGGTGCCCGGTATCGTTCGCACCTTCCACTACCAGCTCTACGATGACGGACCGGTCAACGTCGACGTGACGCAAGCGTGGATCGATCTCGCCGTGAAGAACGGCGTCCTCGACGCCGGCATCGCGCTCAAAGACCATCTGTACCCGACCGCGACGGCCGCGACGCTCTAGCAGCGGTTACCGTTCGAGCGCGAGCGCCTGGGCGACGGCGGCTTCCTCCGTCAACACGCTTCCCGCATGAAGTTCGCGGCCGAGATCCGCGGCGTTCATCGCCGTGGAAAGACGCAGGCGCAAGCGGCGCGCCGACACGTCCTCGCCTTGATCCGCCTGGCGCGGTGAATGCAACGACGTGCAGCGCGCGTCGCAGAACGCGAGTAGCCGCGCCGCTCGACCGTAGTCCCCGAGCCCGGCAGCGACGCATGCGAGGGCCTGAATCGCCCACGTGATGCCCGCCGGCGAGCGCGATTCGAGCGACAGCCGCAACGCTCGGGCGGCGGTCGACGTCGCCATCTTCCACTCGCCGGCACCGGCCGCGTACATGGCGAGATTCGCCGCCGAGATCTCCAGCCGCATGCGGCTGCCGCTGGTCTCGGCATACCGCAACGCGGCGCGGCCGTAGCCCAAGGCGCGAACGATGTTTTCGCCCGCGACGAACTCCATCTCGCTCATCCACGACAGCACCGACCCGACCTGCAAGTCGTTGCCGAAACGGCGCGAGATCGCGAGGCATTCTTCCATCAGTTCGCGCTTTCCGGCGATGTCGGAGAGCTCGAGCATGAGCGCGCGCGTCTTGAGCGCCGCGGCGATTGCGAGCTGATCTCCGGACGTGCGGGCGACGACGATCGCTTCCTCGGCAAACCGTTGCGCGACGGCCCGCTCGCGCGGGAAGTACCAATACAAGACTTGGGCCAAGACGCGCAGCGCGTTGGTGAACCGAACGGGTTCGTCGAGCGAACGGTACAGGGTCACCGCGCGAAGCCCGGCTTCACGCAGGCGGTCGGCGGTGAGGCCGCGCTCGGAATTGGCCAAGCGCAAGCACAGATGCGCTTCCACCGAGGGATGCACGCCCGGCTCGAGCGCGTCGAGTGCGGCCTGCACCCAGCGAATGCCCTCGTCGGCCTCACGATCGCCGAGCGAGGTCAGCAGCGCCGCGCGGCAGCTTCATCTCGTTTCCGGCGCTCTTGATCGCCGGCTTCCCGCCGATCGCCGCCAACGCGACCAACAACACCGCCATGTGGATCGGGAACATGGGCAGCATCGGCGGTTTTCGCGAGGATCTCAAGCTCGAACGCAAGGACGCGCTCGGACCGATCGTCACGTGCATCGTCGGCTCGATCATCGGCAGCGTGCTGTTGTTGCGCACGCCCGAGAGCGCGTTCGAACGCTCCGTGCCCTACCTGCTCGCGTTCGCCACGATCGTCTTCGCCGCGAGCCCGTGGCTGCGGCGCGAGGCACCGGCCGGCTCGACGCGCTCGCCGCTCGCCACACTCATGCCGCTCTTCGCGGTGTCGGTGTACGGCGGCTACTTCGGCGCGGGCATCGGCATCATGCTGCTCGCGCTCTTCGCGGCGACGACGTCGCTGCCAATCGTCCGCGTCAACGCGCTCAAGAATCTGCTGGTCTTCTTCGTCAACGGCACGGCGGTCGATCCGTTTGCGATCGCGCACGCCATCGCGTGGCCCGTTGCGCTCCTGATGGCCGTCGGCGCGGTCGCCGGTGGCTACGGCGGCGCGCGCATCATCCGCCGGTTACCGCCGCTCGTGGTGCGCATCATCGTAATCGCAATCGGCGCGGGCATGTCGATCTACTTCTTCGTCCACGGATGAGGCACACATGATCCTCGATACGGATGCGGCATACCTCGAGCTGTTGCAACGCTCGCGGACGATCGCGATGGTCGGCGCGTCGGCGAATCCCGAGCGGCCGAGCTACGGCGTCTTCTCCTTTTTGCGTACGAGCGGGCGCTACGATGTCGCGCCGATCAATCCGGCGCTCGCGGACGGCATCGACGGCGTGCCATCGTTTCCCACCCTGGAAGCCTACGCGGCGGAACGCGGCGCGCCCGACATCGTCGACGTCTTCCGCAAACCGGAGGAAGCACCCGATGTCGCGCGCGCGGCGGTTGCCGTCGGAGCGAAGGCGATCTGGTTTCAGATCGGGGTCGTGAACGATGAGGCCATTCGCATCGCGGTTGAAGCCGGGCTCGACGTGGTCGTCGACCGTTGCATCAAAATCGAAGCGGCGCGCCTACCGATGCGGTGAGAGCGCGTAGCCACCGAAGCGGCTGGCCGAGACGAAGTCGTGCTTCGCGTTGTCCCAGCGCACGACGAGCGCCGCGTTGACCGTGAGCCCGCGTTGCTGTCCGTCGCGGAAGTCCATGATGCCGTTGATGCCGGCGTACCCGTGTAGCGTCGCGATGTAGGAGCGAATCTGCTCGGGCGTCGCGTTCATGCCGAGATGGCGGAAGGCATCGACGACGATCAGGGTGCCGTCCCACGGGAAGTTGTTCGAGAAGTCGGGCCGCGTGACACCGACCGCGCGCAGTGCTGCGATGAAGGCCTGCTGCGCGTTGCGCACCGGGCCGGGTTGGGCGGTGCGATACTCGAGAAAGCGATACCCGGTGAAGTACACCTCGGGCGGGGCGAACGGCGCGTACTGCGTCATCTGCGTGATGTTGATGTTGCCGGCGTTGGTGAGGATCGGGAGACCGAGCCCGATGTCCGACGCGCCCTTGAGTACCGTGCCGAACGGCGTGCCCACGGTCTGCGCATAGAGCAGTTGCGCGCCCGAGGCCTTGATGCGCGCGAGTTGCGCCGACACGTTGATGTCGGTGACATTGAAGTGCTCGTCGTCGACGAGCTGCATGCCGGAGAACTCGGGTAACGCGAGGTTCGCCTTGCTCACGGCTTCGCCGTCCTGACCCGTCGTGTCCGTGGCGACGAGGAACGCGATCTTGCGGATGCCGCGCAGCCGCGCCCAGCGCAGGCCGGCGAGTGAGAGATCGCGCGTCGATGCGCCCGCGGAAAATACGTAGCTCGGCGCGACCGTATGGATGACCGGTGCGTAGCAATACTGCACCGGGCCCGTCTTGAAGAGCGGCGCCATCGCCGAGCACGTCGCGCCGATCGACGACCCGAGGATCACCGGTGCGCCCTTGGCGATGATACCGTTTGCGAGTTGGACTGCGACCGCCGGCGACGTCTGATCGTCGACGATTGCGAAGTGCACGGGCCGGCCGTTGATGCCGCCCGTCTCGTTGACGTAGAGCTCGGCCGCGTGCAGCGTTTGCAGCGCGGATTGGCCGAGAAACGCGCCCGGGCCGGTGAGCGACATGACCACGTTGATCGTATACGGCTCGGCGCTGCGCGCCGGCGCCGGCAAGCCGGCCGCCACGAGTACGCACGCGGCGAGGGCCGCGAACGAGCGGGCGAACCGGGAACGGAACATCATCGAGAACTCCATCACGAGAAACGAAAACGCCTCACCAGAACGGCGAGGCGCGGTAGGGACTGCACTCCCGAGTCACGGGAAGTCATCGCACTACAAGCGTCGCCGGCCCACCATCGGCTGACAGCCGGGGCAACACCACCACGCTTGCATCACGAGCACAACGCCCGTTGTACCACAGTGGACCGGTCCAGTCAAGGCATGACGCTTTGCACGTTCTCGAGGCCGAGCGCTTCGGCCACCGCCGCTTCTTCCGTCATCGTGCTTCCGGCGTGCAATTCGCGACCGAGATTCGCCGGCGTCATCGCCGCCGACAGGCGCACGCGCAGGCGGCGCGCCGCAACGTCCTCACCCTGATCCGCTTGCCGCGGCGAGTGGACGGACGCACAGCGCGCGTCGCAGAAGGCGAGCAATCGCGCCGCCCGGGCGAAGTCTCCGCGACCGGCGGCCACAGTTGCCAGCGCCTGAATTGCCCACGTGATGCCGGCCGCCGAGCACGACTCGAGCGAGAGCCGCAACGCGCGAGCGCCGGTCTCGGTCGCGATCTTCCACAAGCCCGCGCCGGCCGCGTACATCGCGAGATTGGCCGCCGAGATCTCCAGGCGCATCCGGCTGCCGCTCGCCTCGGCATAGCGAAGTGCCGCGCGGCCGTAACCGAGCGCGTTCACCACGTCGTCGCCCGCGACGAACTCCATTTCGCTCATCCAGCTGAGCACCGACCCGATCTGCAGGTCGTTCCCGTAGCGGCGCGTGAGCTCCAGACACTCCTCCATCAGCGCACGCTTCGCGGCGATGTCCGCGACATCGAGCATGAGCGCGCGCGTCTTGAGCGCCGAGGCGATCGCCAGTTGATCCCCCGATTCGCGGGCGACCACGATCGCCTCGGCCGCGTAGCCTTGCGCGTCGGCGCGCTCGCGCGGAAAGTACCAATACAGGACTTGGGCCGCCACGCGTAACGCATTGGTGAAGCGGAGCGGTTCGTCGAGCGACCGATAGAGCCGCACCGCACGCAACGCCGCCTCGCGCAAGCGATCCGACGTGAGCCCGCGTTCCGAATTCGCCAACCGCAAGCAGAGATGCGCCTCGATCGATGGGTGCGCACCCGGCACGAGCGCGTCGAGCGCCGCCTGTACCCAGCGAATCCCCTCATCCGCTTCGCGATCACCGAGCGAGGTGAGCAGCGCCGCCGCGAGACGCGCACCGACGATGTCGTCGTTGTGCGCGCCGAGCGACCACTGCAGCGCTGCCCGATAGTTCGGCTGGTGCCGCTGCGCGGCGGCGAGCCATTCGCGCGTGGGGGCGGCGATGTACGTCTCCATCGAACGCTCCGCGAGGTCGGCGTAGTACTGCGCGTGGCGGCGCGCCAGCGTCTCCGCCTCGCCGGCGCCGGCGAGTTTGTCGCGCGCGTACGCCCGGACGGATTCGAGCAGGATGCACCGCGTCCCATCGCCTGATTCGTCGACGACGAGCGACTTGCGAACGAGCGAGATCACGACGTCGGCGAGCTCCGTCGCCGGAACGTGCTCGCCGGCACACACCGCCTCCACGATCTCGATCGAGAACTCGCCGGCGAAGACGGCCAATCGGCGGAACACCGTTTGCTCAAGCGGCGAGAGCAGATCGTAGCTCCAATCGAGCGTTGCGCTCATCGTTCGCTGACGCGGCAGCGCGCTCGCATCGTTCCCGGTGAGCAAACGAAAACGTTGATCGAGCCGCAGCGCCAGCGCGTCGAGCCCGCTTCCCTCGATGCGCGCCGCGGCGATTTCGATGGCCAGCGCGATCCCGTCGAGCCGCCGGACGATCGCCGCCACCTGCGCCGCGTTGCCGTCGACCACGGCGAACGCCGGCTGCACCGCGCGCGCACGTTCGGCAAAAAGCGCAACGGCATCGGCGTCGAGCGCATCGATCGCGCGCAGCTGCGGATCCGCCGGCGGGAGCGAGAGCAGCGGCAGGCGATAGCGCACTTCGCCGACGATGCCGAGCGGCTCACGACTCGTCGCGAGCACGCGCACCCGTGGGCATGCGCGGAGGAGCGCTGCGACGATCGATGCCGCCTCGGTCAGCAGATGCTCGCAGTTATCGACGACGATGAGCGCGTGTTTGGACGCGAGCCGACGGGTGAGCTGCTCGGTCGCATCGTCACCGCCGATCGCGTGCTCGCCGAACGCGCGTGCAAACACGCCGGCGACGAGCGCGGGATCCGCGATGCGCGCGAGGTCGACGAACCAGGCGCCGTCCGCGTAGCCGTCGGCCACGCCGGCCGCGACATGCACCGCCACGCGCGTCTTCCCGATGCCGCCCGTTCCGACTACCGTCACGAGCCGATTCGATTCGAGAAACGCGCGGATCTCCGCGATCTCGCCGAGCCGCCCGACGAGCGGCGTCAGCCCGGTCGGGAGATTCGTGTGCGGCATGGTCGTCACGCGCTGCGCTGTCGG
>Ga0116227_10012079_pt1 | contig 14247 bp, 6 predicted proteins | sample S1TSphgellanicum_FD_89693 | JGI IMG/M metagenome (GOLD analysis project Ga0116227, IMG submission 89693) | Host-associated microbial communities from peat moss isolated from Minnesota, USA - S1T2_Fb - Sphagnum magellanicum MG | ecosystem: Host-associated > Plants > Peat moss > Unclassified... | reverse complement strand
TCGACCCTCTACCCCTTTCTAGAGTTGGAAGCCGGGAGCGTGCTACCAAGTTCAACTTTCCGCAACTTGACTTTGTGAAACCCTCAAGTGTGTTTCACCCCGTGACTTGGGAGCGCGTCATATAATTTATACACATTGTACATACATATGTAGTCAACCATGTTTGACTTTTTAATGAGTTGCATTGTAGTTGCATGTGTCAACTATTTTAAAACTATTATAAATGTGTCACTAAAGTAACAACTATGTTGCAATTAATGCACAACGTACATACATGCGATTATGCCACATGTTTACATCTCCACCACCCATTATGGGATGCATTTACAACTAGTTTTCAATTATGAATCCCATTGATATAATTAATATGGCCACTAGTGCGCCACTACTAAAGTATTATTATTTAATTATGTTATGATTATAAAACAACTACTTATAATTTAATAAGGATAAATATTCATTAATTATTTATATCTTCATCATATGTGTTTCATTTTGAGTGATTTAAAATGTTATGGGAACGCTACCTCAAGCTCTATAAATCATATTTGAAGTGCAAAGGAAAATGAATAATGAAAAAATAACAAAAAGAGAAATAAGTTTTCTAACTTACAAAACACATTTTTTTCTTTTTTCTTTTGGACCCCTCCAACTTTCAAACTTCATAACTTTCTTATTTTTAATTCATTTTAAATGATTTTAAATGTTATAGGAACACAAAATGAAATTCTACAATTATCTTTGAATTCTAACAACAACAAAGCAACATACAAGAAATTTTGTGGGTGTTTGGGAACCAGCTTTTGTAGCATTTGGTGGTTTCTTTTTTGAGTTTTTGACCTTTCTATTTTGAAGGGCCATAATTTTTTCAAGTCTATTCCATTTTTTACAATTTTTAATGCATTAGATGTACAAATAGGGGGGTTTCAAGTTTTGTTTAAATGCCAAAAAATAATGGAGTGTTCCCCTTGGATTTAGCCTGCTTTTGAGCGCTTAAATGTTATAATTACAACTCAATTGCAACTAATGAACAACTAAAAAATTTAACCCATATATATTTTTTTGAATCCCATGTTACAAACTATGTAAAGAAGGCTTGTTCTTTTATGTTCTCAAATTAAAATACATGTACCATTTTGGGATGAATTGAAAAAAAACTTAATTTAAAAGCAAAACATAAATTTTTAAAAAAAAAATCATGGCTATTTTTTAGTGCATTTAGTCTTGTGTTTTTCTACCTACCTAGTTACTAAAATAAATAAATAAATAAAAACATATATTATCTAAATATAATTAATATGCCATGTGTCACAATCTCGAATTGTCATTAATGATCATAATGGATGACGGAAATCAATATTTTGAATTTTTTATGTTCAAAAATCTTCATGATGCCACATGTTAGATTTTAATAGATGGATGACAATTAATGATGTTAACATGACATCATGGGTGTAATTAGAATGGAATTGAATAATAGTTGAAAATGAATTGTTTTGATTAAATTGCAATTGAGTTGCAACTTTGTAATTCATGCAACTTGTCCATTAAAACTCATGGCGTATAAATATAGTGAATTGCAAATGTCCATTACAACTCAAAAATTGAGTTGCAAGGCCAATTATAAAACACCTTTTTTTCTCATAGTGTTTACAAGTTAGATTTAAAAGCTTAACTCAAAGGTTAAACCTAGATTAAGTTTATTATATAAATTTAAATGTTAAACTTAGGTTAAACTTAAAGGTTAAGTTTAAAAATTAAACCAAAGTGAAACCTAAAACCTAAACTTAAAAATTAAACCTAGGTTAAACCTAGAAAGATTAAACTTAACTTAAACATAAAAGCTAAACCTAAAAACTAATTTCAAATATTAACTAAGTTAAATTTAGAGACTAAACCTAGACCAAACATAAAAGTTAAACCTAGAAGTTAAATTTAAAGGTTAAATCTAAAGGTTAAACTTAAAAAGTAAATTTAGAGGCTAAATTTAAATGTTAAGCTTGAAGGTTAAACCTAAGTTAATTATAAAGGCTAAACCTAAAAGGTGACCTTAAGTCAATATTAAAAGTTAATTTAAAAGCTAAAATTAGGTTAAACGTAAGTTAACCTTAAAAACTAAACATATAAATTAAACCTATGTTAAATCTAAAGGCTAAACCTAAGTTAAACTTATAGGTGAAAATTAAAGGTTAAACTTAAAAGTTAAACTTAAAGGTTAAACCTAAAAGTTAAACTTATAAGTTAAATTTCAAGGCTAAACTTAAACTATGGTGAAAACATGGTAAAATATACATAACAAATAGACATTTTCAAAACAATCAAAAAAATGGTCCAATTTTTGACACAAGTAGAAGAATATGTAGATTGAAAATAATTTAAAATAATATAATAAAAACATAGTGCTCTTCTTTGAATTTATAATGAGGTGATTACAAAATTTGAAAAACTTTGGCATAGTAAAAGTAGATAACAAGTATGTTTGAAAATGATTTGTCAAATTAAGTTTAAGCTTATTTTTCTATTAAAAGTTTGATGTGCTCTACTATAATATTTAAACATTGAAAACTTACAAGTACATTCTGAAGCTACATTGTGTTGAAAATGAAGAATATTCAATAATTCATTTACTTTCACCTACTTGTACAAGTTTGGATACCCTACAAAATAGAAAATATATATAATTATTTTTTAAAAATGTACTTGAATACATATTAGATATGTGATTAATCAACATCATTGTGATAAAATTAAAGATTATCCTCATGTTGATCATTAAATTTTTAAGAAAAAAACTTTCAAGATATTAAAACTTGTTTATGGCTACTTGTTTTTTTGTGACAAGGAACAAAAAGTGTTTACTTTACCATGTTTGCACTATTAAACCTAGAGGCTAAACCTAGGTTAAATTTAAGTTAAAACTAAACTAGTTAGAGCAAAACCTAATGTGTGTGTACTTTAATATTGATTCTAAGAAAAAGATTTAAGAACATGATGTTAGATTAAGTTTATTTTTGTGCTTCATGTGTAAAATCACAATATTTAAAATCATTCACAATTGGTTGATGATCATAAATTAATTTGAATAATTAATTGTCTTTGTTTAGGCTACCTTTGAAAATATGTAAATTATGACTAAAATAATAATTTTTTAATGATAATTATGAACATATTGCTCCTAATTGCATGCACCTAATAGACAAATTCCTTTCATATAAAATTTTACTTACTTCTTGATGTGGTCAATACATTTTGCTACTTGGTTAAACATGGTTTTGAAATCAAACCATGTGCCTTAGCCATGTAGTTAAGAGCTTCATGACATGACTTAGTCATGTAATCGTAAACATGACTAAATCATGTTACATGGTTAAAGACATGACTACATGATTAAAACTTAACCACTTTGCAAAAATGTTCAAGTAATGGATGTCACTTTTTGAGATAATGATGATTAACATGGAATTGATTTAACCAAAATATTAAATCTTTGAATATTTGAAATCAAGAGTTAGACTTTACACATGTTTCAATTACATACAAAATGAGAAAATTTATAATTAAAAAATTATAAATTGTTGTGATGAGCTTTTGTGGCTTTTAAAATCTTGCCCATTTCAATTTGCACCCAATTTGCAAGCATTGGTGTATTGTCCACAAACTAGATCACTTCTTTTAATTTCTTCTTCCTTATTTTTGTCACCTTCTTTTTCCTTTTTGTAAAACTTTTATGGTTACAAGTCATTCATCCTCCCATGCAATTAATTCAATTATTGACACACATTGACAAAAAGCTTTAACCCCTATAACATATTCATGGGATGATTTAATAGATTCCTTATATTTTCAAGATTGTTTCAATACTTTGAATAATGTAGTACAAAAGTAGTTGTCATACATATTTGTACAATAATTAATGAATTTTGAAAATTTCATGTCAAGAGCAAAACATTCCTGAATATTTCAAAAGATTATGTATTTTCCTTCACCAAAAAAAAAAATTCTTGGAAAAAAGTAAATTTGAAAAATACAAGATTTTTACACATAACATAATTAGTGTCAAAGATGCCAAGGTACTTTGGTAATAAATAAAATGTTAACATAAAAATGGCATCCATGTACAGTAAATTATGCAATAAACAAGATGATTTTTTCTATTCTAGGATGTCATATTTGGATAATGAAAAAGGATCACCAAATGATTTTTTAAAAAAAATACAAATCATTTGCTCTTATCAAATTATGCTTGTTTTATGACAACATTTTCTTTTTTTATCTTGTTTTGCAATGTCAATAATAATTATTAAAAAATTAATAAGTTGTGAGGATATTTTAAAATCATATAATAAGAAATCACTCATTTTTATATTGTAAGTTTATTAGGATGTATCATCAAGCAATGACATTTGTAGTTAAGTCAATGTTAATCATATACCCATATAATTAATGATGTCCCAAATTGAATTTTTAAATTAATGATTCTCAAAAAGAACTAATGAAAATATTACAAACTTAATCAATAATGAATACATAGAATGATCACTTTTATTCAATAAAATATTCATGCAAAGGTTTTTCTATATATTCATGATAGGAAAAATTAGGATTGTCAAAGATGTCATTATATAGTGATTCTCCTAGGTGGATTATAGCTTTTTTACAAAAGTGTTGGTACAAGTGGTGACCTAGGAAATGCCTATGTCTAGATGCGGTTAATTTAATTATTTTGATTTTAAAAAATGGCAAAAAGAATCCCTGAAAATCACAATTTAATTTTCATGTTTTTTTTCCATTGCCTGAAAACAAATTTGCCAAGTTGCCAAATTTTGCTATCAAAAAAAAAAAACACTAACTCTTACTTCTTTCTCACATTTTCAAAGTGAAACTTAAAATCAAAATTTAAAGATTTATTTAACTATTAGAGTACATTCCATAAATCCAGAGCTTTTTTTCTTTGGCCATGGGGTTCTAGTAGCATCGGTGTAAGTCCAAGGCTAGGAGGTGCACACTTCACACCCATTCTTGTCATGTTACCTTCAAACTATTGTTGTGGAGTTTTCTTTGCAATCTTAATTAGAGATACGTGTCATTATAGGGGTTGTGTGTGTTTGATGATGCAAGAAGGAATTGAGTGGGATTTGTCTGGAAAATTGCATGTCATTTCTTATGTGCCTTTGGGAAAAAAAGAGTGAAAACTCTTCCCTTCATAGAATCTAGTAATCCTCTATGTATGTGCCTCCCACTTGACACAACATACATGTCTACTGTTGAAATTTCTCAGGTTTAGTGACATTCTGAAGTTTGGAGAAGCTCATCACCTTCTTGCAATTTAGTTAATATTGTAGACGGGGAGCATGTGACGATGAGCATTCTTGATGTCACAATTATCAACTAGGTAACTGACCTCCCGCCAGTTATGGGGCATAATGAGAATCAAGATGCCCTCATTTCATTCACAAAGGGAGTGGCTATGATCTTTTTATCAAGAAACGCAGGGTTACGGAATCATTGGGCCAATGACAGCCAACATCGGTAACTTGTGCTAACTAACGCATGGCTTATAAAACAAAAGTTGTGGCTTGTAACCCGTGACCTGATAGCCAATCAGAGCATCAAGATTCTCATTGTGGTTTGTTATGGTATATATGTTGTCATCCAACTTGTCGTGCACTTGGATCACAATCATATACGCTCAGCATAAGCCAGTAGTAACAGTCACAAATGTGAGATTGAGAATGCCAGATAAAGATTTCTCATTTTACACAGTAAATGAATTAAACTCGTGGATCTCTAATTCAACCTAGCAACACTAATCCTATATTTGTGTAATGAAAAACTCCTCACCCTGCCCTTTTCACTACAGCCGTCTTCAATGGTGAACATGTGCTAGCAAATGTTTGCATGAAAAAGAGCCATATATCACCAATTAGTTCTTCATTATGTTTGCCACCTTCTGAAACTCTGTGTCAACTGCATAAGATACACATCCAAGTTATTGTTTGCCTGCACAGAATACACCGGATATATTTGTCAGACTGATTTCTTGAGTTTCTTTGATACCACAAGAAGTTAAGTACAAGTGACTGAAAGTAAAGCTAATTTTTACAGCTTTTGTTGATCTAAATACTCACTTCGTCCAAATAACTGTTTCTATCATCTTTCTAGTACCATAGCCTGGAGCTGATGGCAAACCTTCAACACTCTTTGCAACAAAAGAAAGATCTCTAGAGATGAGGGGTTTTTGGGGTCTTACCCTTGAACTTGAGGTTCTTCTCCAAAGATGTAAGTATGTTGCAGCTGTGTGCATGGCAGCTTCCTTCACAACTCCTGTGCATCTGAATGTTTCTCATTTGGTATCGAGTGGCTTGGTGATGAAGGAGCAAGCAGTGGCGCAAGTGGTGGTGATTGTATGGAGTGAATCCTGAAGCTATCATCACTTTCTGAAGAATCAAGCAACACACAGGATGATGACACTTTTGACCAAGGTGACGTGACTGGTGAATGCAGGATTGCATGGAAACTAAGAGACTCCCGAGCTGGGCTTTCAGACATTGAATATGACATGGGGCTAGAGGAGCTTGTGAAGGGATGGTGGGTTTCATCAACAGATTTTCTGTACTCAGTGCAATCATCAGTGGTGCTTGTTGTCTCCACCATGCTGGAAATGCCATTAGGTATCACTGCGGTGTATGGGACAAAGTTGGTTTCCTTCTTGTTGTTATCAATTTGCTCCACAATTTGAGTCTCATTGAGCACTGTTGGTGATCTGCTATCTTGAGAATGTACATCCTCTGATAAGCTAACTGATTCATGATCCGGCTTGGACTGTTGAAGGTTTGGTGCCTGCACAGACACACATGTAGAATTTGACTCCTTGTTGGTGTTGAGGTCAAAACCTTCTTGGAGCCTCTCCTCAAAGGTTCTCCTCCTTTGTGGAAGCTGCTCTTGAAGGTCAAGGGCTTCTTCTTCTTCTTCTGGAGCCTTCTTCTCTCTTTGTGAAGTCTGATCCATATGTGTCTTATGTGGGAAGTGGTTGAGAAAAGATGGTGTTGATCCTATCAGAGAACACAAGGGGCTGTATTTTTCATACCCAAGGTCATCATCTACCTCCAAAAGGCTTATGGGTGTAAACCCCAGAAGATCATCTTTTTGAAGTCCCAATGAGTCTTCTTCCTGTAGCTTTGAACAACCTGCAAGACTCAAGGCTTGTTTCGGAAGCTCTTTTTCTAGGCTTGGGGATTCTTCTGTATGTAACACAACACTATTTGAAAATGATGAAACCATCTCTGCATCTGTATGTGGGTCAGGCAGTAGAGCTTGAGTTTCAGAAGCCACATTCGGTACATGAAATGTGTCTTCCTGTAGCTTCAACCCTTCAAGACTCTCTGTGACTTCCAGAAGCTCTTTTTCAATGCTTGTTCTGTCATGAAGCTTCTTCCCCTCGAGGCCATCATCATCACCTTCTGATAATGTCTTCTCTCTTGCCAATTCTACACGCACCACATCCATTGGCAATGGCAATGATACTGCATCCCTATATGGGTCATGCAGAGCTTGAGTTTCAGAATCCTCGGAGTCTGTTTCCGAGTCCATGGTAGTCAATGCATCCACAAACTGTTCACCGTCACTACTGCCAGACTCCTCCTCCTGCTGCTGCTCTTTTTCCTCCTTCAGAGAGATTTTACCCTCCACCTCTGGTTTATTTTGTACCAAACCTTCCTGTGATGATGATACCTTCAGAACCTGGTCTGCTTCATCATCATCAGCATCTATAGCACTAATTTCTGTTGTGTGAGTGTCATCTCCATCTCCTCCCACTATTGGAATAATATTCTCGGCAATAGGGTCTAGATGTTGGTCTTGCTCCATGTGCATTGGAGGATCAACAACTCCAGAGCCATCATCCTCCTTGGCACAAATTGATGAACACCCCTCCACGTGGCTGTTTTGAAGAACCAAAAGACAAAAAGAAGAAGATTTCTTTCAGGAATATGATTGGAAAAAAGGGACTCTTGTACAATCTGTGAACAAAACTCACAGTTGACTTGAGCTCCAGGCAGGTTCATGTGAATAGAAGCACACACTCAAAATAGAATGGAAAAACTTTTGCAAAATATTTTATGAAGAAGGAGAAATGTCCATAATTCTTCAGCAAAATTGGTCAACAAAGATGATGGGACATAGACCTGAAACAAAGAGATGGACCCAAAACCGAAATTTCCTGTCCATTTTCATTCCATCTGTCTCTTTCCTGAAGCCACCCAATCATGTTCCCCTCAGTCTCAATAATACTCAAGCCATATACTATTGTCAAAACCTCAAATGAATGCAATTGTTAGATTTGCTAAGCTTCCCACCCCTCACTGCCAATTCATCAGATTTCTTGTTTTTCTTTTTCTATTGAAGACAAGGTCATATTAAATCAGCTGTGGAGACTGCAAATAGGCATGCCTACTCCTCTAGAAGCTTGCAACACTCGCAACCAATCAAAATCAATTTCAACATGGTGATATGCATAACCCTTAACACATGCTACTACTCCTTGATGGTACTAAATGCCTGAGAAAAATGGGCATATGGATGATGATTCCAAATACACCACTCCTCCTCAACCAGTCACACACACTGCTGCAATTTGCCTACTCCCAATGAAGGAAACACACAACACAGAGGAAGCACCTTCTTGGATTGAGATTGGATGTGTACTCTCTTATAAAAAGAAGGATCAGTGTAGCGTTTCATACATGCGCCTTCTCCTCCCTCATCAAACCTGGTATCCAATTCCCAGTCCCCATCAATTACAACACCCTAACCCAATTGGAAAAATAAATTGAATTGGAAACAAATTTCTTTGATCAATAAAAAATTAAACTCTCAAGATCTTAATTGTAGATCCCCTGAAGAAAGAAGGTACATTCCTAAATCCCAAACCCAATATTCTCTGATTGTAGCCAAATTGATTTGAAGTATAAGCTGGAAAGAAATTAGAGAGGCAATACTTGTCAAGGAGAAAGAGGCGTGGAGGTCCATGACAATTTTCATAATAATTGTGAATAAAATTCGGTAAGTCCAATTTTGTGCAATGGTTTTGATCAGTCCGAGAGCTTGGATGCCATTGTGATCCTACCACAAACAAAACAACAACAAAACCCTTGCTAAGTACATGTTTTGGTTAGTGTGAAAATCACATCACAAGCATGGTGGGTGCATGCATCATCCCTCCTCCCTTTTTTTGGAAAGCTAAATTAGCTCCTCAAGAGCAGAAAAGCTTTGGCAAAAACCTTTCAATCTTGTCCTCAAGAAAACAAACAAACAAACAATTTTCAAAGAGAACTTTTGCAATGCAAAAACAAACAACATAAGAATTTTGCAATGTGAAAAAAACAAACAACATTTTCAAAGAGAGTTTTTGCACTGCCAAAAGAAAAGATGTCAAGTGGGGTTACTGATTAGATCCTTGTAATAAACCCATGTGCATAATGTGCTACCTACCTGCAGCATAATGCATAGCATGTAGAAAATGTGCTAACCTACCTGCAATATATGCATAGCGGAATTGATCAGTGCTGGTCCGTAATGCTTTTTCCACTGCTGGAAGCTCTGTCTCCAGTCTCAGTACTCTTGATGTCAAGCCATCACTCCGCACTCTCAAGGCTCTCAATTGCTCGTGAAGATCATGGAAAATCTCTGCTGCAAATCTGGTTTTAGCACCCACCCAACAAAGCAAAAAAAAAAATCTTCAGGAGAAATCACAGCTGACAGGTCTACATGGGAAGAATTCGATGAAAACTGTAAGAATTTCTTCTGAACAGCAGCAGCAGCAGTCTGATCAGCAAGTTGAGGGTCCTTGGAAGAAGCAGAAGAAGAAAACAGAAGTTGGGTGGTGGACAATCCGTGCACAAAAGTGTGGGGCTAGACATTGGATGGAGGAGAGGAGGAGAAAAGGTTTTCGTACTCGGCAAGGTCACCAAGCTGGCGAACAATGCCCACAAGGCCTGCAACAGCCACACCCTCCAACAAGGCTTTGGAGGAGGAGGAATGGTCATCATCACTTGCTGCTGGTGCTGCTGCGGCTGCTGCTGGTGCTCTGTATAGCTCCGGGTTTGCTAATCCGTGCTCACACCTCAATTGATACCTGATCAGAGGCATTCTTCTCTTGTTGTTGTTGTTGTTCTTCTTCTGCTCATTCAATCAATCCCTTGAACAGTGTCTCGATTCCTCCTCCTCTTCCACCTTCTCGATTCCTCCTCTTCTCAATGCCAGAGGTCAATCAAACTCCCTCACGATGAAGGAACAAAACACGGAGTCTTTTCTTTGGTTCATCAAGGCGCACTTTCCTCCAGAAAGCGATTTTTTTTTGTTTTTGGGTTTGTACTCTTTCTCGCAATTTTTTCTCTACTACACGATCCGCTTCCAAAATGACCAACACCCGTCCATCTCCTCCATTTCATTCGCTAAGCCCTCCCTTTCACAAAGAACCCAGCACACAGACATAGAAAGCGAAACGGACAAGCATGCAAGCAAAACCCGAAAAGACCCACGACCCCCCAAAAAAAAACCGAACAACCTTCAATGATACAAAAACCAAAAAAAAAAAAAAAAACGACAACAACATGAGAATATCAACAGAGATGCAAAACCGAGAATCCTTTTCCCCGAATTCCCTCTACACCAAGAATGAATTGTTGTTGTTGTTCTTCTTCTTCTCCTTCCGCGATAAAAGAAAGTTGGGTGATTTACTTCACTCCAAATTCTGCGACAAAAAAACACTCTTTTCCTACACGACCATGGCAAGCGCAACCCGAATTCACGGGAGAATTGCGAGAAACAAGCACCGAGAAAAGCTCGGACGTCTGCAACGTGAGAGGGACGAAGTCGAGAGCTGACTGCCAGGGGCGTCTGCTAGGGTACCTATGTGTCCTAGGTTTACGGGCAGTACAGTAGGTCTGCCCTAAAAAAAGAAAGTTAGAAGAAAGAAAAAAGAAAGAAGAAAAGGGGGTTTTCTTTTTTCTTTTTTTTTTTCTAGGTTATGGTTTTTGGAAGTTCTACCTAGGTACTCCTTTTCCCCCCCCTAAATTCACCTTGGAAAGAAAAGAAAAAGAGGCATGAGGTGGGGAAAGAAGGGTGGTTTCTAGGTGTGCCTTTTGGACTTTGTAGTTCTATTTTATTTTATTTTTGAAAAGTGAGGTGGTGGTCCTATAGAGAGAGTTTCAGGCAACAATTTGGGGGGGGGGGTTTGAAAGAGTCTTCTCTCCCCCTATTTAATGGGATTTTGTCTATTGTTTTCTTTTTTTAGGGGTGTTTGGAAAAAATTTATAGGGGGTGGTTTTGATCCATGCTTTGCATATAAGTATGCCTATGACCGAACAATTTTAAAGCAAAGTAGGAAACAACATTTGTCTGGGCTAAAATAAACATCATGTAAACCTTGAACCTTGGTTTTTTCCTCCAATTATTGTGATCATTACTAATTATCATGTGGTTATTCTTAGCCTTGCATGAGTGTGTTTTTGTGTAAGTGCACAAACACAAAACACCCCAAATGTGTAGAAAAAACAAAAGGCAAGCACACCAAATTTGTGCTATGCAAATCAAATTTTTCCCTAGAAAGGGAAAAAAAAAAAAAGACCCACAAAACAACCAAAACAAGGGATGTGTCACAATGTGGCCTTGCCATTTACATTAAAAAGTATCTTAAGGCAAAAGAAGAATTATGGAATCTCAAATATTTCACCACCCAAAAATATAGTCTTCAAAATATCCTCTAAAAGAAACCAAAATCCTTCAAGATATTAGAACTCTATAACTAATTCAAGTCTCAACACAACCCAAAATTTCATCTTTCAAAGATCCTCATATAAAAATAGATCTATTACCTAGGGGCCAAAATCCCTTAAGCTACTATACTCTTTAATGAATCTAAACACAATATCCTTGCCTTGATACAACACAAATTGTAATGAACCACAAGAAAAATTGATCCCATTACACACATCTAAAAAATTATACGTTATGCCAAACTTGTGTTTGAGAGTTATGTGCAAAATTGTATGTTGATTGGCTTTAATCTCCCAATATGGTGAGAAGATGATTAACATTCACATTAGTAAAGGACTTAGGCCAATAACTGCGCTCAACACTAGAGACATGCTTACAATTGTACTCTGCTATAGTGAAGACACTAGCTAGCTAGTGGACATGCACGTGTTGTCTAACATTTGAAAATGCTTATGATCGAATGCCTAGTCTTGAGGTTCTTAGTTCGACTTTTTTTGGGGCACATGCAAGTAGAAAATTACTTTTGAGTTCAATTGGATGAGATCCAATTTAAAGTATTTTGACCACCCTGATGTGTGGCTATGTTTGATGTTGGTATTTTGGGGGTGTGGTTTTGAGGTGTTATTTTGCTCAATTTTTAAAAAAAATTACAACAACACAAGCATCATGGGTGTTTGGTTATGGGGGTGATTTGGGCCCATTTTTATAAAATTGTAGCAACACAAACAAAGGCCCATTTGGTTGTGGAGATTCTTTGGGCCCAGTTTTATAAAAATTGTAGTAACACAAACAAAGGCCCACTTGTGTACATGATTTGGATCAATTTTAAGAAATTCATAGCAATAAAATAAGGCAATGTATGGTATAACACAAAAAGAAAAGAAGTTATAGGGAATGGTTGTCACATTAAAGTGCATACAATTAATCATTAAAAAAAAAACCCTAAAATTTTTAGAGTGCACAAAGTTCACAAGGACAATTAAACCTAACAACACACAACCCTAACACAATGTGATCTTTTTCAAGGCTTAACCTTTTTGAGCATTTCAAAATGGTATGGGTATGCCCAAAGCACCTCTACATTCTCTTTGGGCACCAAAGGCAAAGGTTCACTATTTAGCAATTGCACAACTCCAATGCACCATGTGTTCATACATTGACCCCAACCCAAGCCAAAAAAGGGCAGGAAAAGAAAAGGAAAGGGGAAAAAAAAGGCAAGGCGGAGAGGGGGGAGTTTCGAGGTTTAGGGGGGTTTGTAGCTCCATTAAAAGTGGTCTTTTCTATCCTCTTGAAAATCCAATTCATAGATAGATCTGTATCATGAAGGTTAGAGTTTTGTTAGCCAACACAAATGGACAAAGAAAGAGAAGGAAAAACAAGCTTACCATGTTGTACTTTGCATGGCAACAACAATGGCATGTTCTTGTTCCTCACTTAGGATGTCAATTTAGGAGGCTTCAAGAGTTCCTTTAGGATCTGAAATAGGAAGCTATGCAGACGCACCACAAGTCATACTTCGTTTTTGTTTTTGTGATGCCATTAGCCTCCTTGACAACAATAGGAGAATATGATCACACAATTGGGTGTAAGTAAGTACACAACCGAGCCACCATGGTCTTCTTCCTTGCTAACAAACCAAAGGTGCCAAACTAATGACATTCCAGTGTTTTTAGTTTGTGCGTTATCAAAACCTAATGGGAATTGAAAGCATAAACAAATGACCTATATGAGGGTGTAGGGTTTAGGCTACTGGAGTTTCTAGTTTGTGGATTATAAAGCAATCCAATAAGCATTACAAACTTTCCCTTAAGAATGCATTAATGAATGACCTTCTACCCAACATGATAGTGCACTTTAGACAATTCGGAGGTTTAGGGTTTAGGGTTATTAGATATATTCACAGATTCTCACTTACCCAGTACCCACATGAATGAAAAACCATGGATGCAGTTGAGACTACGTGTGCTAGAATTGCATGCAGGCAACTTATTAGAAAATAGGCCGACAAGATAAATACTACATTGCCACATGTTGCTGTGGTCTTCATCCCATGTCCCCTTGCCCCCAAAAGCAGCTAAAGTTTTCTCTTACTTTTTGAAGGGCAAAAAGAGGGTGGGTGGAGGGTGTTTTTTTTTTAATTTTTTTTTATTAAATTTTTTTTATAATTAAAAATACTAATTTTTTTTTTTTTTGGGGGGTGGGTCTACTCTTTTGGAGTGGGCAGAAGAATGAGAAGGAAAAAGATGAAGAAATGTTAAGATTTGTCTAGTTAACTTTTTTCCCTTTTCATTTTATTTTAAATGTTTGATTTTGAGGTCAATAAGCTACATTATCCAGGTATTGGGGGGTCGAGGGGGGGGGGGGGTGGGGTTGTGTTTGTTTTGATTAAAAGTGTTGGGTATAAAAGACTTTTCCTTTTTTGGTTTGGGTTTTGGCCCCCTGGAGTACTTGATTTTAACCTCCCTTTAATAT
>Ga0116227_10012078_pt1 | contig 14248 bp, 14 predicted proteins | sample S1TSphgellanicum_FD_89693 | JGI IMG/M metagenome (GOLD analysis project Ga0116227, IMG submission 89693) | Host-associated microbial communities from peat moss isolated from Minnesota, USA - S1T2_Fb - Sphagnum magellanicum MG | ecosystem: Host-associated > Plants > Peat moss > Unclassified... | reverse complement strand
GGATGATTTGATTGTTGGGGGTGACAATGAGAAGGAAGTTGAGCATGTAAAACATCTCCTTAAACAAAAGTTTGACATGAAGGATCTAGGTGAGCTCAAATTCTTCCTAGGCATTGAGGTCATTAGGACGCTTGAGGGTATATGGTTGTTACAGCGACAATATGCATTGGACATGCTGTCCAAATATGGTATGGTTGGTTGTAAGCCCATTTTTGTACCACTGAATCAAAATGGCAAGCTAAGTGTAGATGCAGGTGAGGTTTTAGAAGATGCCACTATGTATAGGAAGATAGTGGGTAGTCTTATCTACATGATGATCACCGAGCCGGACTTAAACCATACAGTTGGGTTGGAGAGCCAGTTTATGCAGGTTCCTCGGAAGCCACATTTGGATGGTGTGAGGCACACACTACGCTATGTGAGTGCCATAGCAGATTATGGTCTCTTTTATGAAGCTAGCACGGAGTTGCAGGTGCATGGATACATAGATGCTGATTGGGCTGGTAGCATCTCAGACAAGAGATCTATTAACAGTTTTATGTTCTCTTTTGGGAGTGATGCTGTTACTTGGAGTAGCAAAAAGCAACCGACAATTACCTTGTCGAGCACAGAGGTAGAGTACAGGGGTGCTGCGATGGTAGCATGTGAGGTAGCTTGGCTCTACAAGCTACTTGGAGATTTGGGGCTACATGTGGACAGATAGGTTGTCATATATTGTGATAACCTTAGCAGTATTCAGCTGGCTAGGAACCCAATGTTTCATGCACGAACGAAACACATTGAGGTTCATTATCACTTCATCAGGGAGAAGGTCTTGGCAGGTGAGATTGATCTTACTTATGTCAGCACAGAGGATCAAGTTGCTGACATCTTCACCAAGGTCTTGGGAGCTGAGAAGCATCACTGATTCCGCAGCATGCTTGGAGTGATGGAGTTGGAGTTGAGCTTGAGGGGGAATGTTGAGATGTCAAGCTCAACTAGAGCTGACATTCATGATGTGCCTCAATGATCGTTTTACATCGACTGCGCGCTTAATGACCATTATACATTCACATCAACTGACGCATGCACGACGGATCTTCACCATTGTTTTTTTTGCTTAAGAGCTTTCACAAAGGCAAATTGTATATTGCAAGCCCAAGGAAATTATTGTAATACATAACCACAATGTCAACACAATGAAGATTTCCATAAATATATATATTTTTGTTAACATAAAGTTCATAAACATTAATTTCTTTTATTTATGAGAAATTTACACTTTTACTCCGAATATTTTTTGTGGAATACTCACTTCAAGTACATAAGTATTTTGGGTTGTCAAAAAAATGCCATAATTCCATGTCTGGCGACTTTGCTAAGTATTAAATAGGTGGGTATATATAAACATGATGCAACAAGATTAAAATAATTGGTGTGAATATCGTTCAACGACCTCTATAGGTGGGTTTTTAATTACCATAATACCTAATAGCTTTAGCACAAATTGTATTATTCTTAGAAATGCTGAAATTTTCAAATTTTATCTTTTTCAAGAGAAATTTTTGGTGAAGGAAAATATAAAATTATTTGGCAAATAATTTTTATAATAGTGGAATCTTCAATTTTAACTAATTATTCAATAGACAAGTGTCAAAAGCACCAAAGTATTACATGTTTTAAAAAATACCGAAGATTGGTTTGTATTAACATTGCCAAAATGCATCATGGAACTTGGAACTAAGGGTTCAAGGTTAGATTTTTGTGACCTAAACTTGAGTTCACACCTTTTTATTGGATTGTGAAACTAGTCTTTTATTAAATTTGGATTTGAAACCAAAACCATGACAAAACACTTTTGAAAATAGGGGCATGTTTTTATTAAGTAAGCAAGTTGATTTTTTGGAAAAGTCGACAAGTAAACTCAATTTCAAAATTATCAACTTTTGTTAATTGTTGAACTCCATACCTATAAAGACCCCAATTTTAATTTGTTATAAAACTTTGTACCTATACAATATCTAGCATAGAGGATTATGTAATGTGTACATGGAACGGACCAAAACTTGATTTTTGAATTGCATTTGGAGGTTTTTTAATTTGAAAAAATGTGCCCAAATCAAAGTCATAGGGTTTTAACCAATGTGTGGGTATATCTTTTACTTGGATACCCATTTGGTACGGATAGGGTATAATATTTTTAAAATGTTTTTCAAATCAACATACCCTAATGAAGCAAATACCCAAGGGGTATGTAAATGTGAAAGTTTTTACCCTATTCATAACCTTGGATATATTAAAAAATACTCGCACCTTGAATTGGATATATTTTGATGTATGGGTGTAAAACATTAGGGTAAATATGGCTTAAACCCTAAAGTGTGTTAGTTCTATTAATTAAATGGGGTGACTTCCAAGCTCCTTACTTCTTTTTCTTTTTCTTTTGGCAATTAGCCAATTTTATTGGCCCATGACAAGGAAAAAAATATCAAAAATTGAAAAGTTTGGAAACCTCCCAAAACATAAGTTTTGATGTGAGGACTTTGAGCAAACCATATGAAGGACTGTTTACATGTGGTAAGTACACATGCTAGGAGTTGTAGGTGTGTGGTAAAGATATATTCCAAATGGAAGACCCTCTTTATTTTAAAAGACCATAACTTTGGCTTTACTTAATGGAATTAGATGATTCAAAAGCTTATCGAAGTGTCCAAAGATAAGCAACATATTATGTTTAGATTCCATCACCAATTGAATCTCAACCATGACATCATTGTTTTCTTATACACTAAATGTTCATTTATAGGCATGTTTCTTTTAGTTAAGGATGAATCAAACACTTTGATTCTTGCATTTTGACATTTTATTTTACCTTTGAAAGTTATTTGACCTCTTGACATTTAAAATGTGAGCATCTTCTTTCATTTTTAATTAAATTAAGAAAAAAAAAATTTACCCCAAAAAAGGTATATGATAAGGGGGTACCTAGATTGTACCCATTTATAAAGAAAATTATTTTTTGAATACCTAAACCTTAACTTCATGAAATTTTTTGAATGTTAATTATATATCCTTACCCAATGGGTAAACAAATTGAAAACATTATATACCATTAATTAACAATATATCATATATATATATACATATTTCCACACAACACTAACTTTAACATGGGCAGAGCTAGGCTCAAACCAATGTTGGCCAAATACCACATTTCAAAGGTTAATTCCAGGATATCAATAAGGCATTTTATGTAAAAAAGATAACATAGACGAATATGCATTGAAAAAATTCAGCAATTTATTTATGGAGGTGGATATGGATTCTAGTTTAATTTAGATCCTTCAATAGATATGAATTTGCCAGTTATAAAATTCATCTAAATATGGATAATACAAAGGTTATACATATTCACAATATATTTGATATGGATTCAAGTTTAATTTAAATCCTTTTGCAAATATAAATTTCACTCTAAATACATATAAAAATTATGCATATACAAAATCAATATGATCACTTTTTTTTTTTTTCCATTTGCCTAAAAACACATTTTTAAACTGTAAGTTGTGGTAAGTTGTGGTGGAATTGAACCTTAGTTCTCAAAGAATTATGCCCATTGTAATGCAAATTACATGTCCCACCAACACTCCAAACCTTACCCTAATAATCCCATGCAAAAAACCCATACAAAAACTTAATAGCTTGCCATCCCATAATATCCAACTCTTGTAAATTGACTTTTTCCAAGCCAATTTTTTTCCAAGCTTTCTAGTGAGAAAACCTATTTTAGGTACTTGGAAATGTTAGTGACAGCAAAATGAAAAAGAAAAAAGACAAGGAAAAATCATAAAGTTGATTACATGTGTTAATCACCATTAATATTCGGATTTTCAAAATATTTTATTTCTTCAATCAACTCATAATTCTCATTAACCAAAGACCCTTCGGCTTTCAAATAATCTTTCATGGTCTTATTTGGCATACAATTAATGCATAGATTATTAGGGCAATTTTAAACAATTGTGATGATCCTATCCAAGTTTTCCACTTGTAATTGACATCTTTGCAAAGTTATTAATACTTTAGTAAGACTAAATACTCTTTTTGTTTCAATTTGTGACCTTGGGATACCAAGAATCTACTTGGCCAAAAATACCACATTCAAAAACTACCCTTCATAGTTGCACCACCAAGCAACAATTTTTTCACATGTAACACAAGGTATGGATAACCTTTTAAACAAATATAGTTATCTAGTGATAAGTGCTCAAAAAGACTCTTCAAAAGATGCTCCACCCCCAAACATGTTACCTTCATCTTTGAGCTCATCACCATGACCAAAAGAAGCACATGTCTCAATAGTAGGGTTTAGGGTTTCAAAACAAGTTATGAAAAGGGGGATTATAACTTTCAAATCATACTCAAAACAAGGTTCAAGCACGATGTGATTGCCTGTATAATGGCCCACATTTGGGCTTTTAAAACTTTTTGTTGTAAAGTGACAATCTTTTGTTTTCCATAACATGTGATGATAGCTTGTTTAAATTCCAAAGTTTCCTCACACATGATGACTTTGGACACAAATTTGGTTTTGGCTAGGCTTTTAAACTTTTGAGATGGCATCTCACATTCAATACTTGAACCTTTTCCCATTCGGGTGAAAGCATGGTAAAGTATATAGAAAAAATTGCCAAAGAAATCAAGTTAAAAAAGAGGCAATATTTTAGGAAAACATAAGAAAGTAAATTCAAATTTCACTTAAATTTCATTTTGAAACTATTGAACCCTCAATTGGGTTTATTGTAAATCAACTACAAAATTTCAAAAACTTTATAATAATAAAAGTAGGGAATAAATAGGTTTGAAATTGACTAGTCAATATGGTGTTCAAACCTACTTTTTTGTTAGAAAATTCAATGAAATATACATATATGAAGTTATAGCATAAAGATCATTGTATATTCAAGGGCCTAACCAAAAAACAAATATGCCTTCTCTTTGGTAGAATATACATGACACCTACTTGAATCAAATGTTACACTACAAAAAGTAAGTTTAAAAAGTTACTTGCATTTAGAAAAGTCTACTTGAAACTTACTTTTACAATGAAAATTTTAAAAATTAATGCATAATAATGAAGAAATATCTTGTTGTTTATCATTCAACTAAAAATATTAAACGTATAACAATTTTGTGATGGGTTTTGGTCCTACTTTTTGTTCATTTGACAAGTAGACTAACAAGTACTTTTAGTTGTACACTTTACCATGCTTTCACCCATTCTTGTCTCCATTTTCTGGATTTCTTTATCCATGTTATCGTCTTTTGTAGATTAGCATGTGCATCCTTCACATTCATTTGCATCAAACCCTTAGAAAATTTGTTGTCATTAATAGCATACTAACATGCTTCAAAAATACCTTTATAAACCTTAACAAGCCTTAAAGGTTGAAAATCAATGATGGAGCATGATGCAAATGCCATGGTTGTCAAATTTTTATCCTTATTTTTCACAAATGTAATCACATGATGCATCAACATGCATAGGGATCCGGAATTCATTTAAAAAATTTATCATAAGGGCAAAAATGTCGACACTACCCTTAAACATCTAAAGATCAAAACTTGTGAAAACAATGGCTAGAAATGCAAGGTTTGGAAATACATGCAAGTCCAAAGTTTTTTTTACCATTGCAAAAAGCACATCATCCATAAGCACAATCCAGAAAGGAAATGAAATTTGGGGACATTGGCATAAAACTAACCTTTTTAACCATATATTTTATGTAATGGAAAGTGGCCAATATCCTTTACAAATGTAGAGCACTAGATCCTCAATAAACATATGATGTGCTTCATCATTATTTTTGTATGGGTTTGTGGACCCAAAATAAGTGGTGATTGCAGAACTAGAAGGCCTAGTCCTTTTCTTCCCTCTTTGTCATGTATGTTTTACATTAGCAATTATTGCCTTTTCTACAAGTTGTGTTTTTCTTAGCACAAACAACCTAGGATGCGTGATATCAACATGAGTCTTCATGGGAATAAGTCCAGTAATCTTATTATACTTAATCAAACCCTTTCTAGAACAAGACTTGGGGATAAAATAATACTTAATGTTTTTTCTGATTTATAAACAATACATTGCAACATTTGTGGATTTTCAAGATCCATGAACAAATCATCATTCACAACAAAGAATCCCCAACAAATTGAACTTTGGTGGTGTGGTTTTCAAAATTTAACTTGAGCTTATATATTGCAATTTGTAATACCTAATTTTCTAATGAATTGCCAAGTTTTGGCTGCACATTTTCCATATTTGAACTATTTCTGGCCACTTCTTCACATGTAGGTGGTCCATCAACACCACCAACATTCTCAACAACAATATTTTCCTCTTCTATATCCATGTTGCACACTACACAATGTAAATAGCTTAGTTCCCAACGCTACATCAAATTTGTATTGAGTTGTAACAAAGCTCTAATTGCAACAAAATATGAAAACTAAAATTGTCAATGCAAGCTAGAACTAAATTGCTACAACCAAGTTGTTGGTAAAACCTTTAAACCTCGTAATGAATGCAAGTTGTAACCAAGCTTCAACTTGCAACAAAGCTTTGATTTGTAACAAAATCTTTAAACCCTAGTTAGAGCAAGCTACAAAAAAAATGCAAGTTACAACCAAGCTTCAATTTGCAACAAAGCTATGATCTGTAACAAAATCTTTAACCCTAGTCATTGCAAGCTACAACCAAAATACAAGTTGCATGAAAATTACAAGCTAAAAGTTACAAGTAAGTTACAAGGAAGCTAAAAGCTACAAACAAACTACAAGGAAGCTACAAGTTGTAACAAATTTGTTGGAAGTTGCAAGCTGCTACCAAATTACTGCATGTTGCACCTAAACTACAAGTTGAACCAAATCGTTGCATGTTATAACCAAACTATTGCATGTTATAACCAAACTATTACATGCTATAACCAAATTGTTGCATGTTGTAACCAAACTATTACACACTATAAGCAAACTACTACATGATATAACCAAACTATTACAAGTTACAAACTGCAACAAAATTGTTGCAACCAAGCTACAAGTTGTAGCCAAGCTTTAACTCACAGTAGAGTTCTCATTTACAAAAAAATTTAAACCTTAATTAATGCAAATTACAACCAAATTAAAAATTGCAACCAAGTTACAAGCTACAACTAAGTTGCAACCAAACTGATGCAACCACGTTATAAGTTGCAACCAAGCTTCGTCTTGCAACAAAGTTCCAACCTCCACAAAATCTTTAAACCCTAGTTAGTTGAAGTTGCAACCAAATTATTACAACCAAGTTGTTGCAATTGCAACTAACGCACAAGTAGTAACTAAACTACATGTTATAAACTATAGCCAAATTGCAAATTACAAGCTGTAAAAAATCTCACTCCAACAAACTATGGAAAAGCTAACTTTAACAAGTTGTGAAAAGCTCACTTTGATGAGTTGTATAGAGAAATTCATTCCAACAAGCTACAAAATATTGTCATGATGAATCGATGAGCCTACTATTGAACCTAATGAACTTGCGGCTCTTACCTTTAACCTACAACAAACAACAAACTTCTTGGAAAACAAAATCATGCAAACACACTTCTTACATGAATCACCTTTGTGCATTTGGGTGCTTCAACACTTGAGTGCTTGAGTGTATTCATAAAATCCTCTTTGACGTCACAACTATGATGTGCCTAAAACTTTCAACATTAAAAGCATGCTGAAATCCTCTAAATGACAAAGCTTTGATGTGATAGAAACACAATAAAATAATAAAACAAAGAAAAAACCTTGAAAACTCTAAACAAGCATATGCATATATACGTACCCATATCCAAACCCTTAAACACAACATATTAAAAAATAAAATAACACAGTTATACATATCTAGGATCTCATAAAATAATGGTAAACCAAATATGCATAATGAACAAGCATGTATGTGTAAATAAGTATAAATATAAAAATATCATCTAGACCTACGTCTATTAGTTACCTATGCCTCAAAATATGGGAGATGGGGAAAATTCAGATATGCATTGTTCATAACTGGGGCTCTATGCATGTTGATAACCGACACTCACAGGTACATCCGGCCAACACTGACTCAAACCAGCATGCTAAGAACCTTCAAATGTTTTTAAAGCATCAAAACCGATACTGGAGGTTCCCTCAGAAAGGAAGAACTGCACAACACTGGTTTGAACTTTGAACACTAATCAATGGCCTTCATGATTACCCAGCTTTTGATGATATAATTCTCTTGCAACCAGCAAGCTTTTGATGATATTGGTTCCATGAGTCCAAATTGAACCTCAGCTGGGGTTAAACATGTCCACTAAATGAGCAGGACCACCGACACCAGAACCATGGTCTGTGTGCTGGACTTTCACATGAAATATAGGAGTTTTCACTAGCCTGGAAATGGGTTTGGAGTTTGGACCTGCAAATTTGCTTAGAAATGGTGATCTCCTCAAGGCTCACGAAAACAAAATGACTGCTTCTTATTTGCTGATCATTGGCCCATGAGGTGGCATTTAAATAGTCTCTCACCTTATGTACAATTCTTAATGCTTATGGAAGGGGTTGTTTAAGAGTCTTTGTTCTATCTAATGACCACTGGTAGAGGCCCAAAGGGTGGGGCTGTATGGGTGAACCTGCTCTAACAGGCTTCACTCAAGAAGGTGAAGGTACCAGTGTGGGGTGCTTGTTAACCCTGCCCATCTGGATAACTATCAATCAAGCAAATGATGGTTACTACTTTGACTCAAGGTCTGCAAATGAAATAGTAAGATGCAAGTTTCAATTGAGTACAAAGTACTTACAAACTCATTCTTGCCTGAAAACTGTCTGCATAGTGCAGACTAGTTACTATTCCTGGCCTATTGTACAATGATGGGTGTGTGTTGGATACCCAATATCAAAAGGACCATACTAGTACATGACTCCAACCTTGGGCCAAATTTTTTTAAATGTTCTGACCATAGACCAAAGGGCTCAAAAAATTCTAATCCTAGGCCAAACTGCCCAAAAAATTCCAATCCTAAGTCAAAATGTGAAAAAAAGATTTTAACTCTAGGCCATGTGCCCAAAAAATATTCCAACCTTAAGCCAATATGTTAAAAAACAATTCCATCCATAGGCCAATATGCATATGCCAAATTAGTTTTTGTCTTCAAATAAACCCTCTTGGCTTAGGGTCCAACATCAAGCCAATACATGTATATTATTATTTTTAAACATGCGTATTTACATAAAATACATGCAAATTCTTGGTCCAATTGCTATTACATATCGGACCAAAGGTCATTGTCTTAAGATTCAAGACATTTGTCTTGGAGTTGTGAGACATTTGTTTTAGGGATGTGGGATATCTATCTTAAGGGTGGAAGACATTTTATTGGGGTCATGAGATGTTTGTCTTAGGGGTGCAAGACATTTGTTGTAAGGGGGTGTGTGACATTAGGCTTAAGGTTCTAGACAATTGTTCTTGGGATGTGGGATATTTGTCTTAGGGGTGCAAGACATTTGTTTTAAGGGGGTGTGTGACATTAGGCTTAAGGTTCTAGACAATTGTTCTTGGGATGTGGGATATTTGTCTTAAGGTTCAAGACATTTGTATTAGGGTTGTGAGCAATGTTGGGTGGTTCTAGGTCCTAAACTTTTTCAAGGATTGGTTTTCATTATTTGTTTTCACAAAAATGGGACCTAGTTTTGGTTTTCATTTTTTTAATTTTATGGTTGATTCCAGTTCAATTCTTTTTTAATTTTCAAATTAGGCCGGTTCTAATTCCCAGTTCTAGGTCCAATATGCAAAACAGAAAATGTGCATGGTTTGAGTCTTACTAAGCCTCCCTATCCACTTGGAACCAAAATTGAAAACCAGACTTTTTTCAAACTTTTTTGATCCAGTTCCAATTTTCAAACTAGCTTGGAACTAGATTTTGAGTCTAGTTTCAATTACCTTCAATGCCAAAGTTGTGAGGTTGGTTTCCACCCAATTCCAAAAGAGGCCCTTCCTAAGCCAGTTCCACACGGCTCCAAAACTAGCCCCCTCTTAAACCGATTCCGATTCCACCTGGTTTCAGTCAGGTTCCTTGGAATCGAACTGAAAGTGCCCCTGAGTAACTCACCAACCCAAATACCCACACAACATTAAAGTTATCCGTAAAGTCACCTTCTCTTTCACCCCCTATCCCCTCTGCTTTCATCCCTTATCCCCTCTTTCAGTGGTATCCGCAAAGTTAGGAAATTTTTATTAAATCTCAAATGAAATGCTGAAACTCAGCATTTAATGCACAAGGTTCGAAAAAAATTATAGTAGTTGTACCGGTAGGAGCAGTGAAAATATATGTAGCAGCAGTGGAGGCGCTCAGGAAAAAGGAACGAGGGGATGAAACTCAGTTTACCACCAAAATGAGTGGAAAAACTAATTTGGGTCCCAGTTATTTTGTTTTGTAAAATTTCATTCCCAGTTAGGCATTTTATGGCTTATTATGCCAAAATTGGCGGTCTCGCCCCCTAATCGCCTGACTTTACGGACACCTTTATTACTTGTGAAATATTTGTCTTAAGTTTAGGTACAATTGATTTCAAGTTACAATTCCTTTATCTTTAAGGCATGGGGACACTTGAATTAAGGATTGTGTTAGAAAATGTTTCAAATTATTTGACATTTCTTTTATGTGTCAAATCATTTAATGCAGTAATCATTGTGTTTACCCATATTAGGAGTTAAGTAAAGACATAATATCTCATATAAGATCAAGATTTATGGACATGGCATATTCATAAGAACATTAATGGTGCAAATTATAGTAATATTTTTAGAAGTGGATCCCCAAATGTATATTCTCATGCTAAACCCAAGTCAAAGTGGTAAAAACTTTCTACCAAAACAATAATAGATTCTAATCATAAGCTAAATTATTTAAAAAGATTTCAATCTTAGATTAAATTTCAATCCAAAGCCAAAGTTTCAAAAATGTTCTAACCTGAACCCCCCAAAGTACTAAAAAAGATTTCAACCCTATGTCTTGGGTTGTACTGTAATACTTTATCTTGAAAGCACGTTCCCATTATCATCATGTAATAAGATGAATACATTATAAAATACACCCTAAGGTTCAACCATGATCCAAACATAACTATCATAAGGGTGAAACTTGAATTGCTTCCCAAGCTGGCCCTTTTGGTGTTCCATAGTTGGACAATTGGGGTCCCAAGTGTGAAGAAAGCTTCCATTACTAGACCTCAATACAATAAATACTCATATGAATAACAAATCTTCAATGAACAGATATAAGTGGTGATCAAAATGTCTCTTTTGTTTGGTACATACCACCAATAGGTTCTTTAGATATGAAGGAAGTTTGGCAACCCTAATCCTGTACTTAATTCTAAACTAGTAGATTTCTGGAAGAGAATTCATTTCTTTCATTGTAATTTCTTTGCATTCAACCACAAGCTTGTAGTGTATGTCTTCGGTAGACCAGAATTTGATATCTACTTGTGATGATCATCCCACTGGAGCCAAGTGCAGCAGCCCTGCAAGTGTTGGATGCTTTTGACAGCTTTTTTCAAAAATTCTATCAAGGGAGGTTCATGGACAGAATGCATGTTGTAATTTTGCTCATGAGTAACTGGTGTTGTATTTTACAAGTGCAAACCCTAAACCCTAAATGCCTTATCATGCATGCATCATGTGATGATGTTGTTTCTTTTTTGACAACGCGTTTGTCACAATCAAGCATAAATCTTCTTCAAAACCTCCTCCACAAGCAGTTGTTGCTTCCTCGATTGTTCTCTCCAAATGGATCTGCATGTGAGACCTAAATCAGCAATTTCAATCTCCAGGACAAGTCCTGATTACATAAGAACTGAAAAACAAAACTTTGTAGAAGACCTTACCTTCAACCCACTACTAGATTGCTTCCAGAGCAGCTGCATGCAGAAAGAAGGTTTCCAGGTGTTCTACCAGGGGCTAGGGACATGCTTAGCGCAAGCTGCATACCTAGTCAATGGTGCAATATTTTCCACATGAATTTGCCACTGAGATTCCCATGACCATGTTCACCTCAAAAATCCAAACCAATTTTGGGCATAACCCTATACCTCCATAACAAAAGCTTGATCATCAAGACAGGTAAAGAGTTCCTCCTATTCATTGGATCCTTCTAAACTCCATGCCATTTCTGGAAACGATTTCCATCAAACAATTTCATAAGTTTAGCAGTTTCTTTACTTTCATTTGATGTGTGGGTGCAACCATGCAGCAGTTAATGAAAAATTCACAAGCCTTGTTCTTCTCAGGTAGCTCTATTGCCTTCCCCGTAGAGCATCCCCAGCAGTGTTCAGTAAGTGAACCTGTATATTAAATTTGAATGAAGAAAAGTCAAAACATGTCGATTTGGCTCAGCAAAATGGTTTTTCCCAAATATTTTTGCACAATTTGCTGAGGCAAAGTGCAACACCTGCTAGAGAAGAGTGGACTAAATATGATCCTTCTGCTCCCCTTTTCTGATTGGCCAATCATAACAATTGGTCCTGGCAGTTTGCTTTTATAGTAGTCTCCCACCTATTTGCAGTCCCCGTTTTAGTCTTATGGGTGGAGCATTGGAAAAAAGTAAATAACTAAACTTGGATAAGAGAAATATTTTTGCAGGGTCACATACTGAGCACCACTGGAGATGCTTCAGTTCCACATACCAAATCAATAAGTGGATAGTATGAAGATGGCCCAGGGACTTTTTATTTGAGTTTTGAGGAAGTAGAGCTTGAACATGATGCTACACAAAGAGCTTGTGATCTTGTATGATTCTGGCTTCTTGTCTCCTATGATTCTGTCTGATAAATTGACATCCTATGTAATTCGGTTGATGTTACAAGCTTCCCTCAAGAACCCTAAGAAGTTACAATTCCTACAGATTCTGTGCGGGAATTTATGTAATAGTAAATGAAGACTTTGGGATGATGGAGTGAGTGTACCTGTACCTCTCTCTTTATTTCTTTCCTTTTCCCTTGACATTCTTCTTCTTCCTCTCAAACACAATCTCTCCTTTGGTCAGGATGGGAATGGTGTTGAGAGTTGTTAGACTTCCATAGCGTTGCTTGAACTTGTCCACCCGATCAGCATCCAGCAATAGTGTAGTTTTGTTGCCTTGATAGAAGGGATGGTTACCTGACCATACATCAACCACATACTCTGCTTGTGTACCTCCTGTTGTCATCACCAGTTCTCCATTGCAATACACTTTTGCCTCACTGAAAAACTTGGGATGGATGTCCGGCTTCTTACATATCACTCTTGCATCCCCTCTCTCCACCTTTAAAACCCATCCCACAAATTCAATTCAGCAAAACCAAAACTAATCAAACAAACAAGACTGAGCGTGTGAAATTTAAACCCACAACATAATCAATTGAAACTGAGCAGATCTGAACTTGAATTTGCTCAAGTGAAGCTCAAACGCACAAAACAAAACAAACAAAACTGAGCAGATGAAGCCCAAAATTTGCTTGTCAACAGGCGAAGCTCAAAATTTTGCAGCAATGAATAATGGGTTAGAGCTGTAGAACCAACAAAATCTCTAAAGTACTTATGACAAATCCAAAGCATATCCACTGAGAATTTTTTTGGTTCCAGTACTAAAAAAGAGGATTCAGCAGTACCTGAAACAAATCACCTTGTGAGCCTGAGAAAAAGGAAGAAGGAGAAGCTGGAACATGGTTGTTGCATAAGGTGGAGAGAATGTGCACTGAGAGAGCCATTTCCACAATCAAGCAACAACACCAACAACAAACAACAACTACACTTTTGCAACAGCAGTTTTTTACATTGAAATTTGAACTACACTTTTGCTGTAACAATTCACCAACATAACTAACACACACACCCACAAACATTCTCACAGTTATCATCCAGATGAGATGAGCTTGATGGTGCTGTTTTTTCCTGGGCCAGCAATACTATGCTATCCTCAACAATGGGTTTTTTTGGTTTTCTTTTTCCTTTTTTTCTGGAAAGGTTTAGTCAATTTTTGACCTCACAAAATAAAATGAAATATTGTATCACAAATTGATCCCTTTTTAAATAACAAATTAAGTAAGCAATTTTTCAAGTGAAAACTTTTGGGGGGGGGGGGGGGGTTTTCTCAAAATTCAAAAAACTTTTTTATTTTGGGGGGAAATCTTTTGTTTTTTTTAAAGGGATTCTTTT
>Ga0116227_10012077_pt1 | contig 14249 bp, 11 predicted proteins | sample S1TSphgellanicum_FD_89693 | JGI IMG/M metagenome (GOLD analysis project Ga0116227, IMG submission 89693) | Host-associated microbial communities from peat moss isolated from Minnesota, USA - S1T2_Fb - Sphagnum magellanicum MG | ecosystem: Host-associated > Plants > Peat moss > Unclassified... | reverse complement strand
TGTTACGATGGAACAACGGTTGGTATAATCTTCGGGATTAGCGGTAAATACAAACTGGATATCCAGCGGTAAGCGTAATTTGAAACCACGGATCTGGATATCTTTTTCCTGAAGAATGTTAAACAACGATACCTGAATGCGAGCCTGCAGATCGGGCAGTTCATTAATTACAAATATACCCCGGTGCGCACGTGGTATCAAACCAAAATGCAATACACGTTCATCTGAGTAAGTCAGTTTTAAAGTAGCTGCTTTGATCGGGTCAACATCACCAATTAAATCGGCAACGGTAACATCGGGTGTAGCCAGCTTTTCGGTATAGCGGTCCGAGCGGTGCAACCAGGCTATTGGTGTAGCATCACCTTTGGTTGTAACCTCACTATGACCAAACCATGAAATGGGATTTAACGGGTCATCGTATAATTCCGAACCCTCAATATAAGGTACGTACTCATCCAATAAGTTAATGAGCAAACGGGCGATACGGGTTTTAGCCTGTCCGCGTAAGCCTAATAATAAAATGTTGTGGCGCGATAGGATGGCGGTTTGCAGATCAGGGATAACCGTATCCTCGTAGCCAATAATGCCTTCAAAACCACCTTCCTGCTTTTGCAATTGAGTGATCAGGTTCTCGCGTAGTTCTTCTTTAACTGACCGGCTAACGTAACCGCTCTTTTTTAATTCGCCTAATGTTTTTATGGTTGGTATGCTCATATGTGTTTTTAGTCCGGTTTTTATTAAACATGTCATTTCGAAACGACAGTGAGAAATCTTTTGCAAGCGATTGGTCTGCTGTAGACTTATCACGCGCAAAAGATTTCTCCTCGTACCTCGTTCGAAATGACAAGGGGGATATTTTTATCTTACAGTTCTTCTTCTGTTCTTAATATAATCTTCAAAAATGTATTCACCTAAGCCGTTAAGCGAGCTGTAAAATGCTTTGCCACCGTTAGTTTCAGTAAAGTCGCGCACAAACTGTTGCAAATATGGGTCTTTAGCTATCATAAACGTGGTGATCGGTATTTTTAGGCGCTTGCATTGTGCAGCCATGTTCAGCGTTTTGTTTACCACTTTCCTGTCGAGCCCGATGCTGTTTTTGTAATATTTGGTACCCTCTTTCAAGCAGGTTGGCTTACCATCGGTGATCATAAAGATCTGCTTGTTGTGCGTTTTGCGGCGGCGCAAAATATCTGTAGCCAGTTCTAAACCCGCGTAGGTATTGGTATGATATGGGCCTACTTGCAGATAAGGCAGATCTTTCAAGCTGATTGGCCAGGCATCATTACCAAAAACCACAATATCCAAAGTATCCTTAGGGTACTTGGTGCGGATGAGTTCGGCTAAAGCCATGGCTACTTTTTTGGCAGGTGTTATCCTATCCTCGCCGTAAAGGATCATGGAGTGTGATATATCGATCATCAATACGGTAGAAGTTAAGGTTTTAAAATCCATTTCTTCTACTTCCAGATCACGCTCCGTTAAATGGAAATCATCAATACCATGATTGATTTGCGCGTTATGCACAGATTGCGTCATGTCGATTTGATCCAGACTATCGCCAAACTGGAACTCGCGGCGTTCAGAATTTTTCTCGTCGCCCTGGCCTGATTGCGGTGTACGGTGATTGCCTTTGCCCGATTTTTTAAGCTTGCCGAAGATCTCTTCCAAAGCTGATTGGCGGATGCTTTGCTCCGCCTTGGCGGTGATGTTGATCTCGCCGGTTTCGCCATCTTCTTTCAGATAGCCTTTGTCTTTCAAGTCGTCAATAAAATTACCCATGCCATACTCGTCATTGGTCATTTTATACTTCTTGTCCAGCTCATTCATCCACTGCAAAGCTTCGCCGGCATCGCCGGCGGTATAGTTGAGCAATTCCATAAACAGTTTCAACAGATCGTCGAAACCGCCTTTTGTTATTTGCTGAGGAGTGTACTTTGAGAACCCGAAACCACGCATATTATCCTTTCAAAAATTAATTAACGTTAAGGTACGGCTTATAGTTTGATACCGTTAGCTTTTGTTGGGATTATGACGGTATTTTGATTTCGGAATTCACGCCAGATTTATTTACTTCCTTGTTCTAAACTTTACCAAGTAAGTTTTTAGCGGGTATCCATCTGCCGATCTGAAGCCATCATTCACCACAAACTGGTATTCGGTATCGGGTTTTAAAGTTACCTGATAAGCAATGGACCGCCTATCAGCAGTAAAACCCAAATGGCCGGTGATCGGGAAATGATCCTTACCCAGCGGGCCATAATCAATAGCCGTATTGCGGGCCATTTCGGAAGAAAACTCAAGGCGTATCTCTTTTACGGAAGCATCTACCAAAGTATCGCCATTTGTAAACGGACTAAGTTTTAATACGTATGGCCTTTTGGCGTTATAGGCTTTTACCAGAGCCGACTTATCTAAATGCTCTTTAAAATATTTTGATTTGGCTAAAAATGCCTCAACGGCCACACTATCGGTATAATTCAACTCGATCATTTGCTTTACCGCGAGCTTTTTGTTGGAGCTGTTTTTATAGTACGACTGGCAAATGGCATAACCCATGTAATAACCCAGATCGGGAACCCAACTACCGTTGCTGCCGCTATTGTACAACCAGTTACTCCACGATGGGGCATACATCTCAACCTTGAATTTTTCCCTGATCTCGGCTTCGTGTTTTGGTCCAAAATCCATGTAAGGCAGCGGCATGGTTTTGCCGGTTACCAGTTGGGTTACAAAATCGCAGGTGCCCTCATAAATAGCTTGCGATAGCAGATTGTATCCATAGTGACCCTCCTGAGTATGCACGTACTCGTGAATGTTAAGGGCAACGATGTTTTTAATGGGATCGGTAATAAAATAGGTGTTTAAAAACTTATGGGTGTTGCCTGTAAATTCAGAAATATCGGTTTCAGCGTTTCCGGTAGCCAGCTCCGTACCAATTAAAACACGGCCGTCCTGGGTTGTACCGCCCGATCGTAAAGCGCCAATGGTAAAGTAAATGTTTGCCGGCCTTAACTCAGGGTATAATGTTTTGAATTTATTAATGTAGGGATCAAACTCCGCAACCAAACCTTTAACCTTTTGCGTGTTGGGGCGAATAGAATTCCAGAATTTGGGATGCTGACGGATACTGCTCACCCATGATTCTGCCGTGTAATCTTTTACTTCCATAAAAGCTTTCAATCCGGGTGTAGCTTTATCGATGTATAAATTAAGTATATACCTTATTTGCTTCACGCTATCATTTGTGGTGCGGATGCTGTCATAAGCCTTCCAAAAATTATCGATATCGGTAGTGATAACGGTTTGCTGCTTTGGCTGACCGAACGATAACGACACCGATATTGCCGCAAGTAAGAAGAGGATAAGTGTTTTATACATAAATAGCCGATTGTATATTGCTAAAATAGGCTATCCATATTAACTATTTGTATAGCACCATGCATTTATCGCAATAAAAGGTGCGGCGGTGGCTTTTGCCCGTATCGGCTTTATGGAATGGAATTTTATCGCGCGGACAATCCTTTTTACTGTAGGCCAGCCAGTGCTTTTTAAGCGTGCCGGCCTTTTTCTGCTCCAAGAAATCGAAAGTATATTTAACGGCTTCGTGCACCATTTCCTTTAGTTTCTTTGCAGGGATCTGGCCAACCTCGCTCAAGGGATGGATGCGTGTACGGAACAATACTTCGTTTTTAATAATATTACCCACACCCGAAAAGATCTGCTGATCCATCAAAGCATCACAAGCCAGCATTTTAGGTTCGTCTGTCATTTTGCTGATGGCTTTGGCATTGCTCCATTTGGGGTTCATTATATCGGCTGTAAAATCGTACAGCTTATCTAAAGGTTCTTCTATCAATTGCAACGTGCAGGCGTAAAAGTTGAGTTCGCCATCGTCAAACTGCAAATGCAAACGCGCGGGTTTGGCTGTATGCTCATTGATACGATATGAACCAAACAAACCGAAATGGATGCGGATGCTAAATTTTTTAAAGCAGATGAAAAAGCTTTTGCCCCAGGTTTTAAAGTCGGTTATCTTTTGGTTCTTTAAGATATCAACATCCAGCTTGTTATTGTTGTTGCTAGCTTTTTCAATGGTTTGACCTTTGAATGGGTGAATGAGTTCTTTCAGGATAACGATGGATGGACCTTCGGGCATGGTGATGTTTTTGGGATTAACTCAAAAAGTGAGCCATAGGTTTTACAACGTGTCATTGCGAGGAACGAAGCAATCGCACGGAAATAGAGCGGCTATGCTTATTCGCCCTGTAAAATTCGCGATTGCTTCGTTCCTCGCAATGACACGCGGGTATTAAAAGTTTAAAACTTAACCCCCATAATATGCGCCAGATGATGATTGCCATGCCAGGCATACAAGCCCAATAACCTACGCAATGGAATGGTTTCGCCGCTGTCGGGATGTATAAACGTGCGGTCCCATTGTTCATCGTCCAGATTTTCCAGTATCGTTACAAAGCGCAAATGTAAACCTTCGAGCATACGCAGGGTTGGTTCAACCGGAAGTTTGTAATCGGGAAGCAATGCCCAATCGGCTTCATGATAAGGTTTGATTGTTGGGTTGTTTTCAGTCAAAGCCCATTTCAAACGAACAAAGGCATTGATGTGGCTATCGGCAATATGGTGCACCACCTGCCGGATGGTCCAGCCGCCGGGGCGGTATGGTGTATCTAATTGTGCCTCGGTTAATGCCATTACCGCGTTATGTACTTTCCCCGGAAGGGTGCGGATATTATCAAGCCAGACTAACATTTGCTGCTCGGTGTAGGATGATGGTGGCGTAAATTTGCCTATGGGATATTTTAAAGGATCAAGCTCTGTCATAATAAGTTGAAAGTATAGTGTTAAAAGGTTAAAGCTGGGTGTTTCTTGTGAAAACCGGTAGCGTCCTGGTAAATTTTGGCGGCCTCTAAAACTTTGCCATCGCCAAACAACTGACCCATAAAAGTGATGCTGGCTGGTTGCCCGTTTTTAAAACCGTTTGGTACCACTACACAAGGGTTACCGGTTAGGTTGGTTAAACGCAGGTTAGAGCTAAAGGACGGTGCCACATAAACATCGAGCCCTTTCAGTTTTTCGTACCATTGCTGGATGAGCAGGGTGCGGGCGCGTTGGGCATTAATATATTCTACCGCCGGGATGAATTGCGCGGAACGGAATACATTTGGCCATGAGTCTGTACCTTGCTGGGCCAGCATATCTGTTTTGTTATTGAGCACCAGATCCTGAAAAGCGGCACCGGCTTCGGCATCTAATACTAAAGCTATAGCTGTTGCCGGCAGTTTGGGTAGCTCAATCGGAATCAATGTTGCGCCTAATTCTTTTAGCTTTAACAAGGTAAGGGAGTCGTTAACCGGATTCAAAAATTTATTACTGAATGATGATTTCAAGTATCCTATTTTCCAACCCTTTAAATCCTTTACATTCCCATCATAAGTAAACGACCAGGGGATAGTACTCAGGTCATTGGTATCCACACCTTGTATTGTGTTGAATACGATTGCCGCATCCTCAACAGAGCGCGTTATCGGCCCCAATTTATCCATGCTCCAGCTTAGGGCCATTGCGCCATATTTGCTTACGCGACCGAACGACGGACGTAAACCGGTAACGCCGCATCGATCTGATGGTGATACAATGGAACCCAAAGTTTCTGACCCAATGGCAAAGGGTAAACAACCCGCGCTAACTGATGATGCCGGACCGGCAGATGAACCGCTTGATCCCTGGGTAAGGTTCCAGGGATTGCGTGTCATACCGCCAAACCAGGTTTCGCCCATGGCTAATTCCCCTAAAGTGAGTTTGGCTATTAATATGGCTCCGGCATCTTGCAGTCGCTTTACTACGGTGGCATCAACTTTGAGTTCCTGGTCCCGGTAAGGGGCCGCGCCGAATGTGGTTTTTGTGTCGGATGTTGATAGTAGATCTTTTACACCAAAAGGGATGCCGTGTAATACGCCGCGGTATTTTCCGGCTTTAATTTCTTCGTCGGCACGGGCGGCATCGGCAAGCGCCTGCTCTTCTCTAAAATTTACCACGAAGAAAAGTTTAGAATTGTATTTCTCTAAACGCTCTAAAAAGAATTTGGTTAGCTCAACCGACGTGATCTGTTTGGTGCGAATGAGTTCGGCCAGTTCGCGGATGGTGTAATAAGCCAGTTCATTCTTATCCGCAGGCAGTTTTACAGCCGTGCTCATTTTACTCAGTTTAAAGCTGTTCATCTTATGTGGATCAGGATCAACAAAACCAACCGGGATAGGATTAAAGTTTAGCGCCGGCACCACACTGTTAGGCATTTTAAGGTTGCGCAATTCCTGGTATATTTTGGCTTGTTTATCAAGTGTGGTTAACATTTGCTCTTTTTGGACTTGGGTAAATTCCATGCCGATCAATTTTTGGGCTTGGGTAACCATATCAACAGTAATGGGTAGCTGCTCAACTTTACTCCACACAAAGGCACCAAAAACAAAGCTTAAAAAGCAGGCACCGGATAATATAAAGTACTTTTGGGTATTATTTTTTATCATGGGTAAAAGGTTTGTTCTAAATTAGCGTTTTACAGTTGTTTTAATTTAAAGCATGATAAAAAAGTTTTTACTCGCCCTTCTAATTTCCGGATGTACAGTGGCTTACGGCCAAACCATTAAAACCGATGTGGTGGTTATTGGCGGCAGTGCCAGCGGTGTTGCCGCGGGGATACAAGCCGCGCGCAGTAATGTAAAAGCGCTGATAGTGGAACCTGGCCCATGGCTTGGCGGAAGCTTAACCGCGGGTGCTAATTGCATTGTGGATGCCAACAGAAATCTGCCATCGGGCATATGGGGTGAATTCAGGAAACACGTGCGCGAGTTTTATAAAAAGGAACCCGGTTATGATACCGCTTATAATGCTGCTTTAAAATTTGAGCCCTATACTGGGGCGGCCATCCTGAAAAAGATAACCGATACCGTAAAACGTTTAACCGTAAAACTGAATACGCCTTGCACATCCATTAAAAAAAATGGCGATGGCTGGGAGTTAACTATCAACGAAAAGGGTAAAACCGTAACCGTAAAAGCGCAGGTAGTAATTGATGCTACCGAAACCGGCGATATTGCCGCCAAAGCAGGAGCTAAATTTGATATTGGTTTTGAAAGTAAAAAAGCTACAGGCGAGGCCATCGCGCCCGAAGAGGCTAACCCACTGATACAGGAAATTACCTGGATAGCCGTTGTTAAAGATTATAAAGACGCTGCAAACCATACCATACCTAAACCGGAAGGCTACAATGCCGCCGATTATGCTTGTCTGAAAGATAAAGACATCAAAAAAATGCTGGAAGGCGGGCGCATCCCCAACAATAAATTTATGATCAAATGGGCGGATTGTGCTAACAGCTTCCCGGTTACGATGCATGATCTGGAACCAGAGAATCGTGAGGCTTACTATCATAAAGTAAAGCAACATACTTTGGGAATGGTATATTTTATCGAAACTGAAATGGGCATGAAAAATATCGGTATCGACCCGCAGGAATTTGGGAGTACCGATGGTTTGCCATACATCCCCTACATCCGCGAAGCAAGAAGGGCGCAAGGTATTATCCGGATGACGATGAACGAGATCTCCACCCCTTATGATAATGCGGGTAAATTATACTACCGTACTTCGATAGGGGTTGGTGACGCCAGCCCGGGGCAACATTTTTCGGCTGATAGTAAGGCTCCTAAAACGGCTTACCCGCCAATGCCGGGATACAGTATCCCGATGGGTGCTGTGATCGTAAAAGGGATCGATAACTTTTTGGTGACCGAGAAAGCCATGTCGACCACACACCTGGTTAATGCCAGCAGCTTTTACCCCAGTGTGCAAATGACATTAGGGCAGGGCGCGGGTACAGTTGCCGCCTACATCGCCTTTTTTAAGCTGACCACTAAAGATATTAAAGACCTGCAGGTACGTAAAATACAAAACGAACTGCTGGACTTTAAAGGCTACCTGATGCCTTTTGCCGATGTTAATTTAACCGACCGTGATTTTAGAGCGGTACAACAGGTTGGTGCCACCGGTTTATTAAGAGGGGTACAAAAGCTAACTGGCAAAACAACTGCGGTATATTTTTTGCCCGATACTATGGTATTAACCAGCGAGGTTAAACCTGTAATGCTTGATTTGTACACCCGCGCGTTTTTATGGTTCAATAAGGTAAAGCCCGGCGATACGTTCACAGTAGGTAACATGCTTTCCTTTATCAGTGAGATGACGCTGGCTGATCCGGAAACGCTGAATATTAACATGGCCAAATACTGGAAAACGAGGTTTAAATTCACTACCGATTTTGATGTTAACCGTGCAATTACCCGCCGCGAGTTTACCGTGCTGGCTAATACCTATATTAACCCGTTTGCACGCACAGTTGATATTACGGGGCGGTTTGTGAACTAAGGATATAATTTTATCTTTTTTTCTGTTTAAACCGATTTCATTCTTACATTAGTTCTACGTATGCGTTGTGCTGGTTTATGGGGAGTGTACGTTTAGCTTGTCTAATTTTCTATCTATGCCGCAGTACCCTAATCGCATCAAATGGTTTGCCTGTTGTTGCCTGCTTGCGCTTTTTATAACTCCTGCCTTTGCCCAAAAAACTAAGGTTGCCGAGCTCGAAATCAAACTCAAACAAAATCCGCCCGATACTTCACGATTGAAATTATATAGTCAGCTGGCTAAGGCATATGGCTCGGTTGATCCTGTAAAGAAACTTTATTACACCCGGCAATTTAAGGCCCTCGCCGTAAAACTGCATGATGAGAACGCCATTGTTGATGCCGACCTGCAAATGGGTAACTATTATTTTGTGCAGGGCAAGTTTGATAGTACTTTGATGGTTGTACAACAAGGCTATGCAAGGGCGGTAAAAAACAAGTATCAATTGGGTATAGCAAAAAGTTTATCCAATATGGGTTTTACTTATGACAGGCTTGATCAAACCAAAGATGCCATCAGGTGCTACCTGGACGCACTAAACGTTTTGAAGAAACTGGATAATAAAAAACTGCTTAATCAGCTATACATTAATATTGGTTCCATCTACTTTGATCTGCGGCAATACAAAGTTGCCGAGAGTTATTTTAACCAGAGTTTAATAAGTTATAGAGCCTTAAAAGATACAGCAGGCATAGGTTACGGATTGTTTACTGTGGGCGGCTGTTACATGGCACTCAATGAACACGCCAAGGCTTTAGATTATCTGACACAAAGTTTAACCATCCGCCAAAAGCTTAATGATGTGAATGGTGTAGCTCTGGTAAAAAAGGACCTGGGAAAAGTATATACTCATTTAAAACAGTATGATAAAGCACTTGGATATTTAGACAGTGCCATAAATACAGCACGTAACTTAGGAGATAAATATGAAGAATGTGCCATTTTACTTGATTTAAGCGATGCTTATATTGGCCTGAAAGAATATAACAAGGCCCAGGAGAGCGCCATGCTTTGTTTAAATATAAGCAAAACCATAGGCAGCAAAACAGGAGACGCGGAAGCTTTAGAAAGATTGACCGAAGTTTACAAAGCTAAAGGCGATATTAAAAATGCCTTCAAATATCAATCTCAATATTTAGAGTCTATAGCTGTGGCAGAAAATGCTAAAGCTTTAAAAGAACTTAACATGGTTGAGTTTGGCCGGGTAAAAACTGAGAATGAAGAATTGAATAAAAATAATGTACTCATATCCTCAAAAAACAATGACTACTTGGCCCGCCTTAACAGGTATAGCAGCGCGTTAGTTATTATTGTGGTGATACTGGTATTTGTTACACTGCTTGTGCTGGTTTTACTAAAACGTAATCGGGAGAAACAGGCGGCCAACAAACAACTGCTTTTACAAAAGGAAGAGATAGCTACCATTAATAAAGAGCTTGAATTACTGAACGAAGAGATCAAGGCGCAGATTGAATTAACCAACAGCCAGAACATTGAGCTGGAGCGGATGAACGATATCAAGAATAAGTTCTTCTCCATCGTTTCTCATGATCTGCGAAGCCCGATAGCTACTTTGCAAAGTCTGCTTGTTATTTACCGCGAGGGCGATATTAGTAATGATGAGTTGAGTATGCTGCTGCTTAAGCTGGAAGATACAATTGTGAATACAGGTACTTTTTTGGATAACTTGTTAGAATGGTCTAAAAGCCAGATGGAGGGTATTGTTATTAACGCGACTAATTTTGATGTATCGGAATGTGTAGCCGAAAATATTAAGCTTTACGATAGTAAAATAAACCTGAAAAAGCTAAATGTAGTAAACCGTGCCACCGCGCCGATAATAGTTTATGCTGATAGGAACATGATCAACGTTGCGGTGCGGAATATCTTATCGAACGCTATTAAGTTTTGTAACTCTAATGATGAAATTGTGATGAGTGCCGAACGAAAAGACGACCGCGTGCTGATCACAATACAAGATACCGGCCCGGGTATTAACGAAACTGAGCAGCAAAAGCTATTTAACCTGGAGCATAGCCTGAGCAGCAGCGGTACCCATGGCGAAAAAGGCAGCCACCTTGGCCTTATACTTTGCCGTGATATGATAATACAAAACAACGGTAAGATATGGTTTGAAACCCAACCAGGTAAAGGCACTACTTTTTATATTGAGATACCCGCGGGAGAGTGATTTTAATTGTGAATTGAATTTTCGATTTAACAGTTAAGTGTTTTGTTATTGGAAATTGGCCAATATTTCTGTGCTTTTAATAGCATAGGAAAAGAAATAAGCTTGAAGATTCCTACTTATCCCATGTTGTATGATGTTAGTTGTCCTGCGGAATCCCGAAATAAATTCGGGATAATGATTGGAAAGTTAGAACAAAAAAATAGCGATGAGTTTTTTGAACCCATCGCTATTAATATCAAGATACAATTTTATTTTTTGGCTGGTGCCGGAGCCGCTGGTGTTTGTTTTTTGCGGGTTTCCATAAACAGGGCGCCTAACAAGGCCAGTATCATAATAGCCGAACTTGCCATCGAGATCTTCTCGCCGGTGTAATAAGATGCCGGGTGGAAGATGAATTCTATCTTGTGGTTACCTGTAGGTATTTGAGCGGCACGTAAAATATAGTTGGCACGGAAATATGGTTTCTCAACACCATCTATTAACATTTTCCAACCCTTTTCGTAATAGATCTCAGAGAATACAGCTACCTGTGGCGTTATCGAACCACTTTGGTAAATCATGTGATCCGGATTATAGCTTACCAGGCTGATAGCACCATTGGTATCTAAAGTGGTTTGCTTCTCATCAAGCATTTTGCTGTAGCGCTGTTCAACAATGGCCTCAGCCGATGGGTCAAAGCTACTGATGGCTTGCATTTCTTTATCAGGATTGGCGGCATATTTTACACTTTTTACAAACCAGGCATGTCCGCAAGCTGTAGGGTTGGCATGCATGGTAACATTCTGTGATTTTTGATCGGCCGTTATAATGTATTTAACATTTAACATATCCAGCACATCCTGGTTAACGCTCCTTGTTAACTGGTTATCAACCATTTCATCATAACGTTTTAGGCGCGCTGCCGAATAACCACTGATGGATTTGTGAAAATACGGTGTGAACGAATCCGTCATGATAGGTTGAGTTACGTCAAACACGCGGAAATCGGGGTCTTTATCACGCATAATTATCTGATCGATATCACGTGGTTTAGGAGCCAATGCCTCTTGCTTATCAACAAAGCTATCATCTTTAAGATAGCGTTTATCTACCTGCCATAAATCAATAAGGGTAACTATCAAAAACGCGATAGATAATATGGTGGTATTGATTTTTTGTTTGATAAATGCCCAAACCAAGGCAAAGGCAATAAGCACCAGTACTAACGAACGGAATGCATCGGCACGCGCGATAGAGATCCTATCCTGTATCAAAGCGTTAACCACCGAATTAGCCATCTCGCCATTACCCTGGAACATTTGAGTTAAAGGATCGGTAAGAGTAGTTTGGGTAGTGCTGGCCTTGAAAGAGAAAAACATATCCGGAATGGCCAAAAATACAAGGCAGATACCACCTGTGATGTATAAGGCTAATAATAACTTTTTGAAAAGCGGTGCTTTATCAGTTGTATTGATCACTTCGCTGATCGCAAGGAATGCCAGTACCGGGATACAGAACATTGCGATGGCCAGGAATGAATCAACCGCGCGGAACTTATTGTATAACGGGAAGTAGTTAAAAAAGAGATTAGAAACAAACGACAGGTTGCTACCGAATGATAGTACTACTGAAAGCACTACCGCGCTAAGCAGCCACCATTTAATGCGGTTGCGAACAACAATTAACCCGAAAACAAACAGGAAGAATACAACAGCTCCATAATAATTAGGGCCAGCGGTAAATGGTTTTTCGCCCCAGTACATAGGCAGGCGCTGTGCAAAGTTTTCGGCTTGTGTGGCATCAATACCCTTATCGGTTAAAACTTTGGCTACGTTTGAGCCTTCGCCAACAGGGTTGCTGCTCCCGCCGCCATAAGCGTTAGGTATTAAAAAGGTGATACACTCACCAATGCCCTGGCTGTATTGAAAGGCGTAATCTTTAGCCAAACCATTGCTCGGTTCTTTGGTGTCTTGGGTAAGATTTGATGGTCCGCGGGTGGTGTATTTGCTGTACTCATAAGTGCTCCATAACAACGACGCATTTACCGCTATGGCCAATAAACCGGCTACCGCTAAATAAATCATCGCTTTAACATAGCTCTGCAGGGTTTTGCCTTTAACGGCATTGTAAAGCTCAAAGCCTACTAATAGTATGATCGCGATAAGCAGATAATAGGTCATTTGCAGGTGGTTGGCCCTGATCTCTAAAGCCAAAAAGAACGCGGTTAGCGATGCTCCTAACAGGTATTTTCCGCGCAAAGCTAAAATGATGCCCGTAACAATAGGCGCGAAAAAGGCAATAGCGAATACCTGGTTGGCGTGCCCGGCAACCATCAGGATGATGTTATAAGATGAAAAGGCAAACGCCAATGCTCCGGCCGCTGCCAGCCACGGGTTGAGTTTTAACACGCAGAGTAAAAAGTAAACCCCTAATAAAAGAAGCAATACGGTATCGATAGGGCTTGGGAATATGGCCTTTAACGTGCTTACAATATGGGTGGTGATGTTACCGGAATACGGTGCCCAGATCTGGAAGGCGGGCATACCACCTAAAATTTGGTTGGTCCAAAGGATGGTAGTGTCTTTGGCACGATAATCCATGATCTCTTTTTGAGTGGATTGTGCCGCCGTTACGTCGTTTTGACCTAATGCCTTACCCTTAAAAGCGGGCGTAAAATATACAAAGCTAATGGCGAAAAATATGCCAATAATGGCCAAATGAATGCCATTTTGTTTAAACCAATTGTTCATTAATATGAGTTATGAGCTTCAAAAATAGGAATTTGCCCGGTAATAGAAACTATTTATGTATTTGGCGATATCAGCAATGCAAATTACGCCTAAATGCAAAAAACAGTAGCACCATACAGGCAATACTAATTATATAGGCAATAATACGTATTTTATCGTACTCTTCACGATCGTGATGTATTTTGTAAGCATTGTACGCGGCAAGGCCTGCCACTACCGCCCAAAAGTACCATTGGATTTGATTGCAGGCGGCAAAAATTTGAATAGCAAGCGTTAATACAACAAAATTAACAGTTATAAGAAAAAACGACTGCGGGGTGCCAAAGTGTTTTCGCTTATAAATGTCTTCGGGGAGCATAATTATTTGATCTCTTCGAAATCGATATAATCGCCTTCAGAATCGGGGATGGAGCTTTTAGTTTTGGGAGCATTATCAACACGTACCGAACCTTCGGTTGGGCGGCGGTTTGATTGACTGTTGTATTTATATTGTTGCTGGCCACCTTGTTGGGCCTTATTTACCAGGCTTTGAAAAAGCATAGGTAACAGCAAACGTATAAGCGCACGGATACCATAATAAACAAGCGCTGCAATGAGAAGAAATTCAACTATACCAGACATTGGATAAATTTAAAGCACAAATATATAAAGTTAATAACGATAAAATAGTTTGCTTATGATGTGCCTTTTTAATTTAAGTGTAAATTAATATACGGTATATGTTGATGTTAATGAGATGGCAGCGAAAGCTCAACCCAAAAATCGGTAGGCTCGGATAGGGTTGACCTGTCTTGCGTAGGTTGCTGTCCGTTACCTCCACCTCGGTTTCCGCCACGGCCGCCGCCACCTCC
>Ga0116227_10012076_pt1 | contig 14250 bp, 20 predicted proteins | sample S1TSphgellanicum_FD_89693 | JGI IMG/M metagenome (GOLD analysis project Ga0116227, IMG submission 89693) | Host-associated microbial communities from peat moss isolated from Minnesota, USA - S1T2_Fb - Sphagnum magellanicum MG | ecosystem: Host-associated > Plants > Peat moss > Unclassified... | reverse complement strand
TCCCAAAAAAAAAAAAAAACAACTTTTACATCCTAAAAATTAGTTGTCAAAATCACATCCTCATTTTCATATTAAAATTCTCTCATTAGTTTATAAATGTCAACTATACATGGAAGTTTTTGTTCTACTTTGAACAAGTTAACACTTACATTCTATTGTTTTGTAGGGAACTTTTCCAGATGGGAGACATGTGGCTGTGAAACGTATGAGGAATTCTCCAAAAGGGTTTGCTGAATTTTTAAATGAAGTTAAGGTCATCACTGGCATCAGTCACAAAAACCTAGTGAAGTTGAAAGGATATTGTGTGGGAGATGAAAAAGTTATTCTTGTGTATGAATATGTTGAAAACAAAGATCTTCATGAAGCTTTATTCAAGCATACAGGTACAACATGGCTTAAACCTAGACCGTACAAAATGATGTGAAATGACATGACGTTTCCAATTATTTGCATGCCAAGTCAACTGAATTTCACACTCTCCAAAAGGGGTTCCTAATTTTTAAAATGAAGTAAAGGTCATCAGAGGCATGACCCACAAAAACGTAGTGAAGTTGAAAGGGGACTGTGTTTGAAATGCAAAATGATGACTTCTTGTGTGTGAATATGTTGGAAACAAAGATCTTCATGAAGTTTTATGGCCTGAAGGTACAATATGGTTTAAACCTAGACCATACAAAATCATGAATTGACATTGTTTCCAGTTAGTTTCATGCCAAATAAACTAAAAATAACATTTTTTGTGCTTATAGAACAAACCAGAAATGCCTTGATCTCGAAATGGTTGACACGATTTAAAATATGCATGGGAATTGCTCGAGGGCTTACTTACCTTCATGAAGAGGTGACACAACGGATCATACATCGAGATATCAAACTAAAAAACATTTTACTTGATAAAGAATGGAATCCAAAGATTGCAGACTTTGGAACTGTACAGCTATTCCCAGATGACATCACCAACCTATCTATGTCAAGATCAATGGTGGCCGGAACTAGGTAATATATGACCCAAAAAACTTGAATTAAATTGGTAGATTTGAGATAAATAACCATCTATCATCTTCTTTTTATATGATTATATATCGCATGTGATGAGTTTGGTCAAGATCCCAAAATAAATTTTGATGAACAAGGTTAACAGTAATTTTTTTCCTGTTGTTTTTCTAGAGGATACATGGCTCCTGAGATAAACAAAATGTCATGCCACCATATCAATGAAAAGGTGGATGTTTATAGTTTTGGGATTGTTGTTCTTGAAATTATAAGCGGAAGAGAGAGGGAAGATTTTAGCCAGAGATTTCGACCTGAAGAAAAACATCTCTGCGATTGGGTATGTGTGGTACTTCATAACCCTCATTTTCTCAAAAGTGAATTATGAAAACTTTGTCAATATTTTGGGGAATGAATAGTAGTTGATTTGTGAAGCATCCTATCCAATAATTATTTGAGCATGAAACATTTGTATTTATTGTTTTCACATGAATTTTGTGTTCATCGTCTACTAGTTGAAAATGTTTTGATGCATTCAAACATCAAAGATGCACTATTGGTAGTTGAATGATGTGGTGCACCTTGCAAAGTTTCCCAATTAAAATGTTTGAATCAACACGAATTTCAATTATAATTCACATTTTCATATATAATCCTTATTTTATATTTGAGGTGCTCAATTTAGCTTGTTTGACATGATCTATGTACTTGCCAGAAATTGGTGCACTACGATACTTGTGTGAATTCAAACATATGTGAGAATTTCCTACATGTCTATTGAAGTTGAAGGTGACTCTGAAGTTTGATTATCTTAAGTACCTATTGCAGGCATTATCTTTGGAGAAAGATAATAAATTATTGGATCTAGTGGACAAAACACTAGAGAAGCCAACCAATTTGGAACAACAACAAATGCAAAGTGTGGCTAAGGTGGCACTATTATGTGTACAACCAAATCCTGAAAACCGTCCATCAATGTCCAATGTGTTGGAGTTGTTATTGGCTGAAAAGATACCTTCAGTTCCTCAAACAGAAGGAACTGTAATACCTATTGTAATTGAAATAGGTTCAACGACAACTATAAGTGATTCCAAGAGGTACAACTCCTTGCTATATGTTCCTCTCTAATCGTAACTATTGAATCAAAAGTAATTACAATATTTGGTTTTGATTTGGTTGTCATTATTGATTGACAACTTCAAACATTAAACCACTTGTGATTAGTGTACTTTTATAACCCTCCCTGATTTGAAGTATATATATGTTTATACAGAAGGTCAAGTGTTACACATGTTTCATAAAGAGGTAATAGATTATATTTGGTTATAATACAATCAACTCATTGCACCAACAATTTAATTCATATTAACAAAAATCCTATTTCCAGATGCTAAGGAGCCAAAATACAACTTGCGTATTAACCAAGCAAAACCACCAATTTAGGCCAGACTAGCCCATGCATGTGAATCTTGATGAGTTTGATTTTTTATTGCAAGCTAGAAAAAATTTGGAAGATCTAGATAAGAGCTTAGAAAAAGAAATAACACAAGGAGATCCTTATTGAGCCCCACATTGGCACCATTTTGCAAGTTTTTTCCTTTTATGATATAAAATGGATGATGCCTTCTTGGTGGACAGCTCCGTGATTTGAACTTACCACTTATAGTAATGTGAAGGATATATACTCCCATATGACCAGCTTGATTTTTCCCTCTGTATTTTCAGGATGCTCACTGCTCTGAATATTGCGTTGTACCTTTTGTTGTAGGGGGAGGTTCCTGTATGAGTGGGTTCTCTTGAGGGAGGGGCACCCAAGGCATTAGCCTAAGGGTGTTCCCAAACCTCAGGAGAATGCACAAATAGTGGAACCTCCCCTTACATAAACAACTCTCTTTTTATTTCCTTGCTTCTTTTTCGTTTCTTAAAAAAGAAATATTTTCATAGGAACATGGGAACATATAAAATTGGGGTAGCTCCCCCACATAACACCCTAGGGTTCTTCTGTTGGGGGAGATCCCTCAAAATACACAGAGAAATAAGATAGTTGTTTACGAGATGTGGAAGGTCTTGTACAGGCTGTACTGGACCTTTCACATTTTGAAAGGTATAGTTTTCAAACTCATTCCTTAATCTTTTATTTATGTTTTTTTTTAAACTATTTATTTGTTATAGGAAGAAGAAAGAAAAATATCTTTGGTCTTTACTTCGGTGAAGGGTCTGAAAATAGACCTTTTGAAATTTTTGATGCATTCCCTTGGGTTACAGGCCTCAGGCTGAGATCTCAAATTCGGAAGGGTCTATTTTCAGACCCTTCTCCTATATGAAAAAAATTATTAGCATACACATGATCACCCCAACATTCCAATACATAGTTGGAAAATTTACATACTTGAATTGAAGTTTCCTGGATTGCACAATTTGGTCTCAATGGATAATCTTTCAGCATGAGTGTTGTGGACGAATATTTTGCTAGTAGTAGGAGAGACTTGGTCAAATTTTCTCATGATGAAATATATGTTGCAAAATTTGGTTGTGTTGTTGGGCATCTTGCTCCAAAGAGTGATTCTAATATTCATCTTCACTTGTCTTGTTGTCTCAGGTTTGAAGAATGAGAAAGAGACTGGAAGGACTATGTGGATGGGTGGTTGCATATCATATAGTCCATTTTTGGGTATTATAAGGGCAGTTTTAATACAGGTATCTTTAAGTTTGATACAATATGTGTTGAGGTTTGATTGAAAACTTTAAAAGGGACTCATTTAATTAAATTATAACACTTCAAAAATCAAATGAAAAAAATTAAAAATAAAATGCTATCATTTCATTACAAGGTGGATTTTTCAAATGATGTAAAATTTTCTATCATAACTATCTATAAGAAGTGTTATGGACTTTAATACATAGTAAATATCTTTTAATTGTTATTGTTTTTCCTAGTATGATTGTGAAATATTGTAATGCTAAAATAAGGGTTTTCAAACAAATTTAAGATTTTATTTTATTAGGAATTTACAAGATTACCAATAATCTACAAAGTCTATAATTTATTGACATGGAAAAAATTGATGAATGTTGTATTGTAAAAAGAAACATTACTACCCAACATAACAATTGCCAATTATAAAATTTTAAAAACCCGTTTTTTGCTTTTAACTTTTCCCTTAGCTAATCAAATTGGAACGTTCCTCATAATTTGAAAATTTGTAAGTGTAATGTTAAGTATTCTTCTTGTTTCTTACTTTCAAATGGACTGATTTGCATTCCCAAAACACCACATATTTGCATTAAAATTTGTGAAAAAAGAAAATTGTGGTCATGTGCCATTTTTGGTCCACCTGAAGGTGCATTCACGTAGATGGTTTCTAGTTAATAGTTTTCCTTATTTTTTTTCATCTTTCCCCTTATTTTCCAATTTGTGTTGATAATGGCCCTAAACTTTAGTACTTTGACGTAAACCCTACCCTTATCTAGATTAATACAAAGTTCACAATTCTTGGTTTTGGGTTTGAGGTTTTTACAATCTCCAATGATTATAATTCAACTACCTAGCTTCAAGGAGACTGATTGCCATTACATCCATTGTTGATCAATTTCAAAATATGTTTTTTAAGAGAACTAGACCACTAAAAGAAAATTGATCATTAGAAAGCCTTGAATTTTTTTTGTTACTTGAGCTAAAAAACATATAATTTCCAATTCATACATGCATACTTATCTCAATATGTGAATAACTTAACTTATGGTTGCACATGCATGTATTGACATTGAGTTTTTTCAATCTCTATATGTCATGGATTATAACGCATTATAATCAAAACTTTTAGCAAGGACCTCATCTATACATTGTTCAAAACAAAGTAGAAAACTTTAAAGGTATGAACTACTCTCCCAATTGTAGCAATAAATGTAATTATGTCTGTATGTTGTATTGAGGTTTGTGATTTAACACTACAGCATTTCAAATGAAAATTCTACATGCTCCAGTTGGATTATACTCAAAAGGAGGTTTTTGTAGTTTTTTGTCTTAAAGCAAAATTATACATTCTCTAAAGCAAACTACATATAAATAAAATGGTGGCAAGAATAAGCTAATTTCATTGTTGCTTCTGTTTAAGGATAGAGATTTATTAAAGTATCACTTCAATAGATATACCCCTTCATAGTTTAGGATTGTGTTTGAAAGTTTTAACTGCATCTTCATTGTTTTGACATTTAATGCATTATGCTTTTCAATATAAAAAGATTGTTATCCCTCTCTTTCCTTATATGTTTGTAATTCATAACATGGTATCAGAGCTAAGTTGAGATTGCATGTAAAGCCGATAAGAACCAACGTTCTCCTCCGTTATTTTTTATCCAACAAGAAGATTTTAATATGGTTGTTTTTACAAATGCATCTTCAAAATCCTTATGTATAAATCATAATTATTCCATTTGGAATTGTAAAATGGAAGCATTGTTTATGAGAGCAAATTTTTTTTGAATTGTTGATGGCACCAATCGATCTTGGTGCTAAAAATCTTGCATTACAAGCTACATGGAAAAATAAAAATGCCCAAACACAGTGTGAGTTCATATTGACAGTAGTGATCGACAAGTTCAATGTGTGAAAACATTGAAAACATCAAAGAAAATTGGGATAAATTGAAATCTATTTATCAACAAATAGATGTAGCCACACAAGTCACATCATACACAAAGTTGATTGAAATTCACATGGCTGAAAATGCAAATGCTATTGAATTCTTAAATGAATTCTATGATGATGTTACAGTAATTTGCTAATCTTGACAATCCAAAACCCCAACTTGTCATCCTCTTATTAAAAGCACTCCCTTCTTCATGGCATGCTTTCATTAACACACAAAGAAATCAAATGGACATGACATTAACAACCTTAACTAGCAAAATCAAACAAGAAGGATTAAGATTTTCACCAATTCATGAAAAAATGTTCAAGTTTATTTACGAAAACCTAAGGAAATCATCCAAAAAGAGTAAGAACAACAATACAAATCAAAACGAAAGAAATTTCACAACAAACCTTAAGTCCAAATATAATCCCAATGTGACTTATCATTATTGTGGGAAAAAAGGGCACATTGTTCTAGATTGCAAGGATAAACCATGAGATCATGCTAATGGAATGTTGAAATCCCAAGCCAATGTTGCAACTCAAGGTTCATCAACCTCAACCTCAGCATCTTTAGCTGAAACACTTCAATTTTTTATGGCAATTGTTGCAAAAGAAAAAAATTGTATAGATACTTGGTATTTAGATACATATGCAACTAAATATTTGACATCGAAAAGGGAGAAGACCTCACAGTACGTTTGGCCTTCAACTTGGTTTTCCACATGCAAACCTTTGAAGCCTTCCCTTTTTATTTTCATTAGGGATAATGGGAACCAAGAAGCAATTGGTGTGGGAACAATTTTCATTTGCCTCCATACAAGTCACATTACTAAAGTTCCTAATGTGCTTCATGTCCCTCATCTTGCCATCATAATTGTTAGTTTACAAAACAACATGCAAGGAAGTAGCATTGATTTTTTTCATGATCATTGCATGGTGAAACAATAACAAAAGGACAAAAGGTTATTTTATGTTGTAATCAAGTGGGATTCTTATATCCATTGATGAGGGAATTTTTCCAACACAAGTCAACTCCATTATTGGCCATAACATTGGTGCAAACATCATTAAGTGGCATTATTGCTTGGGTCAATTACACATTCATGCCATGCATGAAATGAAGAAAAGAAATCTAATCATTGGAATTCAAAATAATTTCAAACATTTACTCCACAACTTCCCACTTTGTGAAAGATGTGTTGCTACCAAACAACACAAAATTCCATTTTCTCAAGGCAATAATTCTTGAACCAAAACTACACTTCAATTGATACATTTTAACATTTGTGGCCCCATGGAAAAAAAATCTTTGAATGGATTTGTATATTTTGTAACATTTATAGATGACTACTCACAGTTCATTATAGTTTATTTCCTCAAGAAAAAATTTGATGTGTTTTCAATGTTTCAATCTTATAAAGCCCTTGTTGAAATTCAAACAAGAATGAAATCAAATGTTTGAGATTTGACAATAGAAATCAGTATATATCTAGTCATTTTATCAAATCTTGTGAAGACCATGACATAGCTAGACAGTATATTATGCCATGTAACTTGAACAAAATCGGGTTTTGGAATGGAAAAATCACACTTTGGTTGAAGTTATTCACAAGAACTAAATTGCTCCATACTCTTTGGGCTGAAGCTATTACTATAATTGGCTACATTCAAGACTATTGTTACATAACTTTGATTTTTGACAAAACACCAATTGAATTATGGGCAAACATGCAACCTAATTTGTGTCATCTTTGTGTTTCAAATGCCCTACATATGAACATGTGCCAGATGAGAAATGACAATAACTTGACTCCAAAACACAAAAATGCATTTTTGTTGACTATGGGGAACAGTATGGTATTAAAGGCTATTGTTTATATGATCAAACCTTTTGCCAATTCTCTATGAGCAAGAATGTGATCTTTGATGAAGAAGATTCATTTCCTACTATGTGGAATCTCCAAACCCCCATCACCATGACAAGATCATATCTATGATGTTCCCTAGCAATGACTTTACCTTGCTCCTCTTGCTTTACCTCCAAACCCAATTGTTGTACCCACCTTGTCAATACAACCCATACCTCAAACACCACTTCCATTCTTGGAACCTCCTCCTCACACTCTTTCACCCTCTAGTGAACACATCGAACATGATTTCCCTAATGATCCATTTGGCCAACTTATCTCTTCCATTCCAAATCATTCTAAAATTATGATGCAATGATGATGATGAATGTTTTCATTATGGAAATAAATAGAGCAACAAAAAAGATATTCGTATGGAGTTATGAGCAAACTAGTGGTTTCATGGTGAGCTAACTTTTGAACAATTATTTAACAAAGATGCTCAAAATTGATGTTCAACAAGCACAAAAGTTTGGCAAGAATAAAGAAAAATGAAAAAGGAGAAGATATCTATCTATGAAGGACAATAGTTTGTTTGTTTTGTTTTATTTTGTACTTATGAAATCCATCAAATTGGGATGCTTCAAATCATGTTCTTGGTCTCTTTGGAAAGCTCTTGAGGAGGAGGGGTGCATCGGCTTGGTTTCATGGCGTTTGGACTTGCGGTGCAAAAGTTTTTGAATATTGAATGATTTCTTCACTAAATGAGAATGTGGGAGATATTGATTTGTAAATGATTTCTACCACCAAAAATTTAAATAAATTTCAAAAAACTAGGTTTTGGAAGAAAAAATCAGTTGAGGATGTGGTAATTTTTGAGCCAATGGCATAGGCCAAACTAGGCTAGTAAGATTTGATTTAAGGTTTACTTTGATCTTTTTGTGTGAATTTCATCAAAACAACAATATTTTATTACAATAACATTAGGTCCAAGGTTTGCAAATTGGCCTCCCAAGTTGATATGTATCCTTTTTCATTTGGGGGTCAAGTTTGGGCCATAAAATGGTAAGCTAAATTTTATTTTTTTTAAAACTCAGCTTTGAATCCTAATATAAAGCCCTTGGAGCATATTTCAATGATTACATCAATAGGAATGTTCAATTTGACTTCAACCTTGGCCTTGACTCCTAGTGTAAAGTGGGCCTTAGATTCATTATCAATCTCGTAATAGTTTGGCATTAGGAATATTGGCTACAATTAAGGTGAAAAAGAATTCAAGGTTTCCCAGATGCCAAAGGATCCCTCCACATTCAAGTTGTTGCATTAACAATATGCAATTGAATTGGCTACAAAGTCAAGACATGGTTGGTCACAATTGTAATCTTCATCAGCCTTACCTAGCCATTTGGACCAAATAAATAAATAACAAAGTGGTAGTGAGAGAATAAAACTTTCAATGCAATTTTATCTACTTATAAAGAATTTTTTAACTCTATGGTCCCATACTAAAGGGACAACAATAATAAAAAGTTTGAACCATGTCTGAGTATAGATTAAAGGGTTATAAGATTATTAGTGTTTGTAACAACCTCAGAGTGGTTTTGCAAAAACAAAATAACTACTAGTAATCACAAATAATAGTATTAGTGTTGGGGTAATAATATGGATAAAAATAGGGAATAAAATAATGAACATCATGGGCCTTACAAGGAGAATCTTTTGATTAAGGACATAAGGGTTGATTATGGAATAATTTAAATAATTATTCCAAGTTAATAATAATGGGAGGTCAAGTATGTAGATTTGACCAAATCCTAGATTCCCAATAATGTAGAACCTATCCATAAAAGGATGGGACGTTATAAGTGGCACTTGATGATTGGTTTGATACATGGGGAATAGATGTAGATGAATGTGATTAATTATTCATCCACTTTTTTCCTTCAAATATATAAGGGGTAAAGATTGGAGCTTTTGGGCTTCATAATTTGCATTCAATAACTTCATGTTTTTAATTGGATCAAAACTTGTAGAAGTATCATATGTGAATAGGAATCCTTGAAGAAATATTGTGAGTACCATTGTGTAAATTTTATAGTCTTTTGTGAGTGATCCCCATAAAGGAAAATGTTTAAGCTCATGTGATGAGCTCCCTTGGGGTGTAAATTTCACATAAAGATTCAACTTTAAGCACGTGGGCTATCCCAAAAGAGTGTAAAGCTTCATGTTGGAAATCATGTGAATGATAAATATTATATGTTGTTTTGAAATAGGTTTGATAGTCTACCTATGTGCTAGAAAGGATCAATCAAAAATTAATCCTCATAGTTCCAAACCCCCTCCTAGGTTATAGTTTTACAATGGAAATTGAGGCCCATATCATTTGGCTTCTTGGAATTTTATTTTATTTTTTCAATTTTGAAACAAATGGGAAAATCCATTGCAAAGAAAGACACCATACAAAAAGGGCATAGGGACCTAGGGAAGACAAACCCAAGTCAACCAAAGCCCCAAAGTTTACCAAGAAGGGTTCTTGGAATATTGATCTACCTCAAAACAATTTGAAGACAATTTGTTGATTTTATGGTCTTGTATGGGAAGGACAACAATTATATAATTTTTTAACCTTATCTAGATACAAATCATGGTTATAGGGCCCTAGTGAATTAGCACCCGCCAATGCACCAATGTGGATGGATGATCATTGATAAGATTTTCTTTTCTATCCTTGCCATCCCAAGTTAACTTTTTTTCTTTGCCCTAATCAACCTTTATCTCAATTTTTTTTGCAACTTTATTTTTTCCTTGCCTCCTTCCAAGTTTTTTTTCCCCTTGATCTCAGTTTGTTTTGGGAACTTTATTTTCTCGTTGCCCTCCACCTAGTTATTTTAATTTTTTTGCTTTTGAAACTTTTTCAACCCACCAATTTACTACCCCCCATTACCCCCCACCAACCTATTCACCTATATATTTAAATTAAAAGAAGATTCTTTTCCATCTACCTTCTCACCTATAAATTAAAAATGTGTTACTCTCATCCCCACCCACCTACCCACGCCTACATCTATTTATCTACCTACCAACACTTTAGGTAGGTACACATAGGTAGGTGTAACCATGTAGGTGGGGCTAGGTAGGTACCTACCAAACCCCACCTACATGGTTACACCTACCTATGTGGTTGCCACTCCAATAAACCCCTAACAATCAAAAATGATGAGGAGAAAATAAAATGAAAGTATTGCATGGAACTTGGTTTCATTCATTGAAGCAAATTAATAAGGGCACAATTAAAATATTTGTCACCTCCCTTATAAGGATATTGTAGATAGACATTGGCTTTAAACATGATATTTTAATGTGTTTTAAAGGTATCGCAAAAACTTTTGAAAATCCAAAGTATGTGAAACCCCCTAATGAAGGTATTGCAAGTTGTGCTTTAAAAGTGTTTTCTAGAATGGGGATATTGCAAATCCAACACATTTAATGCATGTTGCACTTAGGTTTATCAAATAATTAAGCCTAGATTAAACAATTTCATTTTTTTGTTTTAATGATGTACTTAAACAATGTGAATTAGATTTAACAATATTATGTTTCTACAATTATTTATGTTATTTAGCACTAGGGTTTTAAAATTTTGGATTATGGAGATAACAAACATTTATGACTTTTTGCACCTTTTTTAGCCTAATTAAATCAAAACCTAATATGGATTTTGGGGGTAATTTGGCACTTGCACATATATGCCACAATGTACATTCATTTTATTCTTTTTTCTAACAAATAAAGTGGAGAAAGGCTCACATTGATAAACCAAAAATAAAAGGTAAGAAACACACCACAACTTCCATTCATTTTTTTATTTCATTTAATTAAGGCTCCAACTTAGGGTTTAATTAATGGTTATGATGAGATTTCATTTAATTTATGTTTGAATATTTGACTTCAATATTGACTATGTGTTTTTCTAAAAGGTCATGTCACAACAACACATCTTGGGTTTTGTGATTAGTTTAAAAAATGACTATTGTTTTTTTTATTATATTTACAACTACTTGGTCACAAAAATGACAATGTAGTTGCAAAGGACATCAAAATGCCATGTGGCATCATGGTTTTGTGGCTATAATCAATATGACAACTTGTTCAATTTTTTGGTAGATATATCATTTTTTTAATGTATATTAATATATTTGAATGATTTAAAATTAAGAATTAAAAAATGTCATTTACTTTCACTACTAATAATAATTAATAACAATTAAATTTCTAATGATGATGATGTGGCATGCCATGTGTCAACAAGGTGTCACAACTACTACTAGTCAACCTCATGACTTGATATGACACTAATTTGAATAAAATTGCATTTGTTGATTGGTTTAAAATGTTCATAATGTAAAAACATGTCTTTTACGACTTGTGCTATGCAACTATAATGTCCAACACAATTTTTAAAATGAGGAAAAATGTTTTTAGCAACTAATAATCAACCTAATGATTCATAAAATTAACTTCAATAAATTGCATTTATTGATTGGTCACGAAGGCCTAGGTTAGGTTGGTAGGTTGTAAGTAGGTTGACCTATGTCAACCTACAATAGTTTAATTTAATTTGAGGCTAAGAAATTTAGTCTTTATAATTTTGTGTTTAATAGACTTAATATAAAAAATGTGGTAGTGTGATGGTGAAGACTTGAATCCCAAAGTGGAGGTGAGGGGTTCTAATCTTTATTTTTGCAACTTATGGTACCTAGGCCACTTAACCTAGGTTAAATAGTTGAGTCTAAGCTACCTAGGCCAAAAAGTTGAAGTTTGTAAGCAACCTAGGCTAGTTAGGCTAGGCTAGGTTGTGCTCATAGAACAAACAGAAGATACCTTGATCTTGGATTGGTTGATGCGATTCAATATATGCATGGGAATTGCTCGAGGGCTTGCTTACCTTCATGAAGAGGTGCAACCACGTATTATACATCGAAATATCAAATTAAAAAACATTTTGCTTGACAATAATTTCAATCCAAAGATTGCAGACTTTGGACTAGTACGACTATTCCCTGATGGCAATGCCCACCCATCTACATTAGAACCAATGGTGGGAACTAAGTATGATTCAAAAAAAACTTGAACTAAATCATGGTAGATTTGAGATAAATAATCATCTATCATCTTTTTTTTATATGATTGTATATCATGTGTGATGACTTTGATCAAAATTCTAAAGTTAATTTTGATGAAAAACTTAACAATGTTGGCTTTCATTTGGTTTTTACAGAGGATACATGGCTCCTGAAATAGCAGCCTCATGTGGCCAAATCAATGAAAAGGTGGATGTTTATAGTTTTGGCATTGTTGTTCTTGAAATTATGAGTGGAAGAAAAAGCGAAGATTTTAGCCAAAAATTTCCAACTAAAGAAAAGCACCTTCACCATTGGGTACGTGCAATACTGCAATAAGCCTCATTTTCTCAAAAGTAAATTTTAAAAACTTTGCCAATATTTTGAGGAATGAATAATAGTTTATTTGTGAAGCATCATATTCAATAGCTATTTGATCATGCAACATGGGAAAATTCAAACGAATATATTCTAGTCATCTTCTACTAGTTAATTTTTTTTGGTAGATCCAAACATCATGGTTGCACTATTGGTAGTTGAATGATAGTTTGCACCTTGCAAAATTTCTTAGTTAAAATGTTTGAAACAACATGAATTTCACTTATGATTCACATTGTCACATATAGTCCCTAATTTATATTGGTGTTTAACTTGCCTTGGTTCACATGATCAAATGCACTCTCTACAAACTGATCTTCAATATACATTTGGGTGAATTCAAACATATATGAAAACTTTTACACATCCATTGAAGTTGTAGTGAGTCTAAATTTTGATAGTCTTAGATATCCATTGCAGGCATTCTCTTTGGAGAAAGATAATAAATTGTTGGATCTTCCTGACAAAACATTACAAAACGCTACCAATTTCGAACATGAATTGTGCCTTGCGATTCAGGTGGCATTATTATATGTATAACTAATTCCTGAAAACCGTCCATCAATGTCCCATGTGTTGGCCATGTTACAAGGTGCAATGAATCTTCATAAAAGAGAAGAAATCATGATACCTATCGAAATTGAAATGCGTGCAACAAATACTACTATCACAAGTGACTCCACAAGGTACAAAACTGCAAGTGACTCCACAAGGTACAACTCGATGCTATATGTTCCTTCTAATCATAAGAATGTTGCGTCAAAAGTAAGTACTTTGTATCCAAGGCAAGGTAATTAAAATGTCGTTTCATTTAATTTTCATAAAGTGGTAATAGATTATATTTAGATATAATGCAATCAACTCATTGCACCAACAATTTAATTCATGTTGGATGCTAATGAGCCCAGATTGAAGACTTGTGTTTTAACTAGTGGTGTGTATGTAAATGGATTAGGGCTTACATTCAGTGTAAGTGTTTAATATCAATCTATATTCATATAAGTGTAAGTGTAAATCTAAAACACTAGACATGTAAATGTAAAAATAAATACACTTATATGATTTTATGCAATCATGTAAAACATGTAAGTGTAAAATAAATACATTTATATGATTTTACACAATTGTGTAAAAAAATGTAAGTTTAAAACAAATATATTTATATGACTTTAAGAGTTATGTAAAACAATTTTAAAAATTTGTATTCTATTTGGGGAAGGGGGGGGGGGGGAAATTTTTTATTTTTTTGTGATAGGCAAAACCAATCTCCCATTGCCCC
>Ga0116227_10012073_pt1 | contig 14253 bp, 13 predicted proteins | sample S1TSphgellanicum_FD_89693 | JGI IMG/M metagenome (GOLD analysis project Ga0116227, IMG submission 89693) | Host-associated microbial communities from peat moss isolated from Minnesota, USA - S1T2_Fb - Sphagnum magellanicum MG | ecosystem: Host-associated > Plants > Peat moss > Unclassified... | reverse complement strand
TTGGGCACGAAACTCGACGGGTCGATGGCGCGGAACAGGCCAGAATGGCTGAGGTCGTCGCTCAGCACGCCAGTAATCTGCCCGCCAATATCCGAAGCGCCGCCCGAGCCGTCCGTGAACGGCGACACCGCGATGGGAATCGGCGCGCTCTGCGCACCTGAAACGGTAATCGCCGGGCCGTTATCGCTACCGGCCGGCGCACCGCCCCCCAGCGCGGTCTGCGCGAAGGCGCCGGGCGCCAGCAGCGTGGCCGCCCCCGTGCCTAGAACGCCGCGGCGGGAGAAAGACGGGAATTTCATACGCGTCATTGGCAATACCTCTTACGGGGTGAAAATTCGAATTACGGCGTGAAATCAAACAGGAAGGTCTGGTTCTGCCCCAGCATATTGGAAGGCAGCGGCAGGGTTGCGCATTGATAATTCATTACAGCGTTGATGGCGTCGTTCGCGAAGGCGTTGAAAATCGGATCGCCGAGCTTGCTCTGGTCCTGCGGGGCTACCACGGCATTGCGCACGGTGCCTGACGCGTCCGTCGTCACCATCAGGTTCACGCTGAAGGTCGAGACCCCGGGCGCACCCGCATCGATATTCCAGCACGGGCGGACATGGTTGCCGATGGCGTCGCGATCCGCGCCGGTCAGACCGGAATTGGCCGTGCTGTTCGGGCTGCCGCCGCCATTAGGCGCGCCGCCCTGGTCCGGATTGTAATGCGCGGTCGGCGGCGTCGTCTGCTTCTGCAGCGATTGCAGCTTCAACAGCGTATTCAGCACGCTCTGGCTGAGCGGTGCTGGCGTTTTCACCACATGTTGCTGATGCGTCGGGCTCTGCGCGGGGGCGGGCGGCTGCGGCACCGGGGGCAGCGGCAGCTTGGGCTGCACCAGCGTGCTGGTCGTCTTCTGCGGTGGGCGCGGCGGCGGCGGCGGCGGCGTGGGCGCCACGCTCGGCGTCTCGGTCGGTGGCGGCGGCGGCGGCGCGGGGGCCGGCGGCGTCGGCAGTGTCGGTTTCTGCTCGGGTGCCGGTGGCGGCGGCGGCGGCGGCGGCGGGGCCATGAGCGGCTGCGGCTTGGGCTGCTGCACGGCGAGTGCGGCCTTATCCACCGTCGGCGTGTTGGAAGGTGCTGCGACCTTGCCCGGCGCCATCGCCTGCTGCGGCGCGGCCGGGCCGACCAGATCCACGCTCACGCTTTCATCCGCCGTGGAGTCGAGCTTCATGGTCGGCAGCGAGATGATCGCCGCCAGAATCAAGGCCAGGTGAATGCCAAAGGAAATGAGCGCGCTTCGGCGCATATCCCGATCCATGGGCGTGTTTTACGGCCCGGTGGTGGGCTGCTGTGCGAGCAAGGCCACTTTGGTAAAGCCGCCCGAGGTGATGGTCGCCATTACCTGCAGCATATCGCCATAGCTCACATCCTTATCGCCTCGCACGAACACCCGGCGGTCCGGGTTGTTCTGAGATATCTGCTGCAAGGTGGCGACGAGATTAGACAATTGCACCTGCGAATTCTGCAGATAAATCTGGTCTTGCCCGTTCACCGTAATCGTGATCGGCGTGGAATCCGAGTTTACCGGCTTCGCATTCGCCTGCGGCAGGTTCACATTGACCCCGGACGTGATCATCGGCGCGGTCACCATGAACACGATCAGCAGCACGAGCATGACGTCCACGAGCGGGGTGACGTTGATCTCCGCCATCGGCCGGTATTTGCGTTTACCCGAGCCCGGGCCGATCATGCTACCGGCCATTTACTTGCGCTCCTCGGTCTGGCGCGAGAGAATCGCGGAGAATTCCGAGCCGAAACCCTCCAACCTGCCGGCGAAACGACCCAGATCGTTGCTCAGCTTGTTATAGGCCAGCACGGCGGGAATCGCCGCCACAAGGCCGATGGCCGTGGCGAACAGCGCCTCGGCGATGCCGGGCGCCACCACCGCGAGATCCGTGTTGTGCATGGCGGCGATGGCGGAGAAGGAGTGCATGATGCCCCAAACGGTGCCGAACAGCCCGACGAAGGGCGCGGTGGAACCGACGGAGGCGAGGAAGATCATGAACCGCTCCAACCGGTCCATCTCGCGCATGATCGTCACGTTCATCGCGCGGTCGATCCGCTCCTTCACGGCGGTCAGGCCGATATCCACGCCCGAAATCCGCACGGTGCGCTTCCACTCGCTCATCGCGGCGCCGAACACGGCGGCGATGGGGTTGGTCGGGTCCGCGCCCTCGCGGTCGTACAGCTCATCCAGGCTGCCGCCGGACCAGAACTGATCCTCGAACACGTTGGCCTCGCGGTTCACGCGGCGGATGGAGATGGATTTCTCGATGATGATCGCCCAGACCCAGACGCTGGCGAGCAGCAGGATCAGCATCACCAGCTTCACCACCACATCCGCCTGCAGAAACAGGCCCCAGAGCGAGAGTGAAGCCGAGGGGGCGGCCAGTGCCGCCGTGTCTACCGTCTGATCCAAATTTCTGCTCTCCCTACTAATACTTCAGTTGCTGCGCCCAGTGCACGGGCATGCGGGCAACTTTGCCGTCCGCGACCCGCACACAACCCAGCGCGACCTCCAGCACGGCCAGCGAGTCGCTGTCTCGCCAGAAATGCTGAAGAAGTGTTACCGATGCTCCACCTATGGAGCGGAACTCGGTGGTGATGCGAATCACCTCGTCCAGCCGCGCGGGGCGCTGATAGTGCAAATTGATGCGGTGCACCACAAACATCACGCCATGCTCGGCCACCATTTTCGCGTGTGGCAGCCCCATGGCGCGCAGCGCCTCGGATCGCGCGCGCTCGGCGAAGGCAAGGTAATTGGCGTGATACACGATGCCGCCGGCATCGGTGTCCTGGTAATAGACGCGCAGGCTGTATTCGTGGATCAATCTTCGGCACCGCCCAATAAATCCAGCTGATCCGGGCGATTCTGTGGCGGTTTGATGCCAAGATGCCGCCAGCCCGGCTCGCCCAGCATGCGGCCCCGGCTGGTGCGGACGAGAAATCCTTCCTGGATGAGATAGGGCTCCACGACATCCTCCAGCGTATCGCGCGCCTCGGCGAGCGCCGCCGCCAGCGTCTCCACCCCCACCGGCCCGCCGCCATGATGCTCGGCCAGACGGCGCAGATAGCGGATATCCATCGCATCCAGCCCCAGATGGTCGACATCCAGGCGCGTCAGCGCGGCATCGGCCACTTCCTTGTCGATGATTTTCGCCCCCGCAACGGCGGCGAAATCCCGGATGCGGCGCGTCAGCCGTCCGGCGATTCGCGGCGTGCCGCGCGCGCGGCGCGCGATCTCGGCCGCGCCCTCGCGGGTGAGGTTCATGCCGAGCTTCTCGCCCATGCGCGAGACGATGCGCGTGAGTTCCTCGGCGGTGTAGAAAATCAGCCGCAGCGGAATGCCGAAACGATCGCGCAACGGGGTTGCCAGTAGCCCGGCGCGGGTCGTGGCACCCACCAGTGTGAAGGGCTGTAAATCGATCCGCACCGTGCGCGCCCCCGGCCCCTCCCCAATGATCAGATCCAGCTGGAAATCCTCCATGGCCGGGTAGAGGATTTCCTCGATGGCGGGTTGCAGGCGGTGAATCTCGTCGATGAATAATACGTCATGCGCCTGGAGATTTGTGAGAATTGCCGCCAGGTCGCCGGATTTCTGGATCACCGGGCCTGAGGTGGCGCGGAACCCGACGCCCAGCTCGCGCGCGACGATCTGCGCCAGCGTGGTCTTGCCCAAGCCCGGCGGGCCGTGCAGCAGCACATGGTCCAACGCCTCGCCGCGCGATTTCGCGGCGGCGATGAAGATTTTGAGGTTCTCGCGGCTGGCCTGCTGGCCTGTGAAATCATCCAGACTTTGCGGACGCAACGCGGTCTCAACCGCATCCTCCGGCGCGCGGGAGCTGGAAATCAGGCGGTCTTCGTCACTCATTTCGCCAGCGCCTGTAGCCCGGCGCGGATCAGCACGTCCAGCGCCGCATTCTCGCCATGTGTCTCCCCGGCGCGGGCCAGGGCCGCCTCAGCCTCGGCGCGGCGATAGCCGAGATTGACGAGCGCCGAGAGCGCATCCGCCGCCGCACCTTTTGGCGCGAACGCAACGGGCGAAGCCACGCCGCCGCCCGGCATTCCCCCGGCCTTCTCGCGCAATTCCGTGCAGATGCGAATGGCAAGCTTCGGCCCGACGCCCGGGGCGCGGGTGAGCGCCGATTTATCGCCGGTGGAAATCGCCGCGATCAGCTGGTCCGGCGAGACGGACGAGAGCAGCGCCAGCGCGACTTTCGCCCCCACACCCTGCACGGTGGTGAGCAGCCGGAACCAGTCCCGCTCCGCCCCGGTCGCAAAACCATAGAGGGAAATTGCATCCTCGCGCACCTGGGTCTCGATGAGCAGCGTGGCCATGCCCGATTCCGGCAGTGAACCCAGCGTGCGGGACGAGCAGAAAACGAGATAGCCGACCCCGCCCACATCCATGATGCAGCGCCCGTCCTCGATCGCATCGACATTGCCGCGCAGCCTGGCGATCATGCCGAGTGTTTCCGCAGCAGCAGCGTATTGGCCCGGCGATGCGCGTGGCAAATCGCCACCGCGAGCGCATCCGCGGCATCTGCCCGGCGCAGCAGCGCGCCCGGCAGCAGGCGGCGGACCATGAGGCCGACCTGGACCTTATCCGCATTGCCGGTGCCGACCACCGAGAGCTTCACGGTTTTCGCGCCATATTCGAACACCGGAATACCAAGCCGCGCCGGGGCCAGCAGCGCCACGCCGCGCGCATAGCCGAGCTTGAGCGTCGCCGTGGCGTTGCGGTTCACATAGGTTTCTTCCACCGCCGCCTCGGCCGGCTCAAACCGCCCGAGAATCTGCGCCAGCTCGTCGTCCAGGGCTTTCAGCCGCAGCGGCACGTCCGCAATATCCGCGGTCGAAATCACCCCATCCGCGACGTGGCGGAGCAGATTCCCGTCGGATTCCACGACGCCCCAGCCGGTAAAGCGCAAGCCCGGATCGATGCCCAACAATCTGATGACGCGGGTCATGACCGACCCATCCCTGCCCCGCCAGCAGCGCGTGAGATTCCCTGGCGCGCGGCCGCCCCACCAACCCCGCGCGCGGTCATCAAGCAGAAAGCTTCTGCATGATTTCTTCCGAGATATCGAAATTCGCATAGACGTTCTGAACGTCGTCATCATCCTCGAGCACGTCGAGCAGTTTGAGGACGGAAGCGGCCTTTTCCTCATCCAGCATGGTGGTCATGTTCGGCCGCCATTCGATCTTCGCCTCGGCGGGCGGCCCGAAACGCTGCTCCAGCGCATCGCGCACGGCGAAGAAATCGTCCATGCTCGTCGTCACCTCATGGCCGTCCGGCGTGCTCTGCGCGTCATCCGCCCCGGCCTCAATCGCGGCTTCCAGCATCGTATCGGCATCCGCCACGTTCGCTGGATAGCTCACTACCCCTAAGCGGTTGAACATGAATGAAACCGAGTTGGTCTCCCCCAGCGCGCCGCCATGCTTGTTGAAGGCGGCGCGAATCACGGAGGCGGTGCGGTTCCGGTTATCGGTCAGCGCCTCGACGATGACGGCAACACCCGCCGGGCCGTAGCCCTCATAGCGTACCGCCTGATAATCCTCCCCGCCGCCCGCGCCGGAAGCTTTCTTGATCGCGCGCTCGATCGTATCGCGCGTCATGTTCTGCTTCAGTGCGAAGGAGACCGCCGAGCGCAGACGCGGATTGGCTGCCGGGTCCGGCAGCCCCTCGCGCGCGGAGACGGTGATCTCACGAATGATTTTAGCAAATACGCGGGCGCGCTTGGCATCCTGCGCACCTTTGCGATGCATAACGTTCTTAACATGGGAATGTCCGGCCATTTCCAGAGTTTAGCAGCCCCCGCGCCGCGCCGGAAGAAGGGGGCACGATGTCCTATGCCGGGGAAAGCAGAGCCGTCATCGCGCAAAACGCTTTGCACCAGCGACGCAGAGCACCACGGCGGATGTCACCATGATCATCGGCCAGCCGATCGACTCATGGAGCAGCGAGGCCGCCAGCATCAGCCCGAAAAATGGCTGCAGCAATTGCAATTGCCCAACACCCGCAATACCGCCCTGGGCAAGGCCGCGATACCAGAACACAAAGCCGATCAACATGCTGAACAGCGACACATAGATCAGGCCGATCCAGGCGGAGGGGCAAATCCCGACCATGGATGCGGGCATGGTGGCAAAAGCCAACGCCGCCATCGCCGGCAACGAGAGCACCAGCGCCCAGGAGATCACCTGCCAGCCGCCAAGCCGCTTCGAGAGCATCGCTCCTTCGGCATAGCCAAGGCCGCAGACGATGATTGCGGCGAATAGCATCGCATTGTCCCGCAACGCGCCGCCACCCCCCCTGCTCAACATGAACCCCGCGACCAGAAAGCTGCCAAGCCCCGAATATAGCCAGAAACCCGGGCGCGGCCGCTCGCCGCCGCGCAGCACCGCGAAGATTGCGGTGGAGAGCGGCAGTAGACCGATGAAGACGATGGAATGGGCGGAAGATGCGTGTTTCAGGGCCAGGGCCGTGAGCAGCGGAAAGCCGAGGACCACGCCGCAAGCCACGACCATCAGCGACAAGGCATCGCCCCGGGACGGGCGTTTCTCTCTAAAGCAGAGCAGCAGACCCAGGGCCAACGCGCCGGCAATCGTGGCGCGGGCCGCCGTCAGAAAAACCGGGTCAAAACCGGCAACCGCCGCGCGGGTCGCCGGCAGAGAGCCGCTGAAGATCAACACGCCGAACATTCCGTTCAGCCATCCGCTCGCCGTTCTGGTCATCGGTCACCCCTATTCGCCTCAACTATCGATCGCGCGGGGTGTGGCCGCCAGAGACAATCGCGCCCAAAAGTGCCGGTTTTGGCCAAGCTGTCATGGTCCTATAGTCGGTACAGTTTTCTCGCATCAAAGCGCGCGCCGAATGGCGCTTTCCGTGCGTTCCGGCAAAGGCGGGTACGGCGCACGAAAGACGCAGGCCGGAGATCGGCGTGAGACGGTATCTCCGAGGCATCGCAAGGACATTTTCATGACCGCCACCACACTGCGCCGACCGAAGGTTGTTTTCCGCAATCTCATTGTTCAAGGCGTGAAGATCGCGTATCGGGAGGCCGGGCCGCCCAATGCCCCGACCGTGATATTGCTCCACGGCGTCCCCTCATCCTCGCGCATGTATGACCGCTTCATGCGCGAATTCGGCGAGCGATATCGGTTCATCGCGATGGACTATCCGGGCTTCGGCAACAGCGCCGCGCCGCCGCCCAACGCGTTTGCGTATTCATTCGCGCATCTCGCCGAAATCGTGCTCGATTTCATCGATGCGCTCGGCATCAAGCGTTATACGCTCTTCATGCAGGATTACGGCGCGCCGGTCGGCATGCGCGTCGCCCTCGCCCGGCCTGAAGCAGTGCAGGCGGTGATCTTCCAGAACGGGAATGTGTATGAGGATGGGCTGGGACCGCTCTGGACCGTCCGCAAGGCCTATTGGCGCGATCGCGCGGCGTATGAAGCGAAGATGCGGGAAGGCCATCTCTCGCTGGAGGTCACCAAAAGCCGGCATATCGGCGACGACCCGGATATCGAGGCATATGATCCCGATCTTTGGGGCGACGAACTGGCCTTTCTGCACCGCCCCGGACAGATCGAAATCCAACTTGAGCTGATCTACGATTACCAGACCAATATCGAATCCTATCCCGCCTGGCAGGAATGGCTGCGGCATGAACAGCCACCTGCGCTGGTCATCTGGGGCAGGCACGATCTCGGCTTTCTCACGGCGGGCGCCAGGGCCTTCGCGCGCGACCTGCCGAAAGCGCGAATTGAAATTCTCGATACCGGGCATTTCGCAATGGATACGCGGTTCGATGAGGTGGTCGAGCTGACCGCCGCCTTTCTGAGCGAGGTTTATCCCGGCTGAACGATGCGCCGGATGAACGAGCCCTTCCCCTAGCCTTCCTCGATAATGCCGCGAATGCGTGAGGCCATGGCCTCCATGGCGAAGGGCTTTGTCATCATCGCCATGCCAGGCTCCAGGAAGCCCGACGCCAAGGCGGCATTCTCGGCATAGCCGGTCATGAACAGCACTTTCAGCCCCGGCCGCAGCAGCCGCCCCGCCTCGGCAACCTGCCTTCCGTTCAGCCCCGGAAGCCCAATATCGGTAATCAGCAGGTCGATGCGCTTTTTCGTGCGCAGAATCTCTAAGCCGGAAGGCCCGTCCGCCGCTTCCAGCGCGGCATAGCCGAGGTCCTTCAGCACTTCCATGATCAGCCCGCGCACGATGGAATCATCCTCCACCAGCAGCACCGTCTCACCCTTCACCGCGCGCGCCACGGGCTGGCGCTCGGCCTCGACATCCTCGGCGATCAACGAGCCGCGAAAGCGCGGCAGGAAGAGTTTTACGCTCGTCCCCCGGCCCAGCTCGCTCTCGATTTTCGCATAGCCCTCGGATTGGCGGGCGAACCCGTAGATCATCGAGAGGCCGAGCCCGGTGCCCTGGCCGATCGGCTTGGTCGTGAAGAACGGCTCGAAGGCTTTCGCAATCGTATCCTCGCTCATCCCGGTGCCGGTATCGGTCACGCAGATGCAGACATATTGGCCAGGCCGGATTTCTCGGCTACGGGCGGTGAAGGCCTCATCGAGCTGGGCGTTGATGGTCTGGATGGTCAGCTTGCCGCCATCCGGCATCGCATCCCGCCCGTTGATGGCGAGGTTGAGCACGGCGTTTTCCAGCTGGTTCGGGTCGCAGAGCGTCAGCCAGAGCCCGCCGCTCAGGACAAGTTCCAGTTCGATCCGCTCGCCCATCGTCCGGCGGAGCAGATCTTCCATCGAGACGACCAGCGGATTGGCCAGCACCGGCCGCGGGTTCAGCGGCTGGCGGCGGGAGAAGGCAAGCAGCCGGTGGGTCAGCGCCGAGGCGCGGCTCGCCGCCCCCATGGCGCCGGCGATGAAGCCGCCCAGCTCCCCTACCCTGCCCTGGGCGATGCGCTTCTGCAGCAAATCGAGACTGCCGGTGATGCCTTGCAGCAGATTGTTGAAATCATGCGCAATGCCGCCGGTGAGCTGACCGACCGCTTCCATCTTCTGGCTCTGGCGCAACGCCTCCTCGGCCATGCGCTGCTCGGTGATGTTGCGCCCGACACAATAAAAAATATCGCCCATCGGCTCGGCCACCCAGGATATCAGCGAGCGCGTGTTATCGGCATGGACGACGCGGTTCTCAAAATCCCGCAGCCCTTTGCCCTCGGCCAGCTGCGCAATGGCGTTCCGGGTCTTCTCGTGGTCCGCCGGGTCGAAGAACTCCATATAGCCGCGGCTGAGCAATTCATCATCCGTATAGCCCAGCAGGCGGCCCCAGGCGGGATTTACCGCCTTCAAATAGCCATCCAGGCCAGCCGTGCCCATTAAATCGTTGGTGGAGCGCCAGATCCGGTCGCGCTCGGCCGTGCTGGCGGCCAGCGCCTCGGAGGCTTCGCGCTCGGCGGTAATATCGCGCCCAAATCCGTAGATCAGCCCGCCATCGGGCACCATCGTCCATTCGATGCAGCGGCGTTCGCCGGTTCTGGTGGCAAAGATATTGAGGTATTCGACCGGCCCCTGGCGCTCGGCCAGGAGGTTCATGCCCGCGACGCCCGCGTCCCGGTCCTCGGAGGCGACGAAATCCAGCACGTGGCGGCCCACACTCTCTTCCTCGCCCCAGCCCAGCACACGGCTCCAGGCCGGGTTGACGGCCAGAACCTCGCCATCCTCCCGCGCCACCAGCTTCACCAGCGGGGAGAGCAGCCAGCTGCGTTCGCGCTCGCGCTGGGCGGCGCGCTCATTGGTAATGTCGCGCCCGACCGTATGCACGCGCCCGCCTTCCGGCACCGCCGCCCAGTCGATCACACGGTAACTTCCATCCTTCATCCGGCAGCGGGTCTCGAAACTATTTACGGACATGCCGCTGGCCAGCCGCCCGAGTTGCACGGCGGTGCCGGGCAGGTCGTCGGGGTGCAGGAATTCCATGAGGGATTTGCCCAGCATGTCCTCCTCCGTCCATTCCGAAACCTTGGTGATCGCCGGATTGATCGCGGTGATGAAGCCGTACTGGTCGAAAATGAGCATGTATTCCTGGCTGAGCGCCCACATGCGGTTGCGCGCCCGGGTGCTCTCATCCTCCGCCATCCGGCGTTCATGAATATCGGTCGTGGTGCCAATCCAGCGCTCGATATTGCCTGCCGCGTCGCGCACCGGCAGCGCGCGGCCAATAAACCAACGATACGCGCCATCGAAGCGCCGGATTCGCGATTCCACCTCGTAATGGGTTCCGGAGGCGACCGCCTCGCGCCAAAGCCTGACGGCCTCCCCTACGTCATCGGGATGCAGCGCCTGCACCCAGGCATTCCCGTTGCCAGTGCCCTTGGGCAGCCCGGTATATTGCGCGGTGCGATCGTTGAACCAGTCGAACAGGCCATCCGGCGTCGCCGTCCAGACATGGTTGGGCAGCGCCTGGGCGACGGCGTGGAAACTCGCCTCGCTCTTCTGCGCCTGGCGCTCGGCGCGGATTTTTTCGGTGGCGTCGGCGACGATGGCAAGCACGCCGCAGGGCGCGCCCTCATCATTCATCAATGGGGAATAATCGAAATTCAGCCAAACCGTCTCGGCTTGCCCCCGGCGCTGCAATGCAACTTCGCGTTCACGACAGGAGAGTGAGCCGCCCGCCAGCACGCGCTCCAATACCTGGCCATGGAAATCCGCCTGCTCGGGAAACGCCTCACGAATCGCACAGCCCAGCGCGCCCGGATGGCGGCGGCCCAAAAGCTCGGCATAGGCCGCATTATAGATCAGCACCCCGTCCGCGTTATACATCGCCGCCATCGGCGCCGGCGCGCGCAGGAGCATCGCAACGCAAGCGCGCAGATAACCCGGCCAGGCGTCGATGGGGCCAATCGACGTCGCCGCCCAGTCATGCGCCGCGATCAACTGACCCAGCTCACCGCCACCGGCAAGAAACGCAAGCACCCTCTCACCCCGTCCGGAAAGATCGGACCGGCGGCGCGCGTCCAGAATGCTCATGAACGATTAACCATATGCAATGATTTAGACTGAATTGAACGGCACGGCCACTGATTTATTTTAAGAAAAAAAGTAACGTTTAAACTTCTCTGTTCAATACACCACGGGACCCGCACCCCCCGATCACGGAACAGCGATTGACACATTCGCCCAGCCCTTCTATCCCCCGCCGGACCGGGCGCGTAGCTCAGCGGTAGAGCATTCGCTTCACACGCGAAGGGTCACAGGTTCAATCCCTGTCGCGCCCACCAATTCATTCAATGACTTATGCTACAAAGTTTATCGAATTTGTGAACGGAAATAATTTTCCGGGCAACATTTGGGGCAAGAAACTGCGGATTTCGCTGAGGATGGCGGCCAGATTGTTCCTTGGCCTTCGCATCGTAATCCCTTTGTCCCATGTCTGCCGTTATATCGCTAGGTCATGGTCGTATTGGATATAGGTACATTCCGGGGCTGTTGTCCCATTTCAGTAACGTCCAGATTGTCGCCTCCCTTGGTGATGAGGACGGAAATGGAACCGGATACCACCAGAATATGGATTTCCAACGCGGCTCATATTTTTCGGGCAGATCAACTATTTTGTTCGCGTTGTGGGACGAGTGTCTCCCAGGCACTTGGAACGCCGGTCCGATGCAGTGGATTAGGTAGTATTTGGGACATGCGCAAAGCACCAAGCACACGCAATCAAGCGATCGAGTCGACTGAAAACCTGACCTAGCTCTTGCAACGAATGCCACCAGCACGAAATAGAGACTCTGAAACACTATTTCGACGGTCTGCTTAGTCTAACAAATTAAAAGGATGATGAAATGGCTCCGAACAGGGACGCCGACCATGATCCGGATTGGAAGGACAGTCCATCGCCTCAGTCGAAAGTCGCCGTGGCGCTGGCGTTGGTATTGTTCGGGATGCTCGTACTAGAGGAATTTGGGCTTTTTAGGTTTTAAATCGCCGGGAGCGGTCTTTGTATGGCTTTGCCGGGGACGCCAACCCTAGAGCTCGCTGGAAATCTTATTGAACGTGCTGCTGATATCTTTTCCGAGGCTGGAAACCGAACCGATAATTACAACGGCGATCAGTGCAGACACAAGAGCGTATTCGATCGCGGTCACGGCCCGATCGTCGAATTTCCTAGCCAGAAGCGCCACCACAAACGTCCGCAACAAAATACTCTCCCTATTGATCTACGGTCTAACCGTCAGCACACGTAACAATCGTTTTCTAGAGTGTGAATAATCAGACTGCAACAAACAAGTGCTTGATTCTTAGGCATTTTTTGTATCTTTTCGTTACATTCCGCTACCATCGTCGCTTTTTCATCGCACCACAACATGGAGCGCGCCATCGACTAATGGACTCGTTGGGCTCGCAGCCCCGTCCCATGTTTTAGTCATCCATGTGTCTAGTTCGGCGGCAGCCGTCAAAATGACGGGCATCGCCTTGGGGTGGCTCGCGCAACGTCCGCATTGGGTTCCGTGGTCAGTAAGCCATAGAGCGTATGCTCGCCGGTCACTGGATCGGCCTTGGTCCCCTCCTGAGAGTCCAAAGTGTCCATGTCTCCGCTAACGTGAATAAGCGGTCGGCTGACATCAAAAGCTAACCAGGTGGGCGTTTTGCGGGGTTTCGTGTCGTCCGAACCACACATTGAAATGGCAGGCAATAGGCATCGGTTGCAGGCCCGAGCGAACGGCGCCAGAGGGCGCTAGCCTGTCGCGGATATTGGTGATCGAAGCAACGACGAACTGTGATGGTCCACCCCTTCAGAGTAACTTTGTCAAAAGGGCCTTATCTCGGGTCGGCGGCGTTGAGTGACCAGCACCACGAAGAAAGCCCGCCTACCAGGGGCAAACCGGCCTAAGGTTACAGTTCGGCATCACGTCTGGGAGACGTTAGGGCATTAACCCTAGCTTCGCCGGAGGTAGAGCAAGATGGGTATAGCGACTAAATCTCGACGCGAAGCATTAAACTGCGAAAACAATCATACATAGCTTGGATGCTCTTTCGCGATGCTTAAAGTTCATCAAGCGTAAGGCTTACTCTCGCCTGTTATGGGTATGCCTCTAATGCAAAACGTTCAAATGTGGCGTGAACGTCATACCATTCATTTTGGCGGCCAATATAATTACCTACCTCATTGCGCACGGTAGCGCAGTATTGCTGATATGCGCTGTCGTAAGGCAGCCATTCGAAAGGCAGTTCGCGACCAAATAGTCCCGAATCCTCTCCATTGAAACGACGTTTCGCGTATCGCCCTTCTTTTGGTGGCTTCGGTGGTACGCACCAAGATTTATCATTTTGGGGAGCTACTGCGAAACGATCATATCCGAGTTCCCGCACAGCAGAGAGCGTCTGAATTCCGTACTCTTCAACTGAGATGTAATCCGGGCGGTTATTAAGATGCTTCATCTCTGCAAGAGTGTGCTTGTCGGCCCCCTCCACATCAATCTTCATAGCGTGGGGAGTTCCGAAGCGGTCAAAAAGAGACTCGATTCGATGGCACGCGATATTATGAACCCGATAACGCGACCCCTGCCGCGTGCCGTAGTCCCGATCAAATGAACTCCAATGATCGTTGTCAAGATTTTCGTAAAACGGAAGTTCGCCGTCCGTATTCCAAATACCTTCATTCAGGATAGCAAGCTGCCCGTTAGCTAGAGCGTTTGAAAACTTCCGTTTTGCTGCCTTAAAGAGCGCTGGATTTGCCTCTACGGCAACCACATCGAAACCTTTTGCGAGATAAAAATCCGTATCGTTACCGTTATTCATTCCGATATCAAATATCAGGCCCTCGCTTTTGCGCAATGGCGAACGATCGCGTAACAAATTTATCCAATTGAACATTTTCCACCCCGCTTTACGCGGTTAAAATCGAATCCGTTAAGGCCGGGAAGGTCAGTTAGGCTGTTATGATTCTGTGCCAAACTACGTTAAAACTTCGAGCATGCGGATTTTCTAGCGCATTTTTGTTAGTAAACATGTTCTATTAGCGGTTGTAGCGCAAGGGTGTCAACGTCGTTTCATTCTTCGTTTAATTCTATTTGACCAATATGGGCGTTGTCGCGGGACTCCGAACACTCGCCCGCCATCGATAATGGAACGACACAATTTGGCGGCAGCTTTGCGCTCAAGTTGGTCGTTGTAGGTCGACGCGATAATAGATGAGAGCGGACATTTAGGTGGTGCAATGCCAGAGGCATTGCACCCTAC
>Ga0116227_10012072_pt1 | contig 14256 bp, 14 predicted proteins | sample S1TSphgellanicum_FD_89693 | JGI IMG/M metagenome (GOLD analysis project Ga0116227, IMG submission 89693) | Host-associated microbial communities from peat moss isolated from Minnesota, USA - S1T2_Fb - Sphagnum magellanicum MG | ecosystem: Host-associated > Plants > Peat moss > Unclassified... | reverse complement strand
TACATAAAAAAAAAAAATTAATATTTAATTATTTAATTTTTATTAAATCAATAAAAAAAAAAAAAAAAACAACCAGTCCCAAAGGCATCAAGAGAACAGAAAGAACACAAGTACATACTAGTGAGAATGAACTTAACAATACCACCGAAGCTCTACAACGCTCACATGCGCGCAATTTGCCTCCGTGGTCGCTTGAGCAAGCCATTGGTGCGATGGCAGCAGCTGCCGCTGCTGCTGCACATTCCTGCCTCACGCACACAGTTCTCACGCACCGTCACCCTTCCATCTGCTTGCAACTAGCAAAGAATAATCGTCTGCCTAGAAGCCAACTATCATGGCCACGTACTTTCTCCAATCGCTCCCTTTCAAGTTCACGCTCCTCTGGCCTTTTGCCGTCTGTTGTTAGACTGAGCTCCAGTAGCTTTCCAGATCGAGCTTCGCCATGGATCTCCAGTGGTCGTAGGATTGTAAATTTGCCACCGATCAGTGCTAGTGCTGCCTCTGTAGCGGCGATCGGCGATGAGAGTAGCGGAAAGGGTCGTGGTGCTATCCCTTGGGCTGGAGTGAAGCCTTTGCCTTTTGTGGTGTCTGTGGGTTTAGGTCTTGCTCTCAGGTACCTGGTTGCGAAGCCGGCATCTGTGACGACGCAAGCATGGCAGTTGTTGGCCATTTTTTTGTCTACCATCACAGGTCTTGTATTGTCTCCTCTTCCCGTAGGAGCATGGGCGTTTCTGGGATTGACAGTGGCTGTGGTGACCAAAACCCTAACATTCGCTGCTGCCTTTGGTGCCTTCACCAACGATGTCATATGGTTGATCGTCATCTCTTTCTTCTTTGCCAGAGGATTTGTGAAGACTGGATTAGGGGATCGGATCGCCACCCACTTCGTGAAACTCTTGGGCAAGAGTACATTGGGTCTCTCCTATGGGCTTGTTGTAAGCGAGGCTTTGCTTGCACCTGCCATGCCCAGCACTACAGCTAGAGCTGGGGGTGTGTTCCTGCCCATCATCACATCCTTGTCTCTATCAGCCGGCAGTCGACCTAATGATAAATCTTCTAAGAAACTGGGAGCTTACCTTGTGCAATCACAATTTCAGGCACGTTTCTTTGTTATTTAGCAAGCATTGTACATTGGGGATTTAGGGTTTAGGGTTTAGTTCATTGGGGACCAGTTTCGTTTGTTTATGGCTGTGAGTGTGATTGCCGTGGGCGCTTGACATGCATGCATAATGTTTGTTCCTGTTTTTGCAGTCAGCTGGGAATTCAAGTGCACTTTTCCTTACAGCTGCAGCGCAGAACCTTCTGTGCCTGAAACTTGCACAAGAGCTGGGAGTATCGATTTCAAACCCTTGGGTGTCTTGGTTCAAGGCAGCAAGTGTTCCAGCATTTGTTGCTTTGATGACAACCCCATTTCTGCTCTACAAGATTTTTCCTCCTGATATCAAGGAGACACCAGAGGCTCCTGCTGCAGCTGAGAAGAAACTGCAAGCAATGGGTCCAATTACTCAAAATGAATGGTCCATGGTTTCAACCATGCTACTGGCTGTCACTCTCTGGGTGTTTGGGTACACAACTCTCTATCATTCTCTTTTTTTGCTGTTTCACCAAGGGCCAAGACCCGGCATGCTCTATCCCTTTCTATCATGGTTAGAAGATACCATACAACTAAAATCTATTGTTAGTATCAGTGCCCAACCCAACCACCTTCGTATGATGCAAAGATGGTAGCCACTGGTCTAAGCAACAAATCCTGTAAGATACAGACAATCTGATGTTGTAACAATTTGTGGTTGGTTACTTTGTTGCTGTCTCATTCTGGTGCCCCTGCTGCTTTCTGTATTTGTAATGTTCCCCCACAGCAAGTCTTTTAGGGTAATCACCCAGTTGCTGTCACCTTCTCCTTAAAAACATTCTCCTTTCCTTCTCTTCCACTAATCCATTCAAAATGTACATGCATTTTGTGACCACAGCTCCAGAGCAATGTCCCTCTCTGTATTGTCTTCATCACTGGGTGGTTTCTACAACTAGAAGAGATCCATATTAAGCTTGCTCTTCATTTTCAAATTTGCAGAGAGAAGCTGGGAATTGCAAGTGTTGTGGCTGCCATGTTGGGACTCTGCATTCTCCTCCTCCTTGGTGTGCTAGACTGGGATGACTGCCTCAGTGAAAAATCGGCATGGGATACCCTGACATGGTTTGCAGTCTTGGTTGGCATGGCTGGAAATCTCTCAAACCTAGGCCTTGTAAACTGGATGTCTGATGGGGTTGCCAAATCACTTGCTTCATTCTCTCTAAGCTGGCCTGCAGCCTTTGGTGTACTCCAGGCTACATATTTCCTAACCCATTATCTGTTTGCTAGTCAAACAGGGCATGTGGGTGCCCTGTTTTCTGCTTTCTTAGCAATGCATGTAGCTGCTGGTGTTCCAACTGCACTGGCAGCATTGACATTGGCCTACAACACAAATCTCTTTGGAGCTCTCACGCATTACAGCAGTGGCCAGGCTGCAGTTTACTTTGGCTGTAAGTGATTCCTCTTTGTTACTTCTCTCTTGTTTCTGGTTGTCTCTGTATTTTGTGTATCATGATTTGCTGGTGCTTTTCAGCTAGCATGCATATGATCATAACTATGTATAGATTAGGATCAATGAAAGATAAAGAGAGCCTTTTTGTGATGTACAACTATATTTCCTAGGTGTTGCAGTAAATCTCTGGTTTGTAAGGATTCATAAACCTCCTCTGGTCAACTGACTTATTGCTTCATTTCTCTGTGTGATTGCAGCTGGCTATGTGGAGTTGAAAGATGTGTTCAGGCTGGGTGCAATCTGTGCTATTTGGAATATTTTGGTTTGGGCAGTTGTAGGAGGCATCTGGTGGAAAGTTATTGGTTTATATTAGTTGACAATCCAACATGTGTGTTACTGTCACCAACCCCATTTGCTGTCATTGGGGTTAAAATTTTGTTTTTGTTCACATTTCTCACTGATGAGAATTATATGTCATTGGTAGGGTGGAGTGACACGGAGTCCAAGTTTTGATAAAAGATTAAATTTATTGGCTTCATATGATGTTCCTTTCATCATCAATATAGTTAATGACTATCACAAAGAGGTTGTGCTTGGAACTAACTGCTTACATGACTGTAATATTCTAGTGTTTTGGTTTTTCATCCTAGTTGCTGTTGAACACATGAAATAGATGAGTTAGGGTTGCATTCATTTGAGTTCTGCTCTAATAGGTTTTTAGGGCTCCTCTGTTTTTTTACCAATACCATAGTGCAATATGGGAAACAACACATTTCACTCCATCAAAATGTTGATTCATGCACACTACATATTTGTTGGGTGTAAAATCTTGAATTTTCTGAACACAAGGATAAACACAGTATGGGGACCTGATGAAAGCAGTGTGGAGATTGCAATTGGACTGACTCCAAAGCTGATTCTGTCATCATAGATTGATTGACATAAATCAAGTTGGCAAAACTATGGATCTTACAAAAGGGCCGGCCTTGGAATTATTTAAATTTAACTACAAAATAGTATTTCCCTGCCCATGTTATCAGATCAATGAATCATGTGAAAGAGAGGGGGCAACAATAGGGGTGAAGAAGGTTTGCAATATTTGACATCCACCAACAAATTAATGGATGAAATAACACATGGACAAATGCAAATCAAGTTGCCCCATGTATTCGTCTAGGAGGCTAGGAGGCAAGGCTTTGGTGTTCAGTCTGCCTAAGGGAAGGACTATGGAACAATGTAGTTCTCATTTGGTCTGAAAAGTTCAGAGGCACCTGTGTTACTGTTTCACAGATTGCAAACTAGAGGTGCAACCAATCTCTTGCAGAGGATTTCTCCCAAAAGTGCAATTTATTACCCTTTCAAATACATCTCTGACCTTCTGGACACACTGGTTTGTGCACACCATGGTGATAAATGCCATGGGGTGAAATGCAAAGGCAGAACAGAATTCATTATAAGTGTTCCAACCTCTCTGTTGTGCAGTAAGAAATCTAATAAAAAATTGCTTCCTTTCAAGGTCCCAAATTTCCCCATTTCAGATGCCAGCAAGAGGTGGTACAGCCTTATCCATTTGCAAACGGGCTAAACGGCCAACTCCAATAAGACGCTCTGGAAGCTCTTCTTCAACATCGCACTGGAGAAGTGGACACACCCAAAATGCATCAATAACAATAATTGGCTTCAGTGATAAATAACAGACCTACACAAATCAGCCATGGCGGTGATAAAAGTAGACTCTTCAAATCAAATTTCGATTACAAAATAGAAGATGGGTTTGAAAACAGGACACACTCACTCTTATGAAAAATGCCATGTCAACCACAAGAGCAGATATGTAGCCAAAGACCAAGCCCATGACTCCGCGTACCACTCCTGATGACCCAAGGTTCAAATCTATCTGCAGGCCAACCCCACATGCCCACAAAGTGAATATATGAGTGATTTAAAAGACAGTTGATGTTATAGTTCCGTTCAGTGGTGATGCAGGTTGAAAGTCTCATCTACTGATTGACTTGTTCTTGATACCCTCCATCTGGTAGAAAGAGAAAAACCACACAGACAGGTGTGAATATGTGGTTGTACCAATGCATACCTCAATGTAGTTGAACCCAACATGATAACTGGCATCCACTATTTGGCCTAGTGGTACTGCTCTTGAGCCCACTGCTTGCTTGATTATCCATGATCCCTGTCAACACATACTCTCAGCAGCTTGAAAGAACAGATTGGTGTGCATTTCAGAGAAAGCCTGTGGAAATTACTGGACATACTACAGCAGCGCACTAGTCTGTTCCTTTCTACACAAAAGGACACTGTTTTCAATAGGAGACACAGGCAAGTGTACATTCCACTAAAACCTGAATAACCCAGTGACAAGTAATTTCTCAAAGCTACCTCAGGTATGGCCGGTATAAGAGAAAGCCGACTGTTTCGAAAGGTGTCATCTCCAAAGATAAAACGATGCAGCAGGGAGCCCTCAAGAATTTCCTCATTGGTGACAAAATAAAACACAAGGCTGTAATTTAATGTGTAAGACACCTGCAAATATAGGACTGATCTCAGTGATGTTTAATACACAACCAGAGTCTGGACAAGAGTTACCTAGCAACCAACCATCATATCTACAATCAATATAAAGTTGGTTACCTTCCCCACCTAGACATCACTGTAAGAATAATCCCTCACTGCTTAGTCTTGAACTTGCTTATGGAACAAAGAGAACACAATGAACGGTACAGCACCTGTAAGTTGATGACGAAAAAGTAGAGCTCTCCATTGAAGGAAGCCTTCTGCAAAAGCACAAAGAGCTTGTCAAGGTCAGGCATCTGACCTGGATGTTGACAAAACAACCAAGCAAATAGTGATAAAGGGAATGTGGATGCAAACCAAATGTGCAAGTTGCAACATGTTAGGCTGTGCATACCAAAAGTAGTTACACTAAGAAGCTATGCTAATGGGTGCTGTAATGATGAGAAGAAGTACCTGGACAAGACTGTGAGGGTGCCCAGCTACATGATTCATCCTGTCCTTGCCCTTCAACCAGTCCACCGCCACCAGCTTGCATAAAGGTTCTCCTGCTGCTACCTGCTGTCACCGCACCACAAGTCAACATTGCTCATTGTTGAGCTGCAAAACCACAACTTGCAGCTGCTAAATAACAAATGATTGCAGTATTGACTTCTGTGAATTGAATCACTTACTTACCCTAGAACCAGTGTGGAAAAAGTTGCTTCCTTTTACCAAAAAGTTACTGCCTTCTGGTTCAGAGAAACAATGTTGTCCACCATCTAGGGGGCCCCTCGGTACACTACCCCTGAAGTATGGCATGTCAAACATACCATGCTGTGGACAAGCTGCATTAAGCAATTACAAGGGAAAGCTTCAAAACAAGAATCTATGGACACCAACACAAAATCCACAGCTCCAAGAAGTCTTAGGATACTTGTCCCCTATAAATGGCATCCAAGTCTGAGAAGTATTGAGAAGCAGGGGGAAGAAGGACACTGGAAAGCTTTTATAACCTGCTCGGGTTGGAGTTGCAATTTTTGGTGATTTACTGCTCTCAATGTGAATGCTGTATGTCTCTGACATAGTCTGCAACAGTAGCTGAGATCATGAGCAAAACTATTTATTCCTACTATCAGTTTCCTAACACAGTGATCAATTGCAGCAGTGAGCCTGATCTGACTGTAAGCTATCTAAACCAGCCCCTAGGTGAAAATGTGGGTGCGATTAAGTCCTGATCCTTGGATTACAACTTGTCCTCATTATGCAACCAGCAGGAGATGTGTTTTGGCATTTGCTTAGTACCTCTGACCATTCTGAAAGTTGGTCCATGTTGGCATCATGAAATTCATCCAGCTCCTCATTGTCAAGGAATGGGATATTCACAACAAAAGTCTCACCAGTGTTGGAGTTGCCTTGCTGCATGTGATTGTCCATGTATTCCATACTATGCCTTCTCACAATCGTGAGACTTGAGTTCACTCTTTGTGCAGCAACATACTCTCGTATTCCTGGCAGATCAAAAGAGCAAGTGACAACTGCATACATCAAACAGGGACCTGCACACTAGCCATAGAAAGGAGACTAGGTACTTTAGAGAATCACCAAGAGACTATTTACAAGAGACCACCCTATCCAAGGGAAAAATGCTGCAGTGAGGATAGATCCATGTCTATGTTGCTGGATGTCTTTCCAATTATTACACCACTCACCAGAAGCCAATGGCAAAAAATTATCCACATAAAGAGAAAGACTGAAGGAGAAAGAGAGCCAGACCTGCAACCACACTGAGAAGAGAATTTCTCAGGTGAACTGGGTATGTACAGAGCCCAATCCCAAACAATGATGACCACCCAGCTACATTCATCTCCAATACGAACTCAACAAGTGTCCGGGGCTTCCCAGAAGCCCCACTCTTCAAGGGTGTCACAATATAGCCACCACCTGTTCCCCAATCCAAAAATGAAGCAGGTTACATTTACATTCAAAGATAAATCTCATTGAAGAGACATTCAACTATGGAACTCTTCTTGATGTCTGTGCCTTTGTCAACCAGACCCTTGTATTCATAATCTTCCCAAATCTATAGTTGTGGTGTTTGCCCAGGGTTTTAGGGTTTCCTAAACCTATGTACAGAAACTGTTTCCACTGACCATCTTTCTAACAAGGATGTAGACAACTATAAGTTGGCTTGCAGTCAGAACTTACTGCGGATATATGCTCGAACATATCCAGGCTGGAGGGGCATTTTGGATACCGACCTGTAAAACACAGCTGGAACCGATCATAAAATGAAAGTGCAGCATAGCATCAGAATTAAGGCTTTCCTTTTTCATTCAATTCCCTTTGTGAGTAAGACATAGAAATCGGTTTCTAGATCTCTTCTGGTGCAACCTACTAATCTTTTTGATACCCCCTAATCCATCCTTTAGTTACTGGAGACTAAATGACCAAAAAGCTCATCCAGAGAACTTACAAAGAGGCCATGTCACTGGTATTGTCTACTCACAATAAGTACCGTTGTCTTCTCGTTTCCAGTAACGAGATAAGCAAAAGTCTCTTGGCCGTCGCCATCTGAGCACAGAAAAACCAATTCACATGTACCAGAAATGTCAAACAAGAGAATACAACTGATCACCACAGTGATCAATACAACAAACTTAAGAAAACAAGTCAGATGAATCTAGGAAAATCAGCTCATCTGCCATGCCTGCACCAATACTGTTTATTGCTCATGTAAGGATGCCAACTGCAACACTGATGCTTGACAACTATCTAAGAAGTTGAGAAAACAACATCAGTGTCTGAGTCTGAACCACCAAAGTACTTACATCCAGTCCTGTCGGAGGCATAAATACAGAACATCAGAGTGCCCATCAACAGTCTCTACTATAGATGCACTTCGAAATGTGTGGTCCCATCTGCACAGAGGGAATGGGCTACTGATTCAGGACTGGATCTTGCAGGCAACACCTCACCAAAAAGGCATGTATGACTACAACTCTGACTTCAGCTTCATCAATGACCAAAAATATAGAAACTCACACATTCCACATGTATACTGACTCATCACCTTCTATACAGCTTGTAAAAGCATGCAGATGAAACTTCAGAGCACGGCATACTTACTGATGACGTTCCAATCCATAATCCATTATAAGGTTGAAAATTTGATCAGCAGGTGCCTTTACAACACCAACTGCTTTTGTGACAGGCAGCTGCATTCATTTGCAACAAAGGCAGTCACAAAAAAGATTTACAAGTATTGTCCAAAATCATTTCACAGGAATGTCTTCTGCAATTGCTGCTGCTGTGAAGCTTGACCTTTGGGAAAGGAAGCCTGCAACTTACATGGAAGGTTCAAAGAGGACAAAACAGCTAAAACTACCAATGCAAAGAGGAAGCTCTTGAGATGACACAAGAAGCTCAAGTGGTCCTCCCGCCTGACCTTATATCTGAACAGAAAATCTGATGTCTCCTCAAAAAATCTCAATCCTGCAAACGAACCAACAGAGCACAAACAAAGTCCTTCCCAATTTGAGTATGCAAACCCTTTGCAAACAATCATCCAGGTGTGAGAAGCGAGTGGGTATTTCAGATACACTTAAACAAAGTAGCTGGTAGCACTTGGCTGAGTTGGTTCTGTACTTAGAACTCAAACATGAACTTGTGAATGTTTAATACACACTCATGGACATCAAGATAAATTTGTGATCAGCACCCATATTCAAGTTTTAAACTAGCAGCAAACAAAAACTGAACTATACACCATTGCGAGATGAAGTTAAAACTCATATTACAAATTGAGAAGAGAGACAAACCATTTTCACAACGGACCAGACTCCATTTTGGTACAACCCCAGGTGAAACTGACTGCAAATCTGCTGTCCCTCCATTGCTGAAGTCTTTTGACAAAAGAGGTGTTTCTGCCAGTTCCTAAACCATTGTTAAGCCAAATGGAACCTGGAGCCTGAGCTACTGACCCAAATCCAAAAAGAAATTGATACACAAAAACAAGATCAGGTGCAGGTGCAGACACATGAGCAAGGTTTGGCATGATGTTGTAGGTAAAGAGTAAAGACCTGGCCCTATAGTAACCAAGCTGTTGTAAGATCTTGTCTTCTGCCTTTGAATAAGAGGTGACTCCACATCCATGGCAGTTGGGCTTGAACCACCCCACCTTTGAACACAATCATGTCAAGAGCAAGGCCTACATCAGTTCCCTGCAGTCTAAGAAACAAGAAATCCAAAAGTACCAGGATTTTATTAAATGCTAAACATAGAATGGCCCAAATTCAAACTGATCCAAATGTTGCCAAGGCCACCTCTATGGACGGGACCCAAATGTTCATCTAGGTAGCTACATTACAACATGCAGAAATACAGGGTGGACCTGTGACAGAGACACACAGTGTAGAAGAAATGTACAATGGTTCAGTGAAGCACCCTATCTGAATGCTTGCAGATGTTGGCCATGTATCTGGTCTTATCTCCAAGGGCTACACACACACAGTGCATGAAGTCATGCACAAAATCAGTCCAGGAAAAAAACATCAATCTTTGCTGCATTGCAGATCAGAGCAAGCATACTCCATGTAAGTTCCCAAAATTCACCATCAACATCCATTAACATCAGAATAGGTATACCTTTCCAAGAGAACATGTGAAAGCCTTAAACCATTCTGCAATCTCCTCTGCACTCTCTGCACCCATCTGCAATAACCACAAGTGTCATGGCCAACATGTAGAGATTAAGAGAAACACCACATTGAATTATGAGACCCACAGAGAAAGTAGGACATGCTAACAAGTGTGTTTGCTCACCAGAACCTCCTTTGTAAGGTCCATAATGCTGTACAGCCGGATTGTGTAAAGAATCTGCAAAGATTGTGCAAGCAAACACATACAATTGTATCAGTGTCATGTATGAACATCTCTCTGCATTGACCAGGCTTGAGGAGGCTATAACATACTAGAAAGAAAAAACTGGGTAGCAAATTAGGTCACCAAAAACATGAGGTCGGAACTCAGGACAAAGGAGCACATCATGCAAGTACCATGAAACACAAGGATGCAACTGCATGCAAAACATGCATTTGCAATTTTTTACCTTGGTATCAACAATCTGTCTTCCTGTATCTTCCACATGGTAATCCAAGTCAAGGACCCCGGATCGCAGTGGCACCTGTATGTCCCACATCCCCGGCCACAAAATCCCAGAAACTCAGGAGCAGAATCAGAAGGGCAAGAAGAAGAAGACTTTGACAGCACAACAACAACAAGACTCAAAACCCCAAAAAAACCTTCAGGAGGATTAGCTATCTCAGTTATCCATCCTTGGTCCAATTCTGCAATTGCTGTAGCAGAAAACCTTCCTTGTTGGCATCCAATTTTGCAATCCTAAGGAATTGTTATTATACTCAGTGGCCATTCTCCTTGTACAAATGCAAAAAACTTCATGCATTGAGCAAATCCCCCCAACGAACTTCAGGGGGAGGGGGGGAGGGGAAAGCACGAGAAGATAGAAGAAGAAGAAGAAGACTTTCTGACCAGATCTCCCTTATGGCGCCACTGCGAGAACTGACGTCCGGATAAAACACAAAAGGTTTGAATAAATTGGCTTCCTCCCCCCCCTTGGCGTACAGGAGCGATACAAAAGAGGTAGCCTTCAATACTACTGTTGGTGTCCATTATCTCTCTCACTCCTCACAACAACAACAACACATCCACCACCATCAACTCCTCTCTCTCTCTCTGTGACTGTGTCAGTCTCTCTCTCCAAAATACAATACTACAACCACAAAATCCCTTCGTCTTGACAAACACCAGCAGCAGCAGCAAATCCAAGACTTCTCTCTCTATTGTTGTTCTTCTTCACCAGAATCAGCAGCACATGGCAACAAGAAATCTCAAGACTGTTTCTCTTCTTCACCAGCACCCACATGAAACCTGTCTCTCTTTCTCTCTCTCACTTTCTCTCATCCGACAAACCTCATCCCTGACATCTCTCTGCTCCTCAGCTCCTCCACATTGCAATCAAGTGCTTTTTGTCTCTGACAACAAACAAAATGTCCACCATCGCCATCGTCTTCATCAGCCCAGCCTTGTTCCCTTTCTCCTCTTCTTGCTGCGGATGCCTGAAGATAGTAATCCCATATTGATTGCCATCTAGCTTTAAATGCACTATATATACTTAAGTCCTTGCAGAGTTTGTGGAGTTTTTTCTAGTTTTTGAAAGTAGAAATCCCACTCTTCGATCCCACTGGCTGGAAATTCACTCAAGAAATTTTTTTTTGGGGGGAAAAAGTTTAGCATGGGGTTCCTAGTTCCTTTACCCTTTGTAAAAGAATTTTGAAAACAAAATGAGAAAATGTAAAGAGTGTTTGGGACTTGGGTCTTTTCTTCTTTTACGCTTTTGTAAAAGAATAATGTATTGACTTTTTCTTTTGGAAAAAGATGTGTCTGTGTATGTTTTGTGTGTGTGTGTGTGTGTGTTTTTTGACTGGGTAAAGTTGAGCTTCTGAAGGAGATTCAATTGATGGTTCCAATGATTTTTTCTTTACTTAAGTTTACAGTATTTAGTGTACTTATTGGACTTATCAGTAAAGTAAGGAAAACACAGCACCAGAACCCTGAGTTTGGTCATACAGAGGGTGAGATTCAAAAAAAACCTGCCAAAAAAAAACTTGGCATTCAAAGGTGTGAAACTCAGAAAACCATCAATTTTCATCTGTCTTTCCTTTTTCCTAGGCGCCTCCACTGCTGCTACATATATTTCCACTGCTCCTACCTGTAGAACTAATGTAAACTAGTGTGGCTTTTGGCCCAAGTGTGAACCCATTACAAAATAGGGAAACTCAGCATTTGAACATGAACATTGTTTTGCAATGGCTGTATCGTTTTTTTGAACAGCCAAATATGAAAGGAAATCATGCTTGAATTGAATGGAAAGCCTTCAAGTGTTACCACGTTATCAACTGATTTTTCCTTCCAAAACCTGGTTTTTTGGAATTTATTTGAAATTTCAGTGGCAGAAATCACTTTCAAATCAATATCTCCCACATTTTGAATCCAAATCTTACCATTAAATCCTGCTCATCAAGATCTTTCCGACAACACCTATATCACATTCCAATTCCTCCGAAATTTTCAGCTATGATTTAATTTAATTTTCAATGAAAAAATCATTCAATATTCAAGAACTTTTGCACAACAAGTCCAAACATCATAGAATCAAGCCCATGCACCCTTTCTCGTCGAGAGCTTTCCAAAGACACCAAGAACACAATCTGAAGCATCCCACTTCAGTGGATCTCATAACTACAAAACAAAACAAAACAACCTTCCTTCATAGATAGATAGTCTCAAACTTTGTGTGTTAAATGCTGAGTTTCAGCATTTCATACTGAGATTTAATAGAATTTCCTCACTTTGCGAATACCACTGAAAGAAAGAGGGGATAGGAGGTGCAAAGACCAGCTGACTTCATGGATACCTCTATCATATAGAAAGAGAGGGCATTAACTAGGTTTGACTGTAAATGTGAAGAGAAAAATGTTATGGCCAATGAAATTGTTGGATCTGGTGCCTTGAATTTTTTATCTTAATTATCTTGAGTGAATTAGTAATTAAATGTGCAATAGGGTATTTCTGTTTGTGAGAATTTTAGAAGACTAATGAATATAGTAGAAAGGAATTATTATTTTCAATAGGATTGTGTGTAAGGTTTTAATTTTCAAGCCAATGGGATCGCTGGATATGGTGCTCTGAATTTCTTTTCTTAATTATCTTGAGTGAAGCAACATTTCAATGTGTAAATAATAGGTAGGGTTGTTGCACATTATTTGTGTACTTTGTTTATTGTTATGAGTGGGCCCATTCTAAAGCAACAGCTGTTGTGGATGGATGGATGGATGGATGAGAAAACAGTAAGCCATTTGGTCCTTTTGTGGAAAAAGCTTGTCTTGACTTGTATTGTCTTTTTGTTAGTTAGGTCCCATTGATAAGAGTGACTTAGGTTCCATGTTTTCTTTTAAAAAACAAATAACTCTACCCAAGTTAAAATTTGATCACCTACCCTTTGCCTTGCTTGAAAAAGTTGGCAAGGTAATGAAGAGCATAATGGGGGCAAGGTTAGGGGAACAACAATACTTGGGAGCACAAAAAATTCAAAACCCATGTGAAGATGGAGATGGGGGAGGTAAAGAACTAGGGTGGAAAGTGAAAACTAGGTAACCTTTTATAAGCATTGTGTGACATCAAAGGATAGTACATGTTGAAGGTGGGAACCCAACTTGGGTTCTTTAGATTGCTAAACAAGGTCTTGGGTGACCCAGCACCCACTTTGGTACCATGGTAAAAATCCCAGAATCCATTGCAAATTATTTCAAAATATTAAAAAAAATCCTTTGCTTAAACTAAATCAGAATCTCTGAGTTCAGATCTAACATTTTTGGGGGCTTAATATGGCCATCAAGATGCCTCATTCATTCAGAAAGGTAAAGGTACCAACCAGTGTTGTGTGAGTATCTATTTTTAATGAATTTATGATATTGGGTTTTATGAAATTAGCTTGTCCAAAGTTATTTGAAAACACATCCTCCTGACTTATAATAAAGCCAATCCACAGTAACTACCTATTTGAAAAGAGCTTTGGCTTATTTTGCCAAGCTTTTGTTAAGCTATTTTGATAACAAAACAAATCCTTTGTTTTGTGGCTAAGGCCTTTTGTCAGCTAACTATTTGAGGATCCCTGAGCTGCTGCTCTTGTTGTTGGCAAATGCTGCCAGAGCTATTGTGAGAAAAGAACAAGATCTCATCTCATCTTGCTTGTTGGCTGGCATCCCTCTGCCAGCCAAATCTTTTTTAAAGAAGAAAAAAGAACCCATTTCAGTCAGTTTTGCAACTCTGCAAACTACATCAAGATTCAAGACTATTATTGTCTCCAGAGCTTTCTCCAGCAATGCACTCACTCTATTGGGGGTCAAATCTTTCATATTACAAGTTGTTGTCTTTATGATTATTGGACTCAATCTTTATGCAGTGAATTTACCAGTTATCTGGATTTGAATTTGAACTTTGTACCTAATCAAAAGCTTTTTTTTTGACTGTGGAAAAGACTGAAGACCCAAAAAAAAAAAAAAAAAAAAAAAGAAACAAAAAAAGAAGAAGAGAAAAAAAAAAAAAAAAAAAAAAAAAAAAAAAAAAAAAAATAAGTTTTGATAATTTT
>Ga0116227_10012071_pt1 | contig 14257 bp, 10 predicted proteins | sample S1TSphgellanicum_FD_89693 | JGI IMG/M metagenome (GOLD analysis project Ga0116227, IMG submission 89693) | Host-associated microbial communities from peat moss isolated from Minnesota, USA - S1T2_Fb - Sphagnum magellanicum MG | ecosystem: Host-associated > Plants > Peat moss > Unclassified... | reverse complement strand
TAACCATCAGCTCACTCCTAACAAAAGGAGCCATACCTCCATCCTTCCATTTCGTGAAAGGAGCAATTTGGTTCTTCCTTCTTGTTGCACTTTCTTGCAATGAAATTTGTTCAAGTTTACATCCATCACAAGATTTCAGGTTGTTGTCGAGGGTTCCAGCGACCTTTATCAAGGAGGGGTCTCCCCAGTTCTGAAGGGGAGCATGACATAGTCGGTCTCAGCTCTGATTGGCTTGGAGCTTGAATTTTTTAATTTGTAACCTATGTACATTTGATGTGTAACTGATTTTTCATGTACTTGTACACACCCCTTTTTGGCCCTTTATATTATTAATTCCTTCGTGGGTGCCCCTGCATATTTAATTTCTTTTTGAAGGGGCCATATTGATTGATTGGCCCATCACCAGTTTCTTTGGAACATTGTGCACTCCCCAATAAAAGCGTCTTTTTGGACCACCAGTTGCAAAATAGAAACAAATGCACTCATTATGGCCAACCTTTTCAGTTTATACACATGAGAGTTGAACTTTGGCCAAACCATTATGGGATAAAAGTGAGGTGCTATTGGGAAGCCTTTGGGAACCTTATAGGAACACACATGTTTAAAGACTCTCCAAAATATAAGTTTCTATTGGACAATGGAGTGCCTCCTCCTTGGCCCACCAATATAGTTGAGAATGGGGAGAATTTGGGTAGAGCATAGGGGATAAGGTGTGGTGCTATTGGGAACATATGGGCAACACATTGGGAACTTTAGGGGACCACATTAGGAATGTTAAATAAATGAAAAAAAATCCCTCCCCCCCCCACCCCCAACTGAAAAGAAAAAAACTAGAGCTTCTTCTCACCATGTTGAGTCTTTCCACTGGCTACATGGGAGTATGGGGGTATATTCATCTTTAAATTGATTGAATGAATGGTGCTTTTCAAGTTTTTTTTTTTCATTGTGTTGAATAATTTTCATTGACCTATCACAAAAAAATAAAAATAAAAATTGGAACTTTGGAAGCTCACCACAATAGAAGATTCTATATACAAAGTGCTTCCCATTTGGCCATGTTATATAAGTGAAAAGGGGAAAAATTTGGGCAAAACATATGGGATGAAAATGTGATGCTATTGGAAACATCTTGGAAAACACATTGGGAACTTGATGGGAACAACAAACCCTCGTCCACCCAAAAGAAAAACTCCCCAATTGATTGAGTAAAATTTTTGTTTCAAGAATTGTTTGTGATTATTTTCAACCTAACATGATGATAGGGATATACCAATTGGGGGTTTATAGTCTAACAAAAAAAATCAATACCCAAAGGACATAGATAAGAAGCAAAAACCCAATTGGCAAAAATAAATAAAGAAAGAAAGAACTTAATTAATTAATTAATTAATTAAAGAAGAAAAATTTGACATGTGTTAGAATGTTAGCTTGAAGGGATCATATGAAAGTTCATAATTTTGGTCTAGTTCATAATCTTCCAAAAAAAGTGGGAAGAAGCCATCTGATTTAGGATGTAAAGTGATGAAAGGCGAAGTGGTGTTACATGATGTGGGTGCAAGAGAAAATGGTGTTAAAACCCATGTTGTTCAAGAATATTCTTTTGCACGTCCAAAGATTAAATTGCAGAGAAGACATTTATGAATTAAAAGATCATGTTGGGCAAGAGGCATTTAGCTCGAACTTACTGTTAAAATTTGGGCTTGTAAAAAGAACTCCTCTTGCAGGATTTCCTAATCGCTTGTTAAAAAGCGTTTGAGTTAAGTCTTCATTTCCATATGCCCAATGGCCCCCTTCGAAAGGACAAAATAAGACACCATTGGGGTAATAGAAGGAACAAATGACGAGCTGCCACATCATAGGGGTCATGTGCCAACTTATTAAGTGGAAAACAAAAGTCATTTGTACATCACATCGTAAAGCGATAAGGATACAATTGTATAGTTGAATATGATGAAAGGCAAGATGAAAGGACCCCAAAAACATCTAATGTCGAAACCCAAGCCCATGGTGATGTAGGCGGGTTGGGAGTAAAGGAGGGTATTGGGCCAAGATGGTCATGTAGGTTTAAATTAGATGGATTGGATGCTTGACAAAAACATTGGTGATGGGTTAACCTTTAAAGAGTAAATTGATGCCCACAAGTGGCACAAAAATCTTTAGGTAGAGGTTGTAAACATGTTGAGAGGGTGGGCATAGGTTGGGGGTCTAATCATGGACAATTATAGGGGTTAATAGAATGGAAGGGGGAAAAGGTGGTACATGTGCATTATTTAGGGGGATTGTGAAAGTGTTGTGTTGGGGTTCCATATTTACACAAAGGCTAAAGGTTGGTGAGTGGAACTAGTGGGTGGTGGGTGGTTTGTTAAAATGGTATGGGGGGTTGGTGTGTGGTGCATGGTTTGCATAGGAAAGGTAGTGGAAAGTGGGGTTGTGGTGGTGTGTGAAAAAAGAATGGGTGATGTGAATCACGAAGTTCAATGAGACATGATAAACTCGGGGACATGGGACATTTTGTGCCCATGAGGAAAAATGTTTATTACCAGTGTAAGGCACTATTTTCTAAAAAATGTTTATTTCAACTTGGCAATCTTAAACCTACAGAGCCAACCACACAAAACTAAGCACATTAAAAAAAACCATCACAAACAAGCAAGTTCTATTTCAAAAGATAGTTGAACCCTAATTTAACGATAATTTTGGACACCATCATTCTTACTTTATTGTGTTTAACACAACCTATACACTTTTCAAAACAATTGTACAAAGATTAGGTGTTCAAAAACTTCTAATTTTTCATTTTTTGGATTACCTAATTAAAGTAACACACAACTTCAATAATAGAATAACACCCTTTACTCAATCTTTTGCTCAAAAAAAAACCTTAAACAAATATGATTGGTCAATAATTAACCATTATGTATTCACATGTTCACACCTACAACACATTCTTTGATTTTTCTATTTTCTATTTTCTTTGTTATTTTTTAAAAACTATGACAAAAATTAAGAAAAATCAAGCCCATGGCAAAATTGCTCACTTTGTGGTAGAAACTTTCTATTGTGTTTAATTTGTAGGTAATAGCTAGATTCTTGGTGATAAATTTTTTTTTAGGCTTGATAGAAACATAAAGGGAAAAAAAAGAACCTACCACGAAACAAATCCCCAAAAAATAAATAAATTACACAAACCTCAACCTCCCTTGGCCTTTTCACCTTTGTTGTTTGGTTACTTGTTGATGTTGGTGTTATCATCATTTTCCTTCTTTGTTTTGTTTTGAAAAGTGGTTGCTTTTATATGTTTTTGTCGTGCCCCCAAAATCTAAAATTTAAACTTACAATCAATCCTATTTGAACCTCAACTAAACTTACAACTAGTATGCTTCTAAAGAAAATTAAAATCAAACATGAATCCTAGAACCCTTCCTTCCTTTTCCTTGAGTGCCCCAAGTACAATTTATTTCTCTTCATCTTTCTTTGCTGACTTATGTAGCTATATAAAAGTTAATTCTATCAATTTTTTTTCTATCTATTATGTAGCCAAATTTGGCTAAATTATTTTTTGAATGATTGCCACTTTGACTACATCACAAAATCCTTAAAAGAAACCATGTCATGCCAGTGCCAATTTACACTGAAAAAGGGTCCTCCATATTGGGCCTGTCTGACCTTTAGGGGTTAACTAGCATTTAAGTGTACTTAACTAGTTATTGGGTAAATTTTCATCCTCATTTTCATGAGCTTAAAAGAATTAGGGTTTGGAGCTATAGCTTATTCCAGTGCCCTATTTAGTTAGCAGTCCTTGCGCTGCATCTGAGCGCACTGACCTAGTAATTTAACAAGACAATATCATCACCGAGCAGTCCTTGCGCTGCATCTGAGCTCGCTGACCAAGTCCTTTTACAAAGGAAAGTGTAAGGACTGAACAGTCCTTGCGCTGCGTCGAAGCTCCCTGACCTAATTATGAACGCGGAAACCATCATCGGTACGCTACCAGCGCCAATCGTCGGAACCACAACAAAACATCTGAGCCACTCAAACCATGTTCCCACAAATCATGCCCCTCCCACCCCCCATTAATGATAAACAAAACAAACTCAGCATAGAATTTCTTGGTAGCCAATGATGAGATCATTCGGCTATGCAACCAAGGGGTCCAGGTTTTTTTCTTTTTGGGGGCAGTAGCGTGGTGTGGGATTTTTTTTTTTGGGTTCTTCTCATCAAGTTCTCAATATGTTCCCATCACATTGTGAATGAATTTCCCTCCTAATATTATGTTCCCTAAGTTCCCCAATGTATTATTCCCAACAGCACCACCAGTTTTTGTCCAATTATGCTTTGCCCAGTTGTCTTCCTGGAAGCTATATAAGTGAGTCAATTTTGAGACTTATACGTTTTTATGAATATTTCTACATTGAGGGAGGGAGTCTCTCAAGTTTCATAAGGGGTTTTTGGGCAATGTGGCATCCCCCCCAGTGGGTGGCTGCAAACCAGTTAGAACCCATAACTCGTCTCCATTATTTCTTCCCCTCACACAGGATTAGTTCAGGGCCATAAGTTGTGTCCAGTCACAAGGCATCATATATTGCACAAAAAGCGTGTTCAAGAACCACTTATTTCTGGTAACAGGCTTGATTCCATGGGTTACCACACATAATCTGTTGCTAAAATCTATGCAAGAACTCGCAGGTTACTTAGTTCATAATTGTTTTGTGATGGGCAATCAAAGAGGCGCACTGCTTAGTGCTTATACTTTCTTACCGCCATGAATTATTTCTATCAGAAGCATTGATGTCCTATCATCCAATCTAGCATTGGTGTTGTGTTTGCTATTATGAAAATCGGATACACTACAAAAGCTGAGAAACATGATTAAAGCCTCACATGAGGAGGATATATAACATGACAACTACACTAATACCTACTATGCAAACTCATATAGAAAAATAATAATTTATAGAACTTGTATTATTTGTCAAAATTTGCAAATGCAATTAATAAAAGGCCCAACAAAACTCATCCAATCTAGTCGACCCTGGCCTGAACATAAAAACCATTATAGCCAATGTGTTCAATATAAGTTGTCCCAATATCCATTTTCACATAGGTTCCATGACTGTTAAGAACTTGATCACAAACTAAAACTAGCTTGAGACTAAACATAATATGACAAAGTATGTTATTACAATAGAAAGGTTCTATCATGGGGCTGATGTAAGGATGGGAAACATGTTGCAATAGGGTGATGAATAGGCATGTATTCTCCAATGTAAGGTTCTTTTTTTTATAATTTATCTCTAATGGAAAGTGGTGATTTGTAGGACATGTTGGTTTATCTCTAAGAAGTCTAAGTGTTTTTTAGGATGGGATTTGGAACATGGGCAGATAAAGTAATTGGCAAAAATAAGTAAAAATTGCAAATTGCATGAGAAGAGGGCTGAAAGTAAAATAGTGCCTTTTTGATGGACAATTATACACTAGGTAACTTGCAAGCACCCATTGGGGTGCTGCCACATTGCCCGACCTGCCCCTTTGACTGGAAGGCAACAAATCAGATAGAGGCAACAATGTTGTTGTATTAATCATGTTGAATAAAATCATGAGCTTTCACTCATTTATATTTTGCATTTGTTTTGAAACATTTAGAAAATATTTCCAATGCTTGTATCTAGTTAATTGTCCTTAAGCAGTTAATTAAAAACATCAATGTGGTGTTGTTTAGTTGTCTTTATTGGAGATGGAAAGTCCATGTTTTGTTCCATAGTTCTTGATGTTGCATGTGAAAGGCCAACATTTAGCCTCATTTGAAGCTTTTGTAAATTTTCTACCCTACAAAGCTTGAAGTATTCACAAGTTTCTTCAAAGGTTAGTTGAGCATTAGGAATCATGAACAAAGTCATCATGCTTTGGTATTCAAGAATCAAAATGTCTTTCAAGGTGATAACAACCATGTCCCTTCTTGCTTTCACTTGAACGTGAAAGGCATATTCCTTTGTTTGCCAATTCAATCTAAGTTTTGAACCAAGTGACCAAGTTGTTGGATTAGCATGCAAATGTGTCAAGGAGCTCTTTTGGAACATTTCCACCATTTCAATGTTGGTTGTCTGAAATGATGGCATGGAATGTTAGCATTTGTTGGAATAGATTTGTGTGTGTTATTCAACGTTTCACCCCAACAAGGAACTTCACGCAACAACAACTAACAATGTGAAATAATATAAAATTGTGTCATGGGTGCTTAGATTTATGAAGTTGAAGAGTTTTTTATATTGTGTTTTGAGTTTATATTTCACATTTTTGCAAGGCTTGGACAACACTATGATCACCAATAAATTTAACAACATGATGTTTGATAATACCCCATTTTGATTCTAATGACCTTGTAAGTCTATTAACTAATCTAACTAAATGATTGTGATTGCAGTGTCCAACAATTCAATCCCAAAATGAATTATTTTTCTAACCATTCCCAATGATCAGATCTTGTGAAACGTGCAAGAAAAAATGGCACAATTGTGCATCTTTTTCAAACATAAAAAAATTCTCTCCTTGTGCATTTAATGGTATATTAAATTACATATGTGGAATGACTAGTGACGCCATTGAATGCCTTCATGAAGCTCCATGTGGTGCTTGATGTTCACAAATTCACTTGGCAAGTTTGTGCTTGCTTCTGATATCATGTGAAAAATTAATGTGCAAGAAAAGAAAGTATGTCAAAGCCTATAAGCTCTTTAAAGCTTAAAGTTATAGGTAGGGTTACAAAAAAAATATGAACAATATTCATGGTTAGTTGGCATTTAAGGGCAAGTTACCAACAATGATGGAAATGTTCTAACTAAGCTTCACCTATATTGTAAAGTCTTAAATGATTTGGAGAATCTTGAAGTTCGCCATAATCAAATATGTTTGAAATGCCAATAATTCTTATTGTTATACTTTGTGTTAATGTGGTTTTGCACACTAAGACTCAATGTGCATGCTCTTGATGTAATTCCATTTAATGAATAAAATGATATATGAAAGATCTATTTATAGTGTTCAAATTCTACTAATAACTTAACACTAATCAATGATAAACAATCGAGTTTAGTTTCAATAATTCAAATTTAAATATATGATTAATTACTAACCAATAATTAATCAATAAATATATTATCAATAACCAATCAATAATATAGGATTAATAACTAAGTAATACTAATCCACCTCCAATTTATAAGAGTATGGGTTAACATTTTATCCCCTCCTTGATTTGGATTATTTCCATAAGCCATTTACTAGGGATACAAATGAAAACCTGAAATTTTCATATATTTTATTCAAAATAAAAATTTGAAAATGAATGAAAATGTGCTTTAAATATTTTTAAAATCTATAAATATGTTATTATTGTTGGTTTAAATATTTGATACTACAGGTAAGTTAAAAAATAAAAGTAGTGGTCTTTAGATCACTCCATAGGTTGTTTTCGTCATTTTCAAACTTGACTTAATGCATGTGTGTAAATAGATCTATATTGGAATATTGTTGTACCAATAATCATGTAGGTGATTTTTATGTCCAAATGCACTTATACCGAAAATGAATTCTAAAACTCAACTTTGGTTGGTTATAACAAGGATACAATGAATTGAAATATTGATCCAAGAAAATTTAAGAATCAATTTTTCTACAAAAAATTCTATAATTCTTAGCTAGGGTACTAAAAATACATAAATGGGTAATTTGCTCTAAATGAGTTTCAAAGAAAAAGGATAGTTGACACTAGGTAGTGGTCAAATCTATGGATTATTAGAAATTAAGATGGATGAAATCAATGATTGGTAATTAAATGTGGACAAAAATAAGTAATAGGTTTAAGGTTGATTTTATGATTATTAAAACCTAAAGACAAAGTCCTAAAATTATTGAATGGAGATTGGTATTGTAGGTAGATCTAGGCATTTATGTTGTTTAGTCTATGCTTGTTGTAGAATTGCCATGTGGTTGATAAAATCATTAAATACATAGTGGATCACATTCATCCAAATTAGTGACAATGATTTGTTGTATTAAGTAAACATTGAATGGTGAATGGTATTTCGATCTCATTCAATGAGTGTTTAGTAGCAAACAACAATAAAATCGGTATCACGGAATATTGTTCAATGACGAACTATGATTGCATTGGTGTTGTTTAATGGTAAATAATGGTTGGATTGATGATGGAAAATATCTAAATTGTTGTTGTTCATCAATGATAAATAAGACTATGAAAGATGTTCATGCTATTTGTATCATCTCCTCACATGTTCATCCACATCCAATGTAACACACGTGAAAAATTCACATGTTTAAACCACAACATATTAATTTCCAAGACAAATAAAAAACAAGATGTTTTCCATAGGCAATGAACATCCATGAAAGGTAGGACCACCTTTCACGGATAGGATAGGTATAATGGAAAAAACTTGCCAAGACTATGCACTTGATTAAACTACAACCTCCTAGTCCATCTTTTCTTAATTATAATGAGAATTTGTGTATTGTTAAGACAAAGTTCAAAAAGATGGTGCTTATTTTCTACCTAGCCCCCTTTGATGAGGGACTAGGCCTAGCTAACATATATCACATGTTAAGCACCAACCATTATGTTAGCCACAACTAGTAAACTTAAAATCCTTTAATTAACAATGTCACAACATTTCCATGCCTCGATGTTAAGACCTTGTAGAACTCACTAATGTCAAAAATTTGTGAGCCGAGGACCTTGCAAGAAGTTGTAAAGATTAAAAGTTCATTTGAATATTCTTTGACATATGGTACCTCCTCTAGTAATAAGTACGAAGGGAAATTCAATATTTCAATTCTGAATAATTATTTTATTTTAAAGATTCCATGTCAAAAATTAGGAAATTAAAAAAATACCTAAAAAGATTCTTTATTTCCATTTACACAAGAAAAATCATTGAATTTTTTCGTTTTCCAAAATTTCCGCATTTCTGAAAATAATATAATTAGGGTCCAAGCTGCCAAGGTAATTTATACCTGGTATTCAGTGATTTTTAATAAGAAGCCACTAATCCAAGATTAAGTCTACTTAACAAGTTAACTAGAGTTGTGTAAGTTTAAGGTCTAATTAAGTGACTTGCCTTTAAGGCTACAAAATTAGGGTTTAGATTGCATGAAAATTTATGGTTCGGAGCTGAAGATGAGTTTTAGGGTTTGGAGCTCATGTTCACTTTTAGAGTTTGAAGCTCATGTCTCCATTTGAGTAAAGGTTCTTGTTGTTGTCGAGGATTGCAGGTGGTTGCTGCTGGAGTGTGGCTAGCACCGCGGAGAAGTTATTGTGGTCTTGTGATTCCTCCAGTGCAGCATCGTGCAAATCCTCGCGGAAGTCGTGCAGCATCTTGACCACGCTTAGTACATGCTGTGTGGTTAGAGGCTGATTGCAACTGGTGGCCCATGTGTGAGCAGTGCGGATGGTGTTGCGGATCTCACGCCCGTTCAGCTCATGAGTTGCGAACATCTCCAAGTTGACATCAGTGAGGCCAACACGCGAGAGTAAGGTCTCCCATACCTTGGCCCTTTGAGAATCCGTCAGGCGATGGTAGCGGAGGAACATGGAGATTCGTGAGCAGAAGGCGTCGTCGAAAGTTGTGACGCGGTTTGTAGTGAGGAAGAGGACGCCTTTGTAGTACTCTAGAAGACGAAGGAAGACGCCAGTCATGGCGTTGCGTTTGGGATCGCTGGCCGAAGTGCGCTTCTCTAAGTAGATGTCTGCTTCATCTAGCAAAAGAACCGCACGCCAAGAGGATGCAATGTCCAAGATTTGGGCTAGCTTTTGTTCCAGTTTGTCGACCTCGAAACTCAGCTCCGAAGCACTTACAGCCCAAAGAGGACGATGCAGCTTCTCGGCAACAGACTCGGCAGTGAGAGTCTTACCAGTTCCTGGTGGCCCGTAGCACAGGAAGATGCAACCTTCACCCTTGTTAGAAATGGGATCAATGGATGGCACAACATCAACTTCAGCGACATTGTTGTTGTTTTCAGCTTCTGGTGGGTCGTGGAGATACTGCGAGACAAGGCCAAGCAGCATTTTTTTCTGAGCATTGTCATTCATCACTAGGTGATGATCAAAAGCATGATCATCAAACGAGATTTCACTGAAACCCGTGACTGGGAAGCATCCCCATTGCTTGATGCTGAAAGCGAAGCCATAGACGATTGCAGGAGCAAGCTTCAAGCTTTCATCATCCGGCATATTGTCGGAGTCTTCCAAGTCACACATGAGATCACAAGCAGTTGGCGGAGTGGCATTTTCCATATCGTAACCGGGATTCATCCTAGCGAAGCTCCAGAGATCGATCATGACTCTACCATCAGCCTTGTGCTTGACGACGTGACTGCAACTGGTGCCAGGTATGTACTCGAGACGAACAAGTGGTCCTTTGAACTGCATGAAGCTATTCGCCTTCACAGACAACTTGTAGAAACGCTTACCATTGGCAAGAAATGCAGCTTCCATTTGCTCGCTTTGTTTGGCGAAACGCAAAGGACACACGCTGAGATTAGTAAAGGAACGCTCGTTTTGGAACTCTATAATTTCTCGGGTAACATTGCAAGCACGGTAGCTTTGACCATTGTAGTCCATCACGTCGAGCTCCACGGACAGTCTCTTGGTACCAGTTTGATGGTGCTTGTAGTAATGCCGCAAACGAACAATGCCACACACTTGTTGGCCGGAGAATTTGCAATGATAGTACACTTTCTCACCTGGCGCTAGAAATGCCCACAACATCGCCCATGAAGTAGTGCCTTCCTTCGTCATGCGCTCGTACTGCGTTTGCGTATCTTTATATTCCTTCTCCAGAAACCGCAACAAGTGACCTACATGGAGCTTTGCAGTGGCGACAGGGTTCTCAGATTCCTCGAGCTTCTTTGCAGTGGTGGCATCATTCTCAGATTTCTCAAGCTTCTTTGCAGTGGCGGCAGACTTCTTGGATTTCTCCACCTTCTTCTTTGCAGTGGCAGCTGAGTTCTTGGATTCCTCGAGCTTCTTTGTAGTGGTGGTGGAGTTCTCGGATTCCTCGAGCTTCTTTGCAGTGGCGACGGCGTCTTTCTCAGATTCTTCTTCTATCTTGTAGTTACGGATTGTGTCCATGGCCAAGAAAAGCTGTTGTCCGGAAATCTTTGGGTTCGTGTCGGTCATCACCTTGTTGTTCTTGGGCAAGCATTTGGCAAGGACTGCAATAAGGTGCGAGGAGAAGAGAGTGACCGTCATCTTGTCAGGAAACTCCTTCTGCCTCCTGTATGTCACTTCAAAAGGGCTGCTGTCCTTCTCATCGTCACCTTCTGCACCTCCTCTTTCCTTCCGCTCATAGCTCCATGTATCACGAGAATACCACTCATCGAAGATTGGCCATTCCCAGTTTGCATCGGTAGGCTTCGTCTTGGACTTCTTCTTGGACTTCTTCTTGTCGGACCCCTCCTCTTTTTTCTTTCTAGATTTAACCATCTTGAAAGCTAAAGCAGCAGGCAAGGCAACAAGCAAGGCAACAACCAACACTAATCCTGCTGCAACCAACGCAGCAACTTTAAGAGAAGGAGGACCCATCTTCCCAGCAAAGAAACCTCAAGCTTCTTCTTAAGCCCACTGCTGTCTGTATACAAGCCCCTTGACAGACAACTCTCAAAGAAAAAGCCTGAACGAGGTACCCACAACTTCTTCACAATGTCCTCCTCCTCACCACAAATACTCGATCAAAGCTTCTGCAACAAAATGACCACCTCTGAGAAGGAAAGAAGGAAAGAAACTGTTGAACAAAGCTACTCCAGCAGAATGATCACCTCAGACAAACAAACCAACAAAAACACAAACTCTGATGATGAGACGGAAACAACAAACATACAAACAAACACTCAATTTGCAGCCGCTTGTACAAACAAATGCTTAATTTGCATCAAGCAGCTGCTGCTGTTGCATAATCTTCAAAGTTGTGAAAACAAAATGATCACCTCCAAGATGTTTGTTTGTTTGTAAAGTTTGAGGAAGTCATCAGCAACATAAAAAGCAAACACACAAACAAACAAAATGAAGATTGATAATGCAGCAGCAACAAAACTAACAAACAAACATAGAATTAATTGGATCAAGGTGCAGCTGCAGTATGATGAAAGGCAACTAGAACAAATGAAGCAGCTGTGAGCAGCTCTCCCACAAACAGAAAAAATAACAAAACCTCTGAAGCTGATTTGCAACCGCAACCAACAAACAAACAGTGGGAAACAAAAAGAAAAACTTTGAAGCTGATTTGCAACAGCAACAAACAAAACAAACAAACAAACAAACAAACAGCTGAAAAAATCAATTTCAACACTGGAAATTTTTAAAAAAAACAAAATGTCAACAACAACAAACAAACAAACACTGAGTTTAAGGAAAAAAAGGAAAACTTTGGAGCTGAAACGCAACAAGCAATCAAACAAAGAACAGTGGAAGAAAATTGTAAAGCAGCTACTGCATCTTCATACTGGGTCTTCCAACTGCATCTTTAGATTTATAAGGAGATGGGGGAAGTCATGAGGCGTGTGATACAAGCAAGAGCTCTGTTGTTGTTGTGTTGAAGACGTGCAGCTGCCATGGATAACCGATCAAGGCTGTGTTTGTCGTCGGAGGAAGAAGCGAGGAAGGGTTTCCTATGAGAATCATTGTTAGGTTTATTAAGGTCACTTGTGTAGGTAGTCTTTAGCCTTTACCGATGGCTTCTGTGGTCTCAAACAGTTCAAAATTTTGGGGCTATGGCGTTTATTGTTTTTTTTTTTTTTGGTTTGCAATTTAGGCTCTATGACTTGTGGTACTATTGCCTATTAATAAGCCTGGGTTATTCTTTCTTGGTAGTTGGTCCCATAGTTTATACCCAAGTCAAAATTTCAGGCTAATTTTGGCTCTTGTGAATAAAGTATTGAGGATGTTCATCCTTGCTTTTGAAACCCCAATCAAAATTTCCTAGGCAAGTAGGTTTTTGCAACTATGTGAACAATGTGGGTAAAGTACCTAAGGGTGGAGTCATACTTTGCTTGAAGCCCAAATCAAAATTTCATATGCTAGTTTTAGTACTTGTGTCCAAAAACAATTGAGGTTGATCATTCTTCCTCCCAAGCAAAATCAAAATATGAGGCTAGTTTTGACACTTTGTGTCACCAATGAAGTGAGGGATGTGGCTTCCTAAAATCAAATGCAAAGTAGGAGAGTGTAGCAAGTCTAACAAACCAAAAAAAAAAAGTAAACGTGTCACGATTGGTGACGTTAAAAAAATATTTTATTGACCATGCACGATGATGAACTTGACTATGAAATATCTGCAAATATTTTTTTTGAGAAAGCAGCTTTGCAACTATCTTTCAGGCAAGCCAAAGGACTTGCTTAGTTGACTTTAGGGACATCCTTGCTTGAAAGCCAAATCAAAATTTCACAATGTGTGTCAGGGGCAGTGTGTTTTTTTTCTTTTTTTTTGCAATTTTTGTGTTACAGCCAAAGTGGCAATGATCCAGAGGAAGATTTAGCCAGATTTGACTACAAGCCAAATATGAAGGTAAATTTCTTAAAAAATCCTTTTATATTTCTGGCTACTTACTTGAACCATGTATAGATATAACATGGTTGAAAAGCTCAAAAAAAAACCACATGATTTTAAGAGTTTTAATTTTTAATATTTAGCCAGCAAAAAAAAGGCTTGTCAGGGGTGATGGCTCAGCATGGTACCACAAAAGTCTGGGGTTCAAACTTGTGGTATTGCATAAAAGACCTGCTGTATTAATTTTTTGGTGTAAATTTAGGATGGTTTTCAGCTGGGTTACGTATTTGCGATTAATATTATTTTAGTTCACGGTTGCGCTCACAACTTTATTTCTTTCTTTTAAAGGAGCCATGGCCCAATAGAAACACCTCTCTGGACCCCAAGTTGCAAAATGGAAACAAATGTGCTCCTCAAAGTTTCACCTTTTCAGTTTATATAAAGTAAATTGCACTTGGGCAAAACCGTAGGGGATAAATAAAACCAAGGTGCTATTTGGAACATCTTGGGGGAAAGTATTTGAGAACACTTTGGGAATTATTTGGGAACCCTGTGTGAACATAAAGAGAACACTTTGGGAACAAAGTGGGGGAAAAAAAAAAATCAATCTTCTAAATTACACCCACCCCCACTCAAAACAAAAAACAACACCCTTAAACCTCCATCACCAACTCAAATTCATATTCTTAAAAACATCT
>Ga0116227_10012070_pt1 | contig 14257 bp, 10 predicted proteins | sample S1TSphgellanicum_FD_89693 | JGI IMG/M metagenome (GOLD analysis project Ga0116227, IMG submission 89693) | Host-associated microbial communities from peat moss isolated from Minnesota, USA - S1T2_Fb - Sphagnum magellanicum MG | ecosystem: Host-associated > Plants > Peat moss > Unclassified... | reverse complement strand
TGTTGTCTTGTTTACATTTGAATCCCTTCGTCTTGTTTGTCTTGTTTATCCTCTTGTTCTTTGGAATCCAAACCCCTTCACACCTTCCCCATCTACAAGTTATTACTCCAATCTAGTTTGTTGCAACCTTGCTATAACATGTCCCTTTTGCTACATTTTAGCTCTTGTTCTAACCTTAACCTCCCTTTGACTATCTAATCTTGCACCAAGATTCACGCCTTTATATAATAACGGATGGGGCTTTAAATTGACTACAAAGTTTTAGTGAAACCTATTGTTTGTTTCTCATATTATAGTTGTTGTCCAAGCTACATTCTCTTACATGTTTTTTTGCTACTCGTTAAGTTGCTTTCTCAACTAGGGTAAGGGAATCAATAACATCCTTAAACTTTTTATCTTCCTTCTCCTTCCTCTTTTGTTTTTTGATTTCTTCGACTACCTATTTGTGTATTCATTACAGGTTATTACACGTCATTTGTCATAGTCTACTAATAGTTTTTTGTATTTTCTTTTCCTTGCAAGTAGATGAGGCAAGGACAACATATTTGCCAAAAACAAAGCCTCTTGAGTTGTGGTTCTAGGGTTTTGGCAATATTGCACTTCACTTATAGGTCCATTTGGAATAATTCTTAAATCATAGATAATTTCCATTAGACTTCTTTCCTATATGATGTAGGAATAGGATTGTTGGGCATTTCCACATAGTACTTTAAGTCCTTTTGTTCTTGGACATTCTTGGACATTAACTTCAACCTCCATTCTAACATCTTCAATTATTGTTGTTATGTTCAACAATTATGTAGCAACTATATCTTTGCCCCCATTGAATATCATTAGTTGTTCCATTAAAACTCACATTTTTTTCATTTTAAATGTTTATAGTTGTATACATTCCACTTGGCCTGATCTTGTGATCTATGGCCTTTACATTGAATGGCCAAATCCTTCTATCCGTAAACTCATTCTTAATGTTTTTCTTAAACAAAGATTGGTGTCTATATAAACTACAAGTGTGCATTTGTTTGGTTTATAGCGATTATTTATAACCATTGCATTGTCCTTTTCTTTCTTGAAAGTCATTTTGAAAGGTTTGAAACAATTCACATTTAATGGCTATAAAGCATGAGAAATGTGAAATTGTAATGTAAGCATGTCCAATCCAAATTCCTATCTTTGTTCTATTGTTTTAATGTAACATGTGACCCATGTCATCTAGAATTAATAGATGTTAATTGTATTTTGTGATGCCACTATCATGAACATGAAAACTACAAAGATGAATGACAAAAGGATAGGTTTAAATATAAATAGAAAACAAAGGATCCAAAACAAGAACACAAAGACAAAAATCATGAACACAAAGTGTGTAAGACCAAGGTACAAAGAGATTTTTATTATGATAAAGTAAAAAAAACAAAACATAAACAAAAAAAAAACAAAACAAGGTTAGGTGTAAACACCTTAGATTGATGTTGAGCTTATTAAAAATAATGGGGATCCTACTTCTGTTTATACGCCTTTGGGGACCTCTCTCAAGGAATGTACCATGGAGGTTTCCATAAGCCCACTAACCAAAGAATTTTTTTTAATGCTTCTTAATTATAAGTATACTATAGGTTAACTATGGTCAACTAAAGTCAAGTTAGAGTTAACTAAAATAAACTACAAATAGACTGGAAGAACTCAAGAATTAACTAAAATTAACTAGAATTGAATTAAAAATGAATTTGAATTGAATTAAAAGTTAACTAAAAATGAATTGGGAGTTAATTAAGAATGAACTAAGAGTTAATTATTAGTCATGGATGAATTCCATACAAATGAACTTCATTCATCATATGAAATTATGTTTGTGACAACCACCTAAAACTAACCTCTTGAAAAATGATACAAATTCTTTGAATACAAAAAAATCATCCATGTTTTCCTTTACATCATGACCATGCATGTTCTTATTTTTTAATGTTTGATGTAATTGTTTTTTATCCTTTTAACCCTATATATGTGAAACCCTAGCAAAAGGATTCTTGTTGCATTTAGAACATAGTTTACAATTAGTCATCCCCTAAATTTGGGAATGGTGCTATAAACCTAATGTGAACCCATTTTGGCCCTTAATTAGTGTTATGCCTGAATCCTTATCTTATCTAAATTCCATATATGATTTATTATAATTGTGTTGAATTTATTTTGCTTGTAAGTTTTGGTAGAAATAATCACAAGACTTACTTGTCAAACCTTGTGTTTAATAGACCTAAAATCTTTTAACAAGTCAAACATTTAACTCTAGATGTCAATGTTCAAACCAATAATATTAGGGGTTTCTAGGAACTTCATTTCTATCTTTGAAGGGGGTTTAGTCTAAATAAGTTCCACCACCTTCATTTTGAATTACTACAAGGTTATGGAAAGTCCACATTCTTGCATATTGAATGTCCAAGCCACAATTGCTACATCTTCTTCCTCCATGAACACACCTTGTGGCCCTTGTTTCTTTGATTATGTCCTACCATTCAAATGATTTGAAGAAGAAGTTAGAGGGATGTGCCAATGTTTCTTTGTTTTTTTCAAAGTAGTATGCCCACTTTGTATTACATCCATTGTTTTTTTCCAAACATTCAATTGTCCATTTGGTTCATTGGTGTGAGGTAAAAATTTGATTCGGTGTTCTTATCTTTTATGGTTGTGTTGTAGGAAGGACATTCTCTTTATCTTTATCTGTTGCTAACTAGTCCAACAATCCATTTCATCACTTATGAGTTACATTTCATATCATGATTAAATGTTGCACCTTAACCCTAGTCTCCAATTAGTTGGAGGAGTCCACTCTAGGCTTACAAAAGGTACACATTTCAACCTTCCTATATTGCTTCTACTTTTTGATCTTATGAACATCCCCTCTACAATTAATTCTAATTAGCATCCCATGTACATTCAATTTTGCTTTTGTACAACAAGGTTCTTCTATCACATTCCACCAAAAAAAAACACCATATTTTTCCCTGTTGCATATCTTATGAATCCCACGAAATTTCAATTGTTCCCATTTTCTAAGTAGCTTATAAAGCCCCAATCTTCACCTTTTTTCCAAAATTTAAACAAAGGAAGAAAACCCTCTTTATAAAAGTTTGCAACAATATGGATAGAAAAATTCTCTCATACAAATTTCACAATTCCCAACATTTAAGTTATGCAACTTTCAGAGTTTCCACCAAAACAAATATCACTTCCCATGCCTTTTCAAATCCAACAAAACAGAAGTCATAATAACCTTAGCTGTACAAAACTTAGGGTTGTGAAACAATTTCAGGCCATATTTCAAACTCCTTAAATATTTTCATCATTTCCAAACATGCCTATATTCAACAACATCTAATTAATTTCCTATGTCCAACCTACTCCTTGATACATAGTAAAAGAGTTCTAGAAAGTTTCAAATTTAAACATGGGGCATTGCTAGCACATTAAAAAAAAACAAATTGCCTTTAAAGGTTTGAAGGAAAATGTGCTTAGGTTCCCAAGACCAAAAACCCCCCATCTATCAATCCACTTCCACTTAAATCCCTCTCACCACATCCTCGTCGCATCCAAATAATCTCCACATCATAAACTGCATTCATCGAACAATGCACATCCAAAGGTTGAAAATCCATTCATGAAATGCAAACCAACAAATGCATAAAATAATACCAACATCTTGCCGTCACAAGCTCCTTCTTGACAAACAACAACCAAAAGAAAATCACTTACAACAAACAATAAACACAATCTAATGCAAAGAAATCAACATTGTAAACAAGCTTGACTAAATCTTCATGTTTCACATGATTGTCAACTATTGAAAGTTTTGGCACTTTTTACTTGTCATCATCATGTGTAGACTTTCATTCATTAATTTAAATCTTCATCCAACATATTCCAAATGCAATTTGACACCACAATAGCTACTCAAGTTAATGGACAAAGTGTGTTAGACATAATCAAAGAGGAGAGCTTGACAGAGCTTGACATGGGCTCCACATCCAGCGTCACGCAAAGATCAACCATTTTTTATTTGCACTACCTTGGTGCTATTGTACCATAAGGCAACACAATGACAATGTCATGATTTGTTGGTTGGTGAAAGATTATGACAATTTTTGTAATTTGTTTCAAATTGGTTCAGTTAAAACAAAAATTTTACAATATTCTTTTTTTCTCATACCAACGAAGTGCACAAGTAATGTGCTAGAACCCAATCTGTGAACAAATAGCTATTACACATTGAATGTTAGTTCACTCAAGATAACTAAAAATAAATTTAGAAGACTAAAGTTCATGGCCATAACATTTTTTCTGCACACTTTCACGCAACCCTATTAAACCCCTCTATATTAGTATGTACACAAATAATATATATACAGACAGGGTTAAAAGATTCTCATCTCTTTGAAATAGATTCAATGTGCCTTGAGACCTTTCACAAGCGTGAATATTCCTCTATTTCATTAACACTAGTGTGGCCTCTGCTATTAGGCCAAGTGTGAACCCATTACAAAATAGGGAAACTCAACATGTGAACATTGTTTTGCAATGTACATATTGAGTTTTTGAACAACCAAATATGAAAGGAAATCATGCTTGAATTGAATCGTAAGCCTTCAAGCGCTACCACGTTCTCAACTGATTTTTCCTTCCAAAACCTGGTTTTTTGGGATTTATTTGAATTTCCAGTAGCAGAAATCACTTAAAAATCAATATCTCCCACATTCCGAATCAATTCTTACTCATCAAGATCTTTCCAACAACATGAACAGCACATTCCAATTCCTCCAAAATTTTCAGGTGTGATTTAATTTAATTTTCCGTAAAGAAATCGTTTTTAATTTAATTTTCAGTGAAGAAATCATTCAGTATTCAAGAATTTCTCCACCGCAAGTCCAAACGCCATCAAACCAAGCTGATCCAACCCTCCTCCTTGAGAGCTTTCCAAAGAGACCAAGAACGCGATCTGAAGCATCCTGGTTCTGTGGATCTCATAAGTACAAAACAAAACAAAAAAACTACCTTCCTTCATAGATAGACTAGTGTGGCCTGTGCCGTTGGCCCAAGTGTTAGCACGTCCTCAACTGATTTTTCCTTCCAGAACCTGGTTTTTTGGAATTTATTTGAATTTCCAGTGGCAGAAATCACTTTTAAATCAATATCTCCCACATTCTGAATCCAAATCTTACCAAATAAATTCCATTAAATCCTGCTCATCAAGATCTTTCCAAAAACACCAAAGGCACATTCCAATTCCTCCGAAATTTTCAGGTATGATTTATTTAAATTTTTAGTGAAGAAATCATTCAATATTCAAGAACTTTTGCACCGCAAGTCCAACCGCCATGAAACCAAGCCAATGCACCCCTCCTCCTCGAGAGCTTTCCAAAGAGATCAAGAACGCGATCTGAAGCATCCCGGTTCGGTGGATCCCATCAGTACAAAACAAAACAAACTACCTTCCTTCATAGATAGATGTGAGACGTGAGTATACAATAATGGGAACAGCCAAAAATTTCTGATATAAGTTTGCAGCAACTTCTGTCTGGAATTATCCAATTAAGATGATATGGGATTGCACATAATGGTGATATGGTGTGCAAACTGGACAAAACTGCAGAGAGAATGTCATTTGATATGACATTGGAGTGCAAAACATAAATCACAAATAAGCTCAAGAAGTTACTGTCCAAATGACAGTATTTAGAATCTGCATTTAGTAAAAGCTTTAGAATGCTGATTTACTTTTGGCACAGAAGCATCACATTTGTTAAAACTAGTTTGTGTTTGGAAGAAGACTTTTTAGCTTTTTCTAACTGTGGTAGGATGGATGGGTAAGGGGATACCTCATTTCTGCAAACTTTGCAAAGATTCTGAGTCAAATTCATAGTTACACAACCAATACAGGATGGGGACATCTCTCACTTCTGCAAATTTGCAAAGCTTAAGTCCAATATGTACTTGCACATACAATCAGGATCAAGCATAAGAAAACTGAATTTTGGAAAAGCATAGGAAAACTGAATGCAAGGAAACCCAGTCAGAACAATAACCTTCTGACAGAATCACGAAACCTGCACAAATTCTTGAAAATCTGCATTACTTGACAATTGCCTCAGGATAACTAGCATCATCATCATCATCATCATCACTTTGGAGCAGCAGCATTGAAATCAATCATCTCCCCACATACCCACACGAACTTTGGTTGTTTGATGACAATGGACCGATGTGCCTTCGAGACATGGGTGCCAATGATATTCCTATTCTTGAAGAGGAGAGATGCCATCTTCTTCCAACTGGTTTATGAGTCACTCTACTCTCCAGGTAATTGCAGACTCTTGAGATTTCAGGTTGTGCAGGGTTAAGCCCCTTTCACACTTCAAGTTTAATGGATTCATGTTTGCATTGGAGATAACAGCAAAACTGTGTAGTACCTATTTCCCACATAGCTATATGGATGAATGCTAATGTCCAACACTGAATTAGGGTTGGATCCCTGGATCATGCATGTATCTCAATGTATTTTCATATGAATTGTACTGATGAATGCCATATGGTATATTCTCACCAGTAATAGTGTGTGACAGATGGTACTGTTGTTTCCATGGTTTCCAAGGAAGAGCTTACCTGGGTCATTCTAGTCAATTTCTTAAGCTAGTCCTGACCAACCACTTGCTTGAGTGTAACTGTTTCTCAGGGTCTGCATCATAGAAATACTACTTAAAGCTTCCTGACATTCTACAGCTTCAGGCAGGAACTCAAGTATAAGAACTTGTCATTTGATATAGTATTGGAAGTGTGCTGCCCAGGGCAGGATGCAAACCTTTGGGATGGAATTTCTATGCTGGTTGCTGAGAAGAGAGTCTGCTTGATGGGTTCTTCTCGCTCTACTGCCTTGCTTTCTTCCTCTAATATCAGCCCAGGATAGTTGTGTTTTCATTGAATGTTCAGTTTGTGCCATCTCCATGCATTTCAGCTCATCTTATTTACATAGATTTCAAGATGTAGTGGTAGTGCTCTCTGGTTTAGCCCTTTGTGGAAAGGCCAGAGGTCATATCATACACATCCTGACTTCTCATCAAGGGTAAATTGACTGCTGTGATCTTGATTCTCAAGTGCAGGGCATGATGACATAAAGCTCAGAAGAAACTTTAAAACACTGCAGAGAGCATAGAACCTATCCATACTTTGTTTGATTCGCTTTGAGATAGAAACCTGATAGATCTATATCCATGTGTATTCATTTTGCCTCTAAATCATTGGTGTTCTCTCTTAAGATATCACATGGTACACTACAATTGATCTTGAAATCAGAAAATTTCTTACACTTTTCCAACGCCAGGTTTGAGTGCCTTTGTAAGAGTAGACATTTCTTACTTGGCCACTTCTTGGGTGTTGGAAGCAACTAGGATCCACTTTGTATTCTTCCTTGCTTTTGTGCACCCCACAAATGACTTAAATTTATTCCGCAAGAAATGCTTGGCCAACTCAAGATTCAGCCACCCTCTGGGTGCATGTGACTATGGATACATGCACAAGAGAGTTCAAAGTATGCTAGTCATCAAGGTCATTATCATATGTGTCCACAGAGCAGATTTATTTCGAGGTTGGTGGGTGTAAATGGCCATCTACTTCCCAAGTGGGAATCAACTTCTTTGGTTTACAATGTGCAGAGTTAAGACACAGAGTGAGCATATTTTGCTAGAGGAAATAGTGACAATGACCCACAGGAGATTGCCTCTTGGCCAGTAAGTATACTTTTAGTGGTTTTGTCAGCAAGCTTAAATATGTGGTTCCTACTTCCATTACACACCAAATCAAAGCTCTGAAACTAATTTGTAAAACAATATGCACAAGGCTATAGGCTCTCCTCAGAGCAGGAATGGAGACTTTGCATGTACCTTTTACTTGCAACACAAAGCTGTCAATGCTCAACATGTGGGTTACAGGAATCTGTTCAAATTGCACTCAAGAAACTAAACAAGGATAAGAAATTCATTTAAAGAATGCATTTCCACATGATATATAGCATGCATTGAATGCAGTATTTGAATCACTTGCAAGTTGAAGATGCAACCCTTAAGCTACTTTCTAGATGCTAAACCTAGGAAGGATTATGGTGTCTATGTGGTGGTTCAAGTTCATGAAAGTGCTTGGGACAAATGATGAAGTGCAACTATACATTTGATAAATTTAATGTTAAAGACCACAAGCTAGGATATGTTTGATTCCATGTTTGATGTAGTGTCACCAAAAAGAAAGGGGATATACTTTCTCTATTGTGTAAACATCAATGCTGAACATTAAGAGACTAATGTGTATTTGCTGAAGTTTATTAAGATAGAAAGATTTGCTTCAAGTATTACTTCTACATCAAAATCCTTATAGACATCTAAATTTTGTTGTCTTATTTCTATGGACCACAAAGGATCAGTTTCACTCTTGATTCCTTTCTAGGAGTCAACAGGTTGCTTCATAAGAGTGGCAGCTCATCCCCAACAACAGAAACCCCACAGAGACCACTTAACAACTTCACATGATTCCTCTCAAAGACTAGACAGAGATTCAGGGTAGGACCAATGAATGAAACATATTCTATTCTCTCGTGTCCCCTTATTCCCAGAAGCCCCGGAGCTCCCACAATGCAAGCAGGTACTCTCTCCTCAGGATAAATCACATTGCACACTCATCATTTCAAGATCCCCAAAGTCATCATACATGAGCTGCCACACAACCACTCCAGAAATCCTTGACACTCTCATCATCTCCTTTGTGTTGGTCCCTAAAGAAAACATGCAAGACCTCTAGACTTTTTCCTGACATTCTTGGCACAGTGAAAGTTCAATCGTCAGGGTTTTCTCGATCCATCAGTCCTAATCAAGATCTATTCCTAACTGACTACAACACCCAAAATCCAAATCCACAACACATTTGTTAGTACTCCAGAAAGTCTAGCAACTTATCTCTTCACCACCAAAAAGCTTCCAATTTATATTTTTCAACCAGCCTCAAATATCCTCCTCCCATCCTCATCCCTTCGCTCCCTAGAAATCTTCGTGCCAATCTCCTTGTAGAACTGTGATTCACACAACTCATGAAGAGTTTTCATTGAGCAGTTGGGATTCTGCTCCATCACAGAAACAAACTCAACAAGCTCCCTTTGTAATATCCTGCAAAGCAACAAACCAAACCAAATACAGAAACAAATCAAAAACAAATTTTTTGACACTGTTGAATCACCGCACCACCAGTAATTCAACCATTGAGCTGAATTAAGGTTTGTAGCCTTCATCCATAGAAAACATTTGACATTGTTTTTAGGTTATAGTAGTTCCAAGCCAGCCAGTAATCAGGGATTCAAACTCTACTACATCACTTGCTGTGATGCTTGAAGCTTGATAATGTGCTCAAAATCATGTGCTAAGGAAGGTCAAGCCCACCTAAGGGTGCTTTTGCCCATGCAAACCAAAATCTCTCCATGACTGCATGTTTGGTCACATTCATCTCCTGCTCTTGAGTTGTGGCACCAGGAATTTGGGTTTCAATATTAAGAGATTTACCTCTTTGAAAATACTCTTGCCAATCATGCTCTTGTTTCTTGAAAATTTCCATAGGACTTCAAGTCTCTGGTGAAGGATATCAAAAACTCTTTGTGGAATTTGCATCATGGTTGTTGAACTCTGCTCAACCATTGTATGATTGGCCTCCATTTGACCAGCCAGCCACGAAGCATCTAAAAGAACACATCACCACACAAGACAAAAGTGAAGATCCAGAACATGGATGGAACCAAATGGCCATGCACAAGTGAAACAATGTATGACTATTTGCCAACCAATTGCACGACATAGACTGCTATTACTTAGTCTACTGAATGTGTACATGTAGGCATATTTAATGTCACGTGGAGCATTTGCATCTCACATGCAACTTGGAAAAAAGAAATGTTGTCTTTGATTGTTCAAACCAAAACAATTAAAAATTGACTTAGCAAGCAATGATTGTCCTAGGCTTCTACTCTCTCCAACCCTAGTGCCACCATACCTTTCAATTTTGTTACAACATTGCTTATCATGTGCAAATTCTTAATGTGCCTCAGTTCAGCGCATATTCGTGAAAAAGATGGCCTCATACTGGGATCAGCATCCCAGCACTGCTTGATCAGGGACATCAGGGACAGAGGTAAGGAATCTGGCAAAGTTGGCCTTATTCCCTTCCTCACTGCTTCTTTCAACTCAGACTGCTTCTCTATGTCTGCAAATGGGAGCTTCCCCATATTGAGGATCTCTGAGCAGGTGATAGCATAGCTGTATACATCTGCCTTGAATGGGTATTTTATTTCATCTGAACTTTTCTCTTTTTCAAACAACTCTGGTGCCATCCAACGAGTAGTCCCTGCCTGCGTCTGGGGCGAATATGTGGCACCAGACAACTTGATCTTTGATTCACCCAGATCTGCCACTTTGGCCTGCACGTAGCCTGCTTTCTCCATTTCTTCAATTTTTGCATGATTGATCAGAATGTTTGCAGCCTTCACGTCCCTGTGTACTATCTTTTTTGTGTGCAAATACAACATGGCCTCAGCCACCTGTAGCATGATATCAAGTGCAACAGGAAGCTCAAGTTCTGGCCCAGATGGAGACTTCATAAAAGCATCAATGTGGTCAATCAGGTCTTCGTCCATGAGCTCCATCACAAGCGAACACTCAGATGTTCGATTATCAACAGAGCGACCAAATACTTGCACAATGTGGGGATGCGAGACGCTTGCCAACATCTCTGCTTCTTGTTGGAAGCGGTGTTCCGAGCATAATTTGAAGGACTTTTTTGCAAAGTTTTGGCCCAACCACTTCACCTTCGAAACTACCCCATAAGACCCCTTGCCAATTCGATTGATGTGCACCAACTTTTCTGGTTTTATAGTGAGGAGCAAATCAATTTTCTTGGTCTTTTGTTCACTCATGCCCACAGGATCAGTAGCCAGCAACTTCAACAAGTTTGCTACTATTTCCTGTTGATCTGGAGTTAGACTTCTATTGTCATGCTGTTCAGTAATTAACCTTCTTCTCAAGCTCTCACAATCATGTAGAGCATGCTTTGTCAACACACTGTGGATCTCCTCAATCTTGCGGTCATACTCTTCCTCTCCAAAGCCTTCAACATTCCTAGCAACCTTCTCAAGTTCACTTGCTGACATAGCATCCGAAAAGATGATGCTCACCACAGATGTACACCAGTCAAGCTTGAAAAAGACATCAGCAAAAACTTCAACGCTGTTTGCTAGTTTGATTGCTGCCTTGAGCCAGTCTTGACTGCAGCAACCCTGTATGATTTCCTCTGCGTTCTTGACAACCCGGTACAACTCCAAGAGAACTGCTTTGAAACAGTTAAGGAAGACAGCTTGTTTTTCAGGAGGTAGAGAATCCAAGTCCGCTAACAGTAATACGCACATCACCGTCTCCAGAAGCTTGTTCTTCAAGAATGCACATTGCCTTTGATTGAATTGCACCACGTTATGACTCTCCCCCGGTCGGAGCAGTCTGTGCACGACGTCCCAGGAAAGTCGGAGGTAATTGATCTCCGTCATGACGTTCAGCACTCAAGATTCGGACTGTACACAGCTCGCAACCAACAGTCGGCGGAAGTGATCAATTCTGCTATGCACAAAGATAAATATGATTTGATCCTTCTTCTACCCAATTGCAAGAATCCTAACTTGCCGCCTCCTCTTTTCAAACAACAAAGAGTAAGCAAGCGAAAATCTTTAAGAATCGATTGAGATAATGAATCGATTGAGAATCGAGGCGAGTAAGAGCTGATGCGTGTACAAATTTCAAGATCTTGAAGGTAGAATCGAAGAACTAATGCATAGATTAACGTAGAAGATTCGGGAGGAATTGCGAAAGAGTTCCATAAAGTACGTACCTTGGGCTTTTGGGCAACTCTATCAACTTCGAAAATAGCTCCGATTCCTTGCAGTTCAGACCGCGTTCAAACTATGCGTCCAGCCCTTGCGAAAACCCGATAGCAACAAAACCGTAACAGAAACCCTAATTTTCAGCTTCATACATCCTACCACCCAACGTCAATCCTCGAGTTTGAAACAATCACTGGGTGGACATCACACCTGGCTGTTCAATGATCCAATTTCACCACAACTTGATTCAGTGCTCCTTCGATCAAAATTCAATCTTACTTTGCAAATCCATACCATGTCTACTTCAGAGAACATTAATATTTGAAGGAGAGTGAGGCTCCCAAAGAGGATCTTCTCGAGCCCTGAAAATACCTCGTGAGAACACAGACTTGTTCTTCAGACGCCCAAAGCGTCTGCAGAACCGTTGAAGAAGTCCTCGAAATACTTCTACAAACTTCTTTTCCTTCACACGAATTTTAGAGTCCCTGCTGCTAAACATTCCTTCAAGCTCCTTATGAAACAAACTCTTCTTGAACCTTCAAAGTCTACCGACATTTTCCAAGCACCTTACATGAACATATTCTTCTAGAATCTAGAACTTAGTGAAGCCCAATCTGCCCCGTGCCGGTGTGCACGTGGGCCCCAAATTGCTCGGGATGGTTGGTTATTAATTTCAGCGATTAGTGGGTGAAAGTATTGCGCTTCTTTCTAATTAATCTAAAAGTACGAGGCAAATACTACATGTTCTTGTGAAAGAAACACTGGTAAGAGGCTTCTTCTTGCATATGCTGAAAGGATGAGAATATATTGTTTACACTTGTAAAAGCAAGGAAGGCCACCGATATCCTGCTCAATCAGTTCAATTATGAAAGACTAGGTTGAACCCTGTGCCTAATGCACAGGTGTGTGTGTATTTGATGGTACATATTACAAAATTACAACTACAAACTACATTTTCAAAACCTCTCTATATACCACATTCCACATGTATTCATCGAGACCCTGGCCGTTGAAAACCTTGATGTTTACATTGCTTGTGACCCGTGAGATAGCAACATACAGCTGACCATGGTAAAAGACCAGAGATGGCAAATATACCTCAACATTGTTCAGTGTCTGACCTTGACTCTTATTGATTGTCATTGCAAATGCCACTCAAATAGGAAATTGATGACGACACAAAAAATGGCCAATCAATCCTGGAGAGGGACATGATGATGCAGGGTATGAACACACGTTTGCCGACATTGTTCCCTATGATGATCTCCATTTCAATGACACACTGACTCAATCTCTTGACAATCAATTTCGTACCATTGCACAATCCTATTGATTAATTAGTTGCAATCTTCTACTAATAACCTCATATGGAATGAAATCTTGATCCAATCTAGATCGACACCTTCTTCTTCTGCAATGGCAGGAAGATTGTCGTCTCCAACATTCAACACCCATTTGGCAAACTCTCGCTGTTTTTCGAAATTGGTTGCCATGACTCGCATGTTGATATGAAGACAAAGAATCGTAACATGCTACCAAAAATGCGATCGAGGCAACGAAGCACTAACAATGTCTTCTCGTCCTCCCTTGGGAACAATAGGCTGGATCTGTCGAAAATCCCCACCAAGGACCACGATTTTCCCACCAAAGATCTTCTCAATTGCCTATGCATCATCCAATTACATCAAATCACACAAGGTTCGATCAACAACTTCAAAAGTTTAGTGATGCATCATCGGTGCTTCATCCCAAATGATCAGATTAGCTTTATGCACCAACTCGGCCACTTTCATCTATTGTGTGATGTTACAAGTCGATTCATCGTGCAGATCAATTGGAATCTTGAATCTTGAATGGGCATTTTTACTGCCCAGAAACAACAAAGATGCAATTCTTGATGAGGCAACTGCAAGCACGATTTTGCTTTGCCGTCGTAAACGAGACAAAAGTGTTGTCCAAACAATTTTTTTGCCGATTCCATTACGCACTCCCAAGTCCCAGGTTAAACCCACTTGAGGGTCCAACTTTGTTGAGTTGCGGAAAGTTGGGACTTGAGGGGCGTTCCCGACTTTCAGCACTAAAAGGGGGTAGAAGGGCGTGCTAGAAGTCCCGGGATTAGACTAGGAAGATGGACTAGAAGATCAAGCTTGAATCTGCATCCAAAACCAACCACAAGAGTGTTAGTTAGCATTCGGGAACACCCTTGGGTGTTGGGACAAGCCACGGGCACTTTTACACACAAGACTCACCACGGCCCGAACTCGGGGGAAGCCACCACCTTCCCCCATATAGTATACTCTGCAGCTCTTCGCC
>Ga0116227_10012069_pt1 | contig 14258 bp, 10 predicted proteins | sample S1TSphgellanicum_FD_89693 | JGI IMG/M metagenome (GOLD analysis project Ga0116227, IMG submission 89693) | Host-associated microbial communities from peat moss isolated from Minnesota, USA - S1T2_Fb - Sphagnum magellanicum MG | ecosystem: Host-associated > Plants > Peat moss > Unclassified... | reverse complement strand
GGGGAACCTTGCCGAGTCCGCCCAGGAATTGCGCTCCGTACTTTTGGCGGCCAACGCCCCCTGTCAGCCCCACTTGTGGGTAGAGCCCACCACTTGCGGATGCCGCATATTCCTGCGCCTGCAGCAGAGTCGCGGTCATGGAAGCCAGCGTCTGATTGCCGGCAACGGCATCGGTGACCATTTTGTTCAAGGCCTGGCTCTTGAATACGGTCCACCAGTCAGCATCGAGTTCCTGTCCGTACACGATTTCCTGGCGCAGGGCCGCTGCGCCGGCGGAAGCCGTCTGCATCGTCTCCTGCTTCGTGAACTTTGCATCCTGCGGTGCATCCGGCCGCGCAAAATCAGGCCCAAGGGTGCATCCGGCGAGCGCCGGCAACAGCACCAAGCACACCCGGCATAGATGACGTTTCATTCTATGAGCACCGCGGCGCCGGGCGCATTTCGCCTCTGACGCAAAACGAACACGAAAGGAATGGTGATCAAGGTGAGCAGCAACATGAGCTTGAAATCGTTGTTGTAGGCCAGCATCTGCGCCTGCTGATTGACCATTGAGTCCAAACCCACAAGCGATTGAGCATTCGGCGCCGCGCCGTGCAGCTGCTCGCGCGCCAATGGATTGAACAGCGTGACGTGTTCCGCCAGCCGCGCATGCAGGATCTGTGTATTGCGGGTCAACAGCGTCTCGACCATCGAAATGCCGATGCTGCTGCCGATATTGCGCATCAGGCTGAAGAATGCGGTGCCCTCGTTGCGCAACGCCGGGGCCAGCGTCGCAAATGAGGCTGCGGCGATCGGTACATACACGAAGCCGACGCCGAGTCCTTGTGCGACACCGCTCCAGATGACGGATGCCTCGCCCATTTGCAGATTGAAGTGCGTCATCTGCCACAGCGATAGAGCGGTGAGCGCGAACCCGCCCACCAATACGATGCGAAAATCCAGGCGCGTGCCGACGCGACCCATGATGAACATGGCAATGAAGGTGCCGATGCCGCGCGGCGCCGTGACCAGTCCGGTGGTGAGCACCGAGTAGTTGAACAAGTCCTGCAGCAGCGAGGGCAGCAGCGCCAGCGTCGCGAACATCACCAGACCGACGATGAATATCAATACGTTGCCGGCCAGGAAGTTCCGGTCTTTGAACAAGGTGGGGCTGACGAATGCCGGCCGGGAAGTGGTCAACATGTGCACCAGGAAGACATAGAAGCCGACGGCGGCGGCGCTGGCCTCTACCCAAATTTCGGGAGATCCGAACCAGTCCTTCAGCTGGCCCCGGTCGAGCGTGAGTTGCAAGCCGAGCACGGCCACGCTCAACGAGCAAAAGCCAAGGAAATCGAAGCGGGATTTGCGCAGCACCGTCTCGGGCATGAAGCTCGCGATTCCCATGAATGCGAGTATCCCGAACGGCACGTTGATATAGAACACCCAGCGCCAGTTGTAATTCTCCGTGAGCCACCCGCCCAGTGCGGGGCCCATGATGGGACCCACCGCGACGCCCAGCACCCAGATCGCCATGGCGCGCGCATGCCGTTCCGGCGGGTTGATGTCGAGCAGAACAGCTTGCGACATCGGTATGAGGGCGGCACCGCAGGCACCCTGCAATATTCTCGCGATGACGATTTCCGGAAGCGATCCCGCCACACCGCAGAACATCGAGGCCGCCGTGAAGCCGACCACCGAATAGAGAAAGACGCGCTTGCGACCGGCCTGCCCGGCCAGCCAGCCGCTCAATGGGGTCATCACCGCCGCAGACACGATGTACGAGGTGAGAACCCATGCCATTTGGTCCTGGGTCGCGGCAATCGAACCCTGGATGTGCGGCAGCGCTACGTTGGCAATGGTATTGTCCAGCGCCTGCATGACCGATGCCAGCATCACCGACAGCGTGATAGCCAAGTTGCGAAAACCGGTAATGGGCGCGGCCTGCACAGGCGGGGCCGCCTGCGGCGCGGCCTGCAAAGGCGGGGCCGCCTGCGGCACAGCCTGTACAGGCCCCGCCGGCACCGGCGGGGTCGCCTCCGGCTGCGCGCTCACCGTGAAGTCGCGCCCATCAACGCCGGATGCTCCGAGGCTGCCTGTGAATCGGGCCGCGAACGGGTATCGACCGAAACGTTCGCGCTCAAGCCCGCCTGCAGAGACACGGACGGATCGACATTCGCCAGATGCAGCCTCACCGGAATGCGCTGCACGACCTTCACCCAATTGCCCGACGCATTTTCCGGCGGCAACATGGAGAATTGCGACCCCGTACTCGGACTCATGCTGACCACGACGGCATTGAATTTCTTGCCCGGATAACGATCGATGTTCACCGAGGCCGATTGGCCGATGTGCATGGCAGCGAGCTGCGCTTCCTTGAAGTTCGCCTCGACCCAGACGTCCTGATTGGAAACCAGTGAAAACAGCGGCGTCGCTGCGTTGATGTAATCGCCGACCTGCAGCTGCTCCACCTTGGTGACGACTCCGTCGCTCGGCGCCACGACCACGGTATAGGACAAATTCAAGTTGGCCCGATCGAGAGCGGCCTGCGCTTCCTGAACCTCCGGGTGCCGATCGGGATCGATATCAGGATTGTTGGCCAACTCCGCGGCTACCGCCGCCAATTGCTGCCTGGCGCCGGCCACTTGCTGACGCGCGGTGTCGAGCGCATGCGACGCCTGATCATATTGGGCGCGCGATACGATGCCGGATTTCAGCAGCCGCTCATGGCGCGCGTATTCGCTCTGCTCATAGGCCATCGATTCCTCCGCGGATCGAAGATCACTGAGCCTCTGCCGATACGTGGACTTGAGCGATGCGATCTTGAGCTTGGCATTCGCCAGGCGCGCCTCCGCTTCGCTGACGGAGATTCGCAGCGGACGGTCGTCGAGGCGGAACAAGGTCGTGCCCTGCTTCACGAATTGGTTGTCGCGCACGTCGACTTCGACCACGCGCCCCGAGACATTGGAGCTCACGGAGACGGCGGCCGCCTGCGTATAAGCATCGTCCGTACTCTCGTACCTGCCGCCCAGGAAATACAGGCACAGCCCGGCGATGATCGCCAGCACGGGCACCACGACCATGAGGCTGAATCGCAGGCGCTGCAGGCGCGCTCCGGGAACCGCCACCGCTTCTCCGACGGCGGCCATCAGGACTTCGCTCCGCGGCGCTGACGACGCTTCACCTGGAGCGCGCCGCGAATGCGCCGCTGGCGCTCGGCGATCGGAACCACCGTGGGCGCCGCGGGCAGCGACTCCAACCCCACGACATTCAGGCGAATCTGTTCGAAGACGGCGATGAAACGTGCGGCACTCTGCGCCGAAATCCCGGCAAACGCCTCGCCCCGGGTCGCGTCGGAGATCGACCAGATGGAATCTTCGATCGGCTTCGCCTTGGGCATGAGATACAAACTGCGTGCGCGCCGATCCAGGGGTGAGTCGCGGCGTTCGAGCAAACCTTCTTCCTCCATATGATCGAGAATTCTGACCAGGCTCATCGGCTCCACCTCGGTGAGCTCGGACAGCCTCGCCTGGCTCACCCCTTCGTTCTTCGCCAAATACACCAGCACTTTGCATTGCGGCAGCGTCAATCCCAGGCTGCGCGCCCGTTGTTCGAAGCGGCGCGTGTAGAGGCGCGAGACTTCCTTGAGAATGAAGCCGAAATCCCGGAATTTATTCATGTTAACACTTGATATGGTATCTGATGATATCATAACAATTGTGATGATCTTTGGGAAGATCGGCAAGCGATCCCTGCAGATGTTAAATTTCGCGCATGCGATTAGCGGTGCCGCTGCTCCTGTTGTGCCTGCTGCAGGGCCGAAACCCCTGGGCACAGACGCCGATCGAGGCCGCACCGGAGGTCACGGTCACCGCCCCGCGCGGCCAGACCATCGGCGGCATAGCGCCTCTGATGCAAATCTCTCCCTCCGAGCTCGACTCGTACGGAGTGGACAACTTGAGCGATCTGGTGGAAGCGCTGCGGCCCATGACCCGCAGCAGCCGCAGCGATCAGATGGCGGTCGTGCTGATCAACGGCCACCTCGCGGGCCAGACCGAATTCGACAATCTACCCCGCGAAGCCGTCGAAAGGGTGGAGGTCTTGCCGGAAACCGTGGCGCTTCAGTACGGATTTTCCGAGAATCAGCGGGTCCTGAACTTCATCCTGCGCGAGCATTACCGGGCAGTACCGACCCGGGTCAGCGACAGCGGCGCCACCGAGGGCGGCAGTCAAACGGTGGCGGCCGACGCGTCCCTGGTGAGCCTCGAGGACGAAGCACGCGTCAGCATATTGGCAAGCTACAAGGACAGCACCTGGCTGCGCGAGAGCGACCGCGGCATCGACATGCCCGACAGCTATTTCCGCACGCTGCAGCCCGAGAAGAGCGACGCCAAGATCGCCGCCACGGTGAGCCGCTCCATTTTGGGCGTAAGTGCGTCCGTGGAAGCATCCTTCGACGCGGCTTCCGACAAGTCCCTGCAGGGCCTCGACGATGACATTCCGCTGCTGCAAAGCGCACCGCAAAGAACGGCGCGCGTCGCCACCCAGCTTACCGGACAACTGGGCAGTTTCGTCTGGGGAACCACCACATACTACCTGCACGTGGACTCCAACTCATCCAGCGAGACGGGCGTCGATGCCGCCGGCGATACGCTGGTGGACCGCACCCAGTCGGCGTTCAACGCGGCCAATCTGCAGCTCTCGTTGAGCGGTCCGGCCGCATCTTTGCCCGCCGGTGCGATCATCGCCAATTTCAAGTTCGGACTGCAGTATCAGGGGTTCGAGACGCAGGACGAGCTGCCGGCGGCCGCCTTGCAATCGAGCAACCTGGTGCGTTCGGTACGCAGCTTAAGCCTCAATGCCAACATTCCCGTGGCGAATAGGAATCGCGCGGTGCTGCCCGTACTGGGCGATTTATCCGCGACCTTCAATGCGGCCGTGGACAACGTTTCCGAATTCGGAACCTTGGTCAGCATGAGCTACGGACTGGACTGGAATCCCGTCGACAAGGTTCATCTCGACGGCATCTACACCGACCATCGGACCGCGCCGACGGTGCAGCAGCTGCGCGCTCCGCCGGTCTACACGCCGAACGTCGAGTTGTTCGACTTCGTGGCGTCGCAGACCGCGTACGTAACCGAGATCACGGGCGGCAACGCTGCTCTGAGCGCAACCGACGATCGGGTCGCCAGTTTCGGCTTGTCGCTCGGACCATTCCTCGGCAAGACGGTGTTCTCGGCCCACTACGAGCAGAGCCATGTCCGCAATGCGATAGGTGCGCTGCCGCCGATCACCCCCTTCGTCGAATTGGCGTTCCCGGAAAGATTCGTGCGCGCGCCGGACGGCACGTTGCTCGAGCTCGATGATCGTTGGGTCAATCTGCGAAGCGCGACGACCGACGACTTGAAGTGGGGCTTCAATATCTGGGCGCCGCTCGGGCCCGCGGCCGCACCCCACGTCATTCCGAATCGCATCGAAGTCTCACTCTTCGATACCTGGTATCTGCACGACACGACGCTGATTCGGGCCGGTATCCCGGTGTTGGACCTCCTCGAAGGCGCGCCTTCGGACATTGCCGGCGGCCAGCCGCGGCACAAGATCGAATTCCGCACCTTGGTCTATGAGAATGGTCTCGGCGGCCTGATCAGCGCCGCTTGGCGCAGCCCCACCGTGGTGGATAGCGGCGACACGAGCGCTCCCGATCCGATCTTCTTTTCGTCATTGGCGACTGCCGATCTGCGTGTATTCGCCGATTTCGAGCGAATTGCGCTCACCAAGCAGCACACTTGGGCGCGAGGCGCCCGCATTTCGCTCGCGGTGACCAATGTTTTCGACCGACGACAGTCCGTGCACGACGCCTCCGGCATGACCCCGACCGCGTTCGAACCCGGCTATCTGGACCCTCCCGGCCGGTTGGTTGCCATATCCTTGAGAAAGGTGTTCTGACTCGAAACCACCCAGTTTGACTAGTTGGCTCGCGCCGCCTGCGGCTTCGCGGGAACCGCGGCAAAAGTTTCGAACTTCAGGTTGATGAGGGATCCGGAGTCTTGATGCGGAACGCACGTGGTCTGATTGCTGACGTCGCGGGTCGCAAACATGGGCAGTACTTGAGCGCGAAACTGATCCACCAATTCGCAGTCGCCCACCCCGAGTTCGCGGGGTGAATGCGCCGTGAGCGTCACCGGCCGCCATGATCCATCGGCTCGCTCGCCCTCGCCCGCCTTTGCGTCCGTGTCCGGAACCAGGGTGTAAAACGTAAGCTCCGCGCGTGCCAGCTTGTCCACCTGTCCAAATCCCCTAGAGCAGGCACCGCCTTGCGCTTTGGCGTCGGGGCGCGCGCCGGCCGCAAGCAGCAGAATCTTGAGCTTGTCGGCGAGACCCTCGCAGGAGTAGGTCGACGTAAAACTCATTGCAACAAAAGAGTACTGGTGCTTCTGCCAGGTGCCCGGCGAGGCGTCGGACTCGGCGGCAAAGGCCGCACCGGCACCGGCGGCACCCGCCGCAAACCATCCAACGAGCAAACCCAACCGAATCATGCCAGCCGTATGCCGTGTGTTCATCGCCCGCTCCGCTGTCTTGAGAGCCTTGCCTCGGTGTCAGACCCCGGCGAGAACCGTGGGTTCCCGCCGCCGCGACAGCCAGAGCAACCCTGCCGCGAGTCCGATGCAGGCGCACAGACTCACAACGGCATCCACCGCGTAGCTGCCCGCCACCCCGTGCCGCGCGTAGCCCCACCCATCCACGACCAGCATGTAGGTATTGGCGATATTGAACGCCGACAGCATCAAGCAGTAGGTGGTGGCCGCCAGCGGATTGTTGCGGCCGATGGTTTCGAACGCGATCGCCGTGGAGGCGGTGATGGAAACCGACTGAAATACGTTCTCGCCGATCAAGGCCAGGGCGAAGGTCACGGGCGTGCGCGGCAGCAAAATCAGCGCCAGCGTGAACATCGAGCCTACCGCGCCTATGAGCAAATACAAGTAGCGCAGCGGCAATAGGCGGCCGATCGGCGCGAAAAGCACGCAGCCCGCAATACCGGCAACCAAGACGCCGCCGCCACCGACCAATCCGACAAAATGACTCGAGGCAGCGAAATCCGACCCCAGTCCACCCAGAAGATTGACCAGCGAAAACGTGGCCGCCGGGGCTACGAAAAGCAGCAAGGCGATCAACACTTCGCGCCGCTCCAGCACGCGCACCACCTCGGCGAAGAATTGCCGGAAACTGTCCCGCGCCAGCCGCCGGTCCGGACCCGGCGCCGGCATCCAGGGAAAAACCAGGATCGGCAGCAGCACCACGGCGCCGAGAATGAGCGCCGCCGCGACGCTCGACAAGCGCTGCACCACCTCGCCGGCAACCATGGCCATCAGTCCGCCGCCGCTGATGTTGCCGATGGTCACCCAAATGCTCAAGGTCTGTTCTTCGTCCGCCGTGATGATGCTCGAAAGCCAGCCGCCGAGCGCGCTCTGGAACAGGTTGGCAAAGAAGAATCCCGTCACCAGCAAGCCTTCCGCCAGCCAGAGATCATCGAGGTTGACCAGCGCCAATGCCAAGAGCAGCGCCGCAATCAGTGCCGTGACCGCCGAATACCAGCGCCGGCTGAATCTTACGTCCAGGATGGGACTTGCGAGAAAAGTCCAGAAACCCGGCGAGATCATTGCCGCCGTCATCGCGGAAATCGTCGCCTCCGGGACGTGGCGGGCATTGAGCAGTTGCGGCACCGAAATTACCAGGACACCGCCGTACATTCCAAAGAGCGCATTCGTCAAGCCCATCAGCCAGAGCGGAACCTTGCGGCCCGCCGCTGCCGCCGGTGGAGCCGCGGCCGATGCGGCCGCGAGACTCACGGCACCTCCCAGCGCCCCGACGCGGCGGAGCGGTACAGGGCATCGATCACCCGCATGTTGGCGATCGCGTCCTCGATCGGGAACTCCTGCGTCGCCTCGCTGCGAAATACTGCCGCAGCAAGGTCGCATTGTGCGGCGTACTGATCGATAGGCGCGAAGTTCTCGACGACGGCCGAAGTGCCATCCAGGCTCTTGCCTGAATCGATGATGATGCGGCAACTGTGCTCCGCTTGCGGCGTGAAGGGTACGCACACCTCGATCCGGCCCTCGGATCCCAAGATGGTCACGCGCTGATAGGGCGCCAATTGCAGCGACGCACTGAACGACAGCTGGCCGCCGCCGGGAAACGCCAACAATCCGCTGGTGACGCGATCGATCCCCATGGCAGGATCGCGGTCCACCAGCGCGATCGCGCGTTCCGGTTCGCTGCCGAACAAATAACGTGCGGTAACGATGGGGTAGCAGCCGACGTCGTACAGGGCACCGCCGCCGATGTCGGCGCGATTGCGCACGTTATTGGGGTCGAGGACTGAAAATACGAACGCCGATTGCATCGCGCGCAGCACGCCGATCCTGCCGGACCGGACCAGCGTTCGAACTCGATGCCATTGCGGGTGACATCGAACCATGAAGGCCTCGACCACCCGCTTGCCGGTACGATCCCGCGCATCGACGATGGCTTGCGCATCCGCGGCGCACAGAGCGATCGGCTTCTCGCACAGTACATGCTTGCCGGCCTCGAGAGCTTTGACCGTCCACTCGACATGCAGGTGATTGGGCAGCGGATTGTAGATCGCATCGATCCGAGGATCGTCGAGCAGCGCTTGGTAGCTGCCGTAGCTGCGTTCGATACCGAGGCGGGCCGCCAAATTCGCGGCCCGGTCAGCATCGCGTGAGGCGATGGCGGCGACCCGGCCTCGCGTTCCCGACATGATGGCCGGAATGACGCGCTTGACGGCGATGTTCGCGGTTCCGAGCACACCCCAAGTGATTCGCGCCGCTGCCGTCACAATATGATCCACAATTGTTGCTGCCAACTTCTTCGCGTATGGTGCGCCCTCGTTGGCGCGTTTTGCAACTCTGCCACTTGCCCGGGGAAATACTTGATGCAGCGTCTGATCATGTTGATTTTTTCGACCATCCCGGCATTCGCCGCAGCGGCAGCACCGACGCAAAACTCGTCATGGACCGAGAAGAGCAACGCCTACACCAACCAGCTGCTCGAGATCCAGCTCGAGCACGCACCCGAGCAGGGCTCGCAGGAAGGCGTTGCGAAATACGACACGCAGATCTCGAATCCCACGCTCGCCGACGATCTCGCGCAGCGCCGCGAGTTGCAGGCTGCGCTTGCCAAAATCGGCAAGACGTCCGGCACGGAGACCGACAAGAAGGTGCGCCAGGACCTCGAAATTCTCCGCAAAGCCTTCGACCTGCAATTTCGAACGCAGGATTACGACTTGGCGCACGAAGTGCCGTTTATGAATGCCAGCGCCATCGTGTTTCAAGGACTGCGTGGTCTGCTCGATGATCAGGTCGCACCGGACCGGCGGCAGGCCGCGCTGGTGCGCCTGCGCAAGTATGCCGGCGTCGAGAACGGCTATGCGCCCTACACGGAGCTGCTGAAACAGCGCGAGATCGAGCAGATGGCCAAGCGCGGCATCCTCTATCCGTCGAGAAGCGAAGTGGAAACCGAGCTGGGGCGCGCCGCGAACTATGTCGATGGCATCGCCGACTTGTTCAAGAAGTACAACCTGACCGGATGGGAGCCCGCTTACGACAAGTTGAAACTGCAGCTCGAGGACTACGACGGCTGGATCAAGGCGAATATTCTGCCAAAGGCGCGGACCGACTTTCGCCTGCCGCCCGCCGAATATGCGCTGGCGTTCGAAGGCTATGGGATCGACATCCCGCCGGCACGCATCGCCGCGATGGCGCATACGGCATTTGCGCAAATTCAGGCGGAAATGGCGCCGCTCGCCGCGCAGATCGCGAAGGCCCACGACTACCCGGCCGCCGACTACCGCTCGGTGGTCGCCTACCTGAAGAAACAGCAAATTACCGGCGAGGCAATTCTACCTTTCTATGAAAATCGGCTGCATGAGATCGAACGCATCATCGTCGCCCAGAATCTGGTGACGCTGCCGACGCGTCCCGCGATCATCCGGCTCGCCACGGCCGCCGAGACCGTGCAGACGCCGGCGCCGCACATGGTTCCGCCACCCTTCCTGCACAATACCGGACAGCGGGGCGAATTCGTTTTACCACTCAATATCCCCTCAGCGAACGGCGGCGCGGAGGACCAGTACGATGACTTCACCCTGGACGCGGTGGCGTGGACGCTCACCGCACATGAAGCGCGCCCAGGCCACGAACTGCAGTTCGACTCGATGGTCGAACAGGGCGTCAGTTTGGCGCGCGCCTTGTATGCGTTCAATTCCACCAATGCCGAAGGTTGGGGGCTGTACGCGGAGTACATCATGCAGCCGTACGAGCCGCCCGAGGGGCAACTCATGACTTTGCAGCTGCGCTTGCTGCGCGCCGCGCGCGCCTTCCTGGACCCTGAATTGCAAAGTGGCAAAGTGACGCCCGCCCAAGCCTACGACGTACTCGAGAAGGACGTGATGCTGAGCCATGCATTTGCCAAAGAGGAGGTGGAGCGCTTTACGTTCCGCTCGCCGGGGCAAGCCAACAGCTACTTCTACGGCTATACCAAACTACTATCGTTGCGCCGGGAAACCGAGCGCGCCCTCGGCGCGAAGTTCGATCAAAGGAAGTTCCACGATTTCCTTTTGAGCCAGGGTCTGCTGCCACCCGATCTGCTGCGCAAAGCGGTGCTCGAAGACTTCATCAAACCGCAGACTTGACGGGCTCCCGGCGCACTCGAACTTGAATTACCATGGACGAAAAAAGGGGATCTCAATGCGCAGAATTCGCTCGATTGCCGCCGTTGCCTTGGCGCTCGTCAGTCCGCAGGCGCACGTACAGCCGCAGACCGGAGAAGCCGCCTTCCGCGATCTCTACCGGGAACTGGTCGAGACCAACACGTCGCTGTCCGTGGGGGATTGCACGCTGGCGGCGCAGCGCATGGCCGCGCGACTCAAATCGGCCGGAATGCCGGAATCTTCGCTGCAGATCTTCACGGCTCCCGATCATCCCAAGGAAGGCGGCCTGGTGGCGGTCTACCCCGGCCGCGATCCCAAACTCAAGGCGATCCTTCTGCTGGCGCACATCGATGTGGTGGAGGCCAAACGCGATGACTGGACGCGCGATCCCTTCAAGCTGGTCGAGGAAAACGGCAATTTCTATGGCCGCGGCGCATTCGACGACAAGGCGGAAGCGGCAATTTGGGTGGATACGCTGGTGCGCTTCAGTCAGGAGAAGTATCGCCCGCGCCGTACCATCAAGCTCGCGTTGACCTGCGGCGAGGAGACGTCGGGCGCCTTCAACGGTGCACAATGGCTTGCGGCCAATCGGCGTGATCTGATCGATGCCGAATTCGCGATCAATGAAGGTGCCTTCGGCGAGCTCGATGCGCAGGGCCGGCGCGTCGCGATGGAAATTCAAGCCGGCGAAAAATTCCCGCAAAACTACCGGCTGGAAGTTACGAACCCAGGCGGTCATAGCTCGCGGCCCGTCAAGGATAATGCCATCTATCGGTTGGCGGCCGCGCTGACCCGCATACAGGCTTATGAATTTCCGGCGCAATTCACCGACGGCAACCGCGCGTACTTCACGGGGATGGCGCAAATTCAGGCGGCACGCGGCGACACGGCGGTCGCCGACGCCATGAAGGCGCTGGTCAAGGATCCGAACGATGCAGAAGCGATCGCACTGGTTGCATCCAAGGATCCCGGTTGGAACGCGACGTTGCGTACAACCTGCGTCGCCACCATGCTCGACGCCGGTCACGCCACCAACGCGCTGCCGCAACGCGCCCGCGCCATCATCAATTGCCGCATCTTTCCGGGGGTGGCGGCCGATTCGGTCCGTGCTCAGCTGGAAAAAGTGGTCGCCGATCCCGAGGTCAAAGTCCTGACCTTGGAAACGCGCGGACCGACCTCCCCTCCTCCGCCCTTGACGCCGCGGATCATGGGCCCGATGCAGAAGCTGACGGCGGAAATCTTCCCCGGGGTGCCCCTGCTTCCCATCCTGCAGGCGGGCGCCACGGACGGAGAGTTCCTGAATGCCGCGGGTATCCCGACTTACGGCATCGAACCCGTTTTTGCGCTGCCCGATTTGGGGCACATTCATGGACTCAATGAGTACGTGGGCGTTCAATCATTGCTGGACGGGCGACGCTTTTTATACCGCCTGGTGAAGATGTACGCCGACGCAAAATAGGCTCATAGCTGACCGCTCAGCGTCATCCGCGACAGGCCCCGATATACCTCGATGGCCACGGCAGCGTGGGGCGGCGCGGCGACGATGGCAGCCTGCATATCCGACAGGGTGTTGACGGGATGACCGTCGATATCGCGCACGATGTCGCCGACGATGATTCCGACCTTATCCGCGAACGAGTCGTGTATGACGGCGGTTACCAGCACGCCGCTGCGCTCCGGGAATTGCACGGCAGCCTCGACGTGCAAGCCGCCCAGGCCCAGCTCAGGTTTGGCGGTAGCCGAGGACTGCAGGGGCGGCGGCGCACCGGTGTATTCGTCTATTTTGGCAAGGAATCCCGCGATCTCGGCGCTGGAGAGCTGTCCGGAGTAATCGCCGGCCGGCCTTGCGGCCAAACTGTAGTGCCACACCTCCGGTTTGCCCGCGGCAGCCCGCGCAGCCAGGGTCCGCAACAGGCTCTCCTCCACGGGAAAACTGATGCGATCCGTGTATGTACATTCCCCTGTCGGACAATTGACCGAGTTGGTGCTCAGGAGCGTTGCCGCAGCCGCGGATGACCCCTCGGTGCCTTGAAATTTTGCACTACCGTAGGTACGTCGTGCCCCCCGATAGGTGACCGTGACGATCATCTCAAAGGCGCGCTTACCGGTTTTCCTGTCGATGGTTCCGCTCAGATACTCATCGTTCCAGACCGCCGCCAGCGGTCCATGATGTTCCACATAGCCCTTCTCGGTGCTGACGGTCGTCAGCCCTGCAATGGCGTCATCCCTGACGGTTGCGGTGTCACGAAAATGTTCCATGGGGAGCAGGAGCAGGGATGGGTCTTTCGCCGGGCAACTTTGCCCTGCCAGGAACAGAACCAGGCATGAGATGGACGCGATTTCACGTGGTGACATCGATAGTCCTGCGTTATGGGCTGCGCTTTTCGATGCGCCGCGCGAGTTCATCGAGGTCCAATTCCTCGAGCGGAATTTCGATCGAATCACCGGAATTCTGCGCAGGCGCAGCCGCCGCTTTCGCTCCCGGGTCGCGCCGCTTGAGCGCGCCCGCCGGCAGTCGACTCGAGTCCGGCGGCAACGGCTCCGCCGCGCTGGGCTGCAGCCAGTCCCTCTTCTGCCCAACCCAGCGCATATATCGTTCGAAATTCCACATCCCCACATCGCCGCCGGTCTGCAGCACATTGGCGATCTGGCTGAACTGTCCGCCGCGGATGGTCCCCTTGGCCGCCGCGCTCGGCAGCAAGACCTCGCAAACCGGCACGCGCAACCGATATTCGCTCAAGAATTCCAGGCGTTGACAGACGAAGCCCACGAAGCAATCGGCCAGCTGCGCCCGGATGCTGCCGTGGGATTCGGCCGGGAACGACATGCAAATGCGCGTCAATGCCTCCGCACACGTCGCCGAGTGCATGGTCGCGATGACCAGATGACCGGTTTCCGCCGCACTCAAGGTCAGGCGCATGACCTCGGCGGTGCGCATCTCGCCGACGACCAGCACGTCCGGGTTCTCGCGCAGCGCATCGACCAGCGCCTGCTCGAAGCTGGGGGAATGCGTCGGCACTTCACGTTGTCTGATGTACGAACGCCGATTGGAAAATATATATTCGATCGGACTCTCTAGGGCGATGATGTTGCGGGCACTGGAGGAGTTGATCTCCTCGATCAGCGCCGCGAGGGTCGTCGACTTGCCGCTGCCGGTAGGTCCCGAAACGACGATCAAGCCGGTGGTCGCCTCGGTCAGGCGTTTCAAATCCGGGTGCAGGTTGCAGGCGCGAAGATTATTTTGAAAATGGCTCAGCAGCCGCACCGCCATGGCCACGCCGCGAACCGTTTGAAAAATGTTGATCCGGCAGCGAACCCCCAGCACGGTGCGCGAGACATCGGCGGATCCGCGCGTCAGGAATTCGTTCCAGCCCTCCGACCCGAGTACTTCGCGAGCCGCCTGCTGGAGCACCGCACCCGCAACGGCGGCGCCGGCCGGCACCAAATCGCCCCGTACCCGCGCCACCAAGGGCGTTTCCGCCTCCAGATGCAAATCGCTGGCACCCAGTTCGCGGCCTTTCCGGACCCAATCACGTAATGACATGGCCGGTTG
>Ga0116227_10012066_pt1 | contig 14261 bp, 9 predicted proteins | sample S1TSphgellanicum_FD_89693 | JGI IMG/M metagenome (GOLD analysis project Ga0116227, IMG submission 89693) | Host-associated microbial communities from peat moss isolated from Minnesota, USA - S1T2_Fb - Sphagnum magellanicum MG | ecosystem: Host-associated > Plants > Peat moss > Unclassified... | reverse complement strand
GGGATGATGGGAGGTGAAGGTGCAGGAGGAGCATTGTTGACTGGAGGCGGAGGTGATGGTACAGCTGGGGGGGGAGCCAATGGAACTGGTGTGGGTGGCGGGGGAGGGGGAGGGCTGGGAGAAACAACAGGTGAAATGAGAGGTGGTGAAGATGATGCAGGTGGAGTTGCAGGAGGTGTAGTTGCAGGAGGCAGACTTGTCGTAGGCGGACTTGCAGGTGGTGGAGCACCACCTGAGGGTGGTTGAGATGAGGGACTAGGTGTTGTTGGTGTTGTGCTCCCAGGACTAGGTCCCCCTGCTGCTGGAGCAGTCGTTGACATATTTCCAAATAGTAAAAAAAACACAAAACCCAAAAACCTCAAGAATGAATATCACTTGCTGCAAGTCCTTGGGCCCCCAGTAGAGTTCTAGCAAAAAAGCCCCGTGAAAACCGCCACCACTGCCACAGGTGTGTTTGTTTATTCAAGAAAGTGTTTCCTTTAGCTGCTGGTCCTCCTGCTGCTGCTGCTGCTGCTGCTGCTGTGTCCAGCCAGCTTCCTTCAGTATAATCTCTGATAGGTAACCAAACCTCCAGTTGCTGCTGTCATGAACTCCATTTGCCGGTTTGCAGAAAAGTTTTCAAAGCGCCTTTAATGAACATGAGAAAGTCATGCTGGCGTTTGATGGGTGGTGCACCTGTACGTGATCAAATCATCAGCAGAAGAAGAAGAAAGCCAGCCCCCCCTCCTTCTCCTACTCCTCAGAAACACAGGGCAAAATCCACAGTGCCCATCATCCCCAGTCTCCAAACCAAAAAAATAATACCCAACAAGTGTTGGAATGTCCGTTTCTGGTGACCACCCAGCCACCCTCCGTTTTTTTTTACTTCTTCTTCTTCTTCTGCTTCACTAGGCAACAGAGAATGAATGTCTTTCTTCTTCTTCTTCTTCTTCTTCTTCTTCTGCTTTTTCCGTTTCTTTCATAGCTGATGACTCTAGCCTCTAAAACAATGCTGCAACACACACACCCAAGTCTCGAAAATCCCAAAAACAGCAAGACCAGCCACATAAAAACGAAGCCCTATTCATCCCACCCAACTACTGCCAAAAAAAAAACTCCAGAGAAAAAAACGTAGACACCCAACAAGCCCCTTTGTGTCTTCCTTCCTACTTCAACCCAACCCAAAGCAAAAAAAACAAAAAGATAAAATACCAGAAGAATCACGAAAACGAAAAGCTTCGCAAGAAGGAGAAGAAGCAGAAACTCACCTAAAGATCACGTAAGCTTCAGAAGCGGACGTGAACTAAACCTCAAAACCTCGGGTACGTAGATCCGCAATGCGTACTTTGAGTGCAACCACCAATGTCGACAGAAACTCCGCAGCGTCGATTCTCTAAGCTTGAAGAAAGAATCAAGACTAATGCGATCGCGTAGTTGACGGATCCGTTGTAGTTCCGTATAGTTCTCGTGAATGGGAGTTGTTGAGGGAGAGAGAGAGAGAGGACGGCAACGACGAAGGGGGAGAAGAAGGAGGAACAGGAGGAGACTCGAGAGCGGCGAGAAAAGAAATTGTCTGTGGCTGCCTGCGGGAAGAGAAGAGAAGCGAGCGCAACTGGCCGCGGTTGACCGCAGCGGACGCGAGCTCCGGGTGGTGGGCACCGCGGCGGAGCAGCAACAACGCGGCTGCAGGAGATGACAGACGACGACCCGGCCCGGAACAGCGTTTCCGTTCCGGACGGCCGGCCGGCCGGCTGCAGCAGCCTGAGAGTAAATCAGTAAAAACCGAACCGCTGGTAAAAAGGTAACTGGTATACAGATAACTGAGCAAAAGTCCCTGGAAAAACGGTAACTGGTGAGAAAGTAATAGATAAAACGGCAAATGGTGAGAAAGTCATTGGTAAAACAGTAACTGGTAAAAAGATAACTGGTGAGAATGTAAATGGTAACAAGTAACTGCGGATATGTTACTTTTTACTGAGAAGTTAATGGTAAAAGTAACTGTGAGTAAGTTCCGATTTGTACTAACGTGGACGACTTTGATGACTGTGATTTACCCTTTTTTTTCCCCCCCTTTTTTTTTACTGAAGCGTATTTTCCTTTTACATTTAAAATCCCAAATTTGACCTGTTTGGTCTTATCATCCATGAATAGATAGCTTGGTTGTAGGTATTAATTTAAATTTTTTTGGGGAATTTTTCTCATTCATCCAAAGGTATTAAGGTTTAGTGTTTTTGATTAAAAATAATTTGAATTATCTTTAATTATTTCAGCCTTTTTTTTTTTTGATAAATAGGCAATGGTCCTCATAACTAAATTTTTTTATACTTTTAGGCTTATTTTTTGCAGAATGTAACATATATTTCCAAATTCTGAACATTCTAAAACATGTTCTTAAAATGTTCAATAATTAGGGTCATCTAGCCTACTACCCTTGTGACATGACAAAAGAGAGAACAACTTGCTCATGTTTTGTGCTCTCTAATAACCATTTTTAAATGAACACTAAAGTAAGAGAATAAACTAATCCTTAACTCTCTATCCCATTCACATAAATTAACCTAAAAATGACTTGCTAAGTGAGGGTCTCTCATTGGAGTTAAGGAGTGGGGAAAATGCCTTGGGATACCTATCTTATCCCTAGGAATTTATTATTATTATTATTATTATTATTATTTAAAAAAAGATTTGGCTTCAAGTTAAGGTGGGACAAGGAGGTTAGTTTGATCCTTTGATTCTTAATTAAAAGATTAAAATTTCATCTCTCTTAATCCTTGTTCTAACCACCTATGATTTAAAGTTCCATCTAAATTTTCACCCTACGATTAGAATTGCTCAATGTAAGGTTAAATTAATCCCACAATATTATTTCTATTTATCCATTTTGTGGACAATGCAAGGGTTAGTTTACTCCTTGAACTTTAATCATTTTTAAACCCCCAACCAAGAGAGGGTTAAATGGAACAAAAATGCTCACTTACTATCCCTTAGTGTGAATCGAGTTGTAATATTTGGTAAATCCCTAGCTAGTGGGGGCGGGGGATAATGAAAGTTCTTAAGCCTATTCCATAAGAGTAAAAGGGATCTTATACCTACAAATAGGCATAATTTTCCCACCCATTCTTAAGGAGTAGGTATAAGAACCCACCTCTCCAAAGACACCAAGAAATTTCTTGGAATGCTGTTTAGGGCCTTCTTTTTCACACAAAGGAGGCATGTAAATAATACGCCTTCAAAGGTCAAACAAAAACTTGGTGTACACATATTCCTTGCTTCAGAATTTTTAGTATGGAAAATTTATATGCCTATGCATCCTTTAGAAAACAAGCCATCCTTTTATTGCACAAAAATTTGCCTTTGAAAGTCCCGATTTCTAGCTTACTCTTTGCCTCCGTTGGCATGCCTTTTCTTCATTTCACATTGTTCTCGATTGAGTGCTCCTCCCCTAAGTAGAGGAGGTTATTGACATTCATCCGTTGAATGCAAGTTTCAACCCTTTCCAACTCAATCATCCCCCTAAAGAAGGTTTTTGACATTTGTCCGTTGAATGCAAGTTTCAACCCTTTCCTTTACCATAGAACATGGGGCATTGGAATTGAAATATACCAAACAATTCTTGGCTTTTTTGTTCACAAACATTTGTTCTTCTCTTTGGATTTATTTATTTATTTGTTTTACTTTTTAAAATTTTCAGCATTTCTAAAAATAATATAAATCGTGCTGAAGTCACCAAGGTACTACAATAGTGTTAGAAAATTATGTTTGACATAAATATTATATGCGATTTTTTCCATGAAACTTATTAGTTACTCAGCAAGGTGGACTTTGCTTATAAAACCTGCCAAACTTTATTTCAACAGAACATAGAAGAAGTTAGAACAAAGAGAGAGAGTGGGACCTGGGAAGTGGAAAAAGGAAGAGAGATGACAAGATCCGAAGCCAATTAGACCATTTTTGGGACTATTGGTAGGTAGTCACAAGTGCTGAAGTCAATATTATATTTCAAAAGATTTCTTCATTTCCCTTCACACAAAAAATGTGTTCTTTGATAAGTGTTTTTGACAATTTCAGCATTTCTAAAAATAATATAATTTGTGCTAAAGCCAGCCAAGGTACTATGGTAAGTAAACTCAGTGTAAATGTAAAACCATTACACACTTACACAGCCCAATTCATTAAACTTGCACTTTCCTCAGTGAATATATATATATTTATTATTTATTCTTTATAAAAAAATTTGAACTTACCATTACATGAAGTGGAAATTATTCTCATATACACTAGCAAGAATCGCAACACCAACATTTAAGGTATAATTGGAAGGCATGGAAACAAAGTACTCAATCTCATCCTTCATCCTTCATCTTCTGTCCAAGTAGCTACAAAGGTAAGGCACGTGGTGGCCTACTAAGTATAAGAGAAGGGCCTGTACGCAGGTCCTTGTCCTACGTAAAGCAGAGCTGGGGTTTTTGCACTTTTTAGAAAATAGTGACAGGCTGGCTGGTACCTTCCGCTGGCCAGAAGATCCCAGTACAGCCTGGCTGGTACCTTCCAACGCAGAACATCCCGCTTGGTGAAAACAGGTTTCTTCAGACAGGTAAGGGAGCTGAGAATTCAAAGGGGAAATCCAGGCAATGCTTTACGTAGGTAAGAAGGTGCATGCCAAATGGTTAATACATAGCTAACCCCCATGACAAGACAATATTTCCTCTCCACATAGAACATTTCATCCATCCTTCCATCCTTCCTTCCCTCCTTCCTGCATGGTGTGGTGGTGTGTTCTGGTTCACTCTGGTGGAAAATCATCATACTTTTTTTAGGTATGATTTTGGATTTTTTACCAATGATGAGCCAAGGCAACAATTCCACCAATTTTCAGTTTGACTATCTCCCCCTTACAGGTTTGGCAGTATCTAAGTTTAGCCTACTGCACACTGGGCACGACAGGCTCTACTTATTAAAAGAGTTTGCTCTGTGTGTGCTTTGCTTGTCCAATGTGACCAAGTCACCCCTACAGAGGAACATATTAAAAGACATTTAAAAATACCATCTAGGGCTGATTCTGTCTAGCCCAACTATTATCATTATAATTTTATTTTTAATTTTTTCAATTTTTGAATTTTTTGGGGAAATGACCTTACCTAGTAGAGTTAGTTACTTTTATTAGGGTCTGCCTATTGTTCAAACCAAGAGGCAAAAAGCTAATAAAAATAGGATTAGATCCACCACCATGAATTTGGGGCTCGTGCCTCAAATCATTCATTCCTCCTTTCCCTACACATTAGGGGAAAATCTCCTGATTCTCATGGAGAAAAAACACAACATAATTCTAGGGTTTTGGGTGGTGGTCAAAATGGTTGACAGATGGGTTATGGGTTATTCATAATTCTAGGGTTTTGGGTGGTGGTCAAAATGGTTGACAGATGGGTTATGGGATATTCATAATTCTAGGGTTTTGGGTGGTGGTCAAAATGGTTGACAGATGATGGGTTCTGGGTTATTTCTTAATTCTAGAGTTTTGGGGGGTGCTCAGAACGGTTGACAGACGATGGGTTATGGGTTATTTCTTAATTCTAGGGTTTTGGGTGGTGCTCAAAAATGGTTGACAGGTGGGTTATACAATGTACATGAAAACTCAGAATGTGATCCTTCCAGTCTACCAAATTTTGATTTGAGGAAGAATCAACCCAATTGCTTACAACTGAGTTGCAAAGTGAATTTGATTGCCAGTTTGTGAGTTCAAAATCACACACGCTCTTTGTTGCTAATCAAGTTCTAGAATGGATTGATTTTGTAAGGGGTTGTTAAAGAACTCTATGTGCAAAGTTCTTCAATTTCATGGAAAATTTTAAGCAATAGGACTTCGTTTCAAACCAGTGATTAGGATGGAGGTGTTGAGAGCCGTCAGAATGCTCAACTCTGCTGGAGGAAGACAGATTAACATAATTATGTAGTTGAATGATTGTTATATCAACTACATATTTTGTACGTCCAAACTCAATTGCTACATTATTTGAAGGTTAGTCAGATGTAAGTTTTTGCAGAATACTTCATGGAAAGTATTGATTTCAGACCATTATACTACTGTTCATGGAGATGCTTTCAAACCTGACTTAAAGAAACTTGAATCCCTTTCCATAAGAGCTATAGACCCCACAACCACGTGAGAGAAAGATACATCCATTGGGATTTGGGAGGATGTGATGAATGTGGGTGGGTTGGGATTCAAAGGGAGGTTGATGTCCATGCATACATAGACCCAAAATTACCTCTTAAAAAGAAAACTGAAAGTCTTTTTCTATTTAAGTTGCAGACCCAACACCATGCAAAGAAGCACGTCCATTGGCATTGGGGAAAGACATGATCACCTGACATCTTCTCATAGTGAGCTGGTGGTTGTTGGTTCATGCTGGCCAAGCTTGTAAGGGCTTTCCTTCAGGATTGCTTACCCAAAAGACCAAAATGGGCGAGGTGTGGGTAATTAATTAACCCTATAGGTTGTAAGTCCTAACTACTTGGTGTTGATCAGATCTTCCTTTTTAAACGAATCTTGATCCTAGTTTTAACATTTCAAAAAAATTTGGTAGGATTTTTAAGTGCAGGTTTGAGCTTGGTCCTCCAGATTCTAACACTCTTGTTTTGACACGTTCTTAAAAAATTCAATAACCTCCGAGCTTAATTTGAAAATCAGGTTTAATTTGATGTATATGTCTAAATATGACAACTTTTAAGAAATCCTTGTAATAATTTTTTCACAACCTAGCCCTTTTTTTGTTGCCAAGTTGGGAAATTTTGCCCCCCCAAAAAAAAACACTTCTCCCAATCAGTTTTAAAGGATAATTTTTTTATCCTTAATACCCTTGATGTTATAATATGGTTTTAGTTAGGCATGAATTGGAGTAGTATTTTGGTGTATTTTAGCTAAAAAACAAAAGGTTGGCTACTTGCCAATGTCAAGCACCTCGTACTAGAAGAAAAACCATGTATATCAAAAAGGCAAGGATGGGAACCCATCCACAAGAAGTACAAGGCAAGTAGAAGCCCGAAAACATATGTCACTACAACACATAATAATTAGGACACCACTAATACACTAATAAAGTAAAAGACCATAAATTAAAAAGGTGTCATTTGTCACAAATCGCCTAGTGACAAAGGTATACTCGTTGTGATGTGTGGAAAAGATGAAAAATGCGTCCCAAATGCAATAACACATTGAAGAATCACTATAGCCTATGCACGTTGAAAGGCTATGGACTCACGTTGCCAATAATAAGAAATAAACACCACAAAAATTAAAGAGAATTGTTGATGGTGGGCTATAGCGGCCTAAGCATAAAAAGTCAAAAAAGACTCAAAACAAGAATGAAAACAATACATAATGATGTAAAATATGTGAATACAAAAATAAGATATGTAATAATTAGCTTGGGAGCTAAACATAATGAAATGAAAGCATTGCAAATGTTGCTTATGGATCCGCAAACATAAGGAGGTTAGCTATGGTGTTAAGATCCTTTTGAAACACCTCTGCAACAAAGGATTCTACAAATGGCATAGAATCCACTTGTGCACCTAGAATATGAAAACATGTGTTGGGTGTGACAAAGCTTGGTGGAAGTGATATGGATGGGTCTAATCCCTGTGGAAACCAAACTACACATTTTCACTAAGTGAATGGAAATCTTAATGTTGCAAGCTCCACTTGTAAGTGTAAAAATGTGAGTATCATGTTTGAAATGGGGCCAATAATATGCATATCATTAACAAATGAAGGAAACACAAGTAGGGTGTGTTGTTACAATAAGGCGAAGAACACGAAAATGTGGTAAAACAAATAATACTCCACCCAAAAGACCCCCCTTGTCATGTACCAAACTTGGACAAAATGATTATGAATCCTCATATCAAAAAACATGTGAAAAATATCATGAGGATGGGCATGCATAAAATCATTGGACAAATGCAAAAAAATAATTTGAAATACTAATAGAAGATTGCAACTTCTAAAAAAAATGGTTGTTCGTGATATGGAATTGAAGACATTACGAACATCCATTTATAATACCACCCAATCTAGATACAAATCTAAGACAACACAAACCCCATGGATCATTGTTTCATACTTGCCATGTGTCATCACATCAAACTAGTGAGGATTAAAATGTTTTTTAAATGTATCCTTAAACTAAATGGCGAATGTGTAGGCAACCAGTCAATAAATGACCTCTCCAATCACAATGGGTCAGATGTTGCTAATTTACTTTTCTAACTTGCTAATAATCATAATGATGTAAGCAAATGTAGATAAAGGAACATGACCACAAACAATGTGCCCACATAGTTTTTTAAAAATCAAAATCACTCACAAAATCATATGGAACAAAACAATATCATATAAGCTCATACACCATACATGAAAGACCACTAGATGAAAAACATGGTGAACACACTAAAACACAAATAAATGCCTCCTGGTTGAAAATAACATGTGTTTTTAAAACATAATTCATCAACAACAAGGGGAGGTCAACCTTTGCCAATGGGTGAAAAAGGCAAAGGGTGAAAAAGCTAAAAGGTTATCATGGATTCATTAGATGGGACCATTGAAGTGCTCATAGCCAATGCACACATTGCTTGAATGTACTTTCCTACATGTGTAAATGCCCATGCACTACATAGTTGTGCCAATGGAGGTGGAAAAGGATTCGAAGCCATTTTTAAATATTTTCGAAAAATTAAAACATGGGCTATAATCATGTGCTTCTCTTACAAAATCTTTTATTTGCATGTTATGTATTAATAAAGGTGGGTGCAAAGGTGAAAACACATTATGGTGGCCAAAAAATGTTGTCACAAATATTTTTTTTCAACATTGTGTGACTTTCAACTTTCACCAAGCCAATATTAAAAGAGGTTTTCATAAATTATACTCAAAATAAAGTAATTTGATTGTGAAATAATGCAATTTTCAAAAGAAAAAACATGTTTAAATTAAAGAATATATTGCCATTACAAATATACTTTCAAAATGATTCAAATAATTACAACATTTGATATAATAATTAGCCATATATTGAATATGAATTGATTGTACCATTTCAATTCCATATGAAAAGTTCCACTAATGTGATTTCACAAAAAACATTTAGATAAGATTTTTCATTCAAACAAACATAACTATGTTGAAAAATTACTTTCATTTGAAAAATAATAAAAATTATGTTGGAGGTTTTCATATCAAAATGGCCCCCGCAATGTGCTTTCATCCACAAGTCTTTTGGTGGCCTTTCTCATCACCTTATGAAGGAAAAAACAAACACTTTGAAAAAAAACAAAAATGCATGTTAAGTTGCAATGTCAAATTTGTTAGTGGCCATACAAGCTAAAAGGATATGCAAGGCACACTACACAATGACACAAAGAGGATATGGAATATGGTGGTATGAACCAGTGTTGGGCCTTTCTTTTGTTTTTCTAAGAATTGTGAAGTGCAAGTAGTAGAATGTTTTGAAAGGCTTGACTCGGTTTTTTTTTTAAAAAAAACTTTCGTCTTTTAAAAATCTAGGCAAGGTTTCAAAAAAATTCACCTAGGTTTCAAAGCATTGGTTCTCACACATTTTACACCAATCAGTTTTCAAAGCCGACTTTCACATACCGATTATTGTAAATTTTATTATTTCAAATATTTATTTTTTATTTTTAAAATTAACAAAATTGCATACAAAAAGTTAAACGTTTAAAATTTCTTTTCAACATTTTATATGTCCAATATTTCATCTCTTGCAAATAAGCCTTCTTTTTTCTAACTCCTTTTCAAAAGTTAAATTTAAATATTCAAAACACATTTATAAGCAATTGAAAGAATTTTTTAAAAAAGATGCAATGTGTAAAATTAAATGTACAATGTCCAATAAGTCCAACACACAACAAACAAACACATTTTCAACCAAAATTTCAAAAACAACATGGATAATAAAAAAATTCATCAACAAACAAAATTGGGAAAAAGAAATCTCACCTTCCAAATCTAGCCTGAAAAAATTTGAATTTGGACAACTTCTCCCACGCTTGCAAAAAAATAAGGGGGGAAAATACCAATCTAAAATAACAAGAGCAGGAGTAGGAGTAGGGAGCAATAATGTTGAGTAAAGAGCAAGGAACAACAAAAAGAGCAAATTCATGGTGTAGCAGAAAGATATATGAGCAAACAAGAAGAGTAGCAAGAAAAGCAACAAGATCAAGCGCATTGAACAAGGAGTAACAAGAAGAGTAATAATGTTGACCAATGAGGAATAAAGAGTAGCAAGAAGAATAGCAACGTTGACCAAGGAAAAGCAAAAACAAGACAAGTAGCAACATTGACCGAGGAGAAACAAAGAGCAACAAGAACATCAAAGAGTAGCATCAACCAAGGAGTGTCGAACAAGGATTACTAACTACTAACCAAAACAATTAATCAACATAATTAATCTAAACAACAAACACAAAGTGAGAAAAAACTTGAAACATTTGATTTATATAAAATGACAAGTGACGCCACTTACTCCCTAACCTTAAACCTAACTAAACCCTAAACTATATACTAATTACTAACTAAACATTAAACCTTATTGATTATTGACTGCCTAATTAATTTTAAACCCTAAAACCTTAACCTTGATTTTTTTAATACCTTATTAGGGTTTCAATAAAATTTAAATATACAATTTGATCAAGGTTTTAGAAGCGCAATTCTCACATTACATAAAACCTTGCAGTTGGGTTTCATAAAAGGCATCACTCAATGTGATACTAAAGGGTTTCAAACTAAAAACTAGCTTAAAACCTTGTCCAATTTTCACATTTTTTATGGTACCTGCCCAACATTGGTATGAACAAGAGTGTGAAAACCTCATATGGAAGGCATCAATGATATTTATAGATGCAACCATGCTCAAGTGAAAAAAAGGGGGAACTCAATAATGTCGGAGGCATTGTAACCCCTATAGTGATGATTGTTTATGAATAGAACATAATTGATGACGAGTTAATCTTGTGCATGCTACATAGAAATGACCACATGCGAGACACGGAACATGAGGACATGGAAGGGGGTGGGGAGAGGGGGGGGGGCACGGTGGCCATTAATGGGGGAGGAATAGTGCATGGTTAATGCAACAAACCAAGGGTAAAATATGTTAATGTACTTTTTGAGGGTGAAAAAAATGGTTGAGACAAAGTATGAGGGATGAAAATGATAGGATGAAGAGGAAAAGTTGAATTGTCGTGGTCCATTGAGGCCATCTTAACATTGAATTACAAATATGATGTCTATCATCGCTTGGGAGATGATGAAAATGTAAGGTCTACCATTCCCAATGACGCTCAAGTCACTCCACCTAGTTGAAACCTTAAACCTTCAAGCACCTGGCCACAACCCTAAACCCTAAACCTTAGGCCCAACAAAGAAGGTTCAAAAGCTGTTTTCTACAAGCTACAAATTCAAAATTACTATCCATGATTGCAATCGTTGGATTTATTAAATAGGGATTAAAACTAGAGAAAGAATATAAGGATTGAACTATATAAATTTTGCATAGGTATTAAGGTTTTAGGGTAAAAGGTGTTCTCCACATCACACTTTGAAAATACAAAGATGGAATAATGTGTGGTACTAGCTAGTTCTTATCATACAAGTGGCAACTGTAAGTGATCTCATACCCATTTGCCGGTTCTTTCATGAAACCCAAACGTTTTTTGAAGTTTTTGAAATACCCAGAACTGGCAGTTCGTCGAGTCTGACATCTTTTCAAATACCCAAACCCCACGGTTCTTTGATTCTAAAAATTTTCAAATACCTAGAACCAGTGGTTCTTTGATTCTGATTTTTTTTCAAATACCCAGAACCAACCAGGATTACAAAAATCAAATACCTGCCCCACCACACTAGTCCACACGCACTCCACGATGGTGTTATTTGATTACTTGAACTTTAAAATAAAAATACCACCAGTTCTAGGTTTTTTTTAATATTCCAAAATCGGATGATTGCTTGTTTGGGTTCTTTGAAAAAAATCAAAATCAAAGAACCAACTGGTCCTGGTTATTTCAAAAACCTTAAACGAGGTATGGTTTTTACAAAAGAACTGATAAAGAACATGCAATTTGATGGTCGGTTATTTGATTTTATAAAAAAACCTAAGAACCGTGGTTAATGTATCAAAACCGGTTCTTTGGTTTTTGAGAACCGTGGTTATGAATCTTAAGAACTGCCCTGATAACCACCAAGGGTCCATTCTCGTTCCTAATAACCGCCCAAAGCTAGTCCACATCCACACCATGTCCAAAAGTTGTGATTGATACCATACCTATGACTAATACTTTGGCAGATTTTGAAATATTTAATAATTTGAAAAAAACTAGGTCAAGCAGCACGGATTTGAATATTGCTCGATATTCAATAAAGTATAAATACTTAGTACTGTAAATACAAGGGCAGCTTCATCACAACTTTGCCAAATAATTAATTTAATTTTGAGATTTCCATTTCAACAAATAATCAAATTAAATTTGAAGATTTCATTTTGAAAATGAAAATATTCCTGATAGGTCAATTAGCAACTAAGATAGTCTTAAAAGACAAATAACCTCCCAATAATTAATTAATTAATTAATAAGCCTAGTAACTATTGTCTTGTGCTGGCTACCAACTGGAATATATGCCTGACCCTAGTTAACTCTTTACCTAATACATGAAAACCTAACCTACTATTATTATTATTATTATTTTGTATTTTGCAGATACCTTAATACAGGGGGGCAGCTTCAAACATATGTCTTTCAAGTAATTAATTAATTAATTGATTTTGAGAATTTCAAAAGATTCTTTATTTTCCTGCACAAAGTATTTTTCTTTGAAAAAAAATTCTTTTCTTTTTCTTTTTCTTTTTGAAAATTTCAATATTTCAGTTTTTCTTTTTCTTTTTTTCTTTCATAATTTTGTGATGTAGCCCAAATGAGGATCATCCATAAGAGGATTTAGCCAAATCTGGCTATAAATAAAACATGAAGCTGACCAAAAAATTAAGCATCCTTCTAAAATTTTGCCTACCTATTCCAACTTCATGAAGAAATGTAGTAATTTTTTTAAAATATTTGTTTTTTGGAAATTTGGTGACTAGAGAGAAAACATAAATTGCTTTGAAATTTTTTTTTCCAATTAGTGAAATTTTTCTCAACAAACAAAACATTATGAGGAGGGTACCACTCATGTTATGTATTTGGCAATCGATATCTAAGGGTTAACTAAAACCTGTAATCAAGGTGCCTAACAAGGGAACTTTCAATTTTAAAGAGTTCCTACTTGATGAGTATTTATCGAGTATCACAAAAAAAATAAAAAAAATAAAAATAAAAGGATAAAGCTTTACATGCAATAAGCAAGGTATACTCCTTATAAATAAATAAAGGAAAAACATCTAGCAAGGGAACAAGAAATGAAAAAAGAACTGACCGAAGCCCCTTGACAAACCCTTGGCCCCTTTTTTTTAGAATGCCCCCACCCAGCTAACCACCTATGAAAATCAAAGCAAAATTGCACCAAGTCGAGATAGGCATTTTAGGTGGAGGTTTGAAGTACATACCAATTAAATGACATTTTATCGGCCTTGCCTACTACCAAGGCAAGGATAATGTGTTTAGATTCATTACATATATTAAAAGATGTTGTGACCTGAAGCATCATTTCATCCATTTGTCTCGTCATCCATCCGTCCCGTCATGGTCTATTCAATATCATCATACTACAAGTTTCTATTATATATATATACCACTTGAAACCATAGACTTTGGATAAATCCAAGGAATAAGAGAAATTAATCAATAACACAAAAACATTGTCAGCTTTTTAATGCAAGTTTAAGTCATGCCCAATGCAAAAGCCAGAGCTTCTTACGAGCTCTATTTGCAATGAGAGTGTGTGCGATACTTACACTACTTCCCAAAGAACATTATTTTCCTTTTGATGTGAGCCAGGATGAAGCTGTCAATGGAAAGATATTTGGATAAGTTTGACCCACTTTTTATGGTCACACCACGAGGAGTGTTTTGTGTAAACAAGGGGGAGACTGATCCTAACAAGGTGAGTTTGAAGCAGAAGAAAACAAGCAATTTAGCTAACAGGCAGGGCAACAAATACACCAAAAAAAAAAAACCTTGCAGAAGTGTTGTTTTCTAAACCTCCAAGAGCAAATGTGTGATTGTCTCTCCCTTTCTTTAGTTCTTTGTTGGAATTTAAAGCATTT
>Ga0116227_10012065_pt1 | contig 14261 bp, 12 predicted proteins | sample S1TSphgellanicum_FD_89693 | JGI IMG/M metagenome (GOLD analysis project Ga0116227, IMG submission 89693) | Host-associated microbial communities from peat moss isolated from Minnesota, USA - S1T2_Fb - Sphagnum magellanicum MG | ecosystem: Host-associated > Plants > Peat moss > Unclassified... | reverse complement strand
ACAAGTACATCATTAGTGCTTGAAGATTCTTCTATAGACTAACTTAACCTTGTCATGGCGAAATGCTATTGTTAATTATGGGCTTGTATTTCCTATCTATCAATAAATCACATCTAATTCTACATCCCCTTTCCCTTCTCTTCAACATAAAAAGGATAATGTACTCTAAAAGGTTTACTAGGTGCTTAACTGATTAAACGTTACATCAACTAAAATAAAGAAAGTATTATATGCCTGGAAATATCACAAAGGTTGATTCAACTATTAACAATCACTACTTGGAGGCTTATAAGCATTCAAATCATTAGTACTAAAGAAAATTACGGAACTAAGGCTTAACTAATTATTGAGCTATAATCCATGGCTCACAGAGCACTTGAAAGGAGCCTTGGTTTGGTGATTGGTTGAAGGTCTATTCTTTTTAAAACTATGTTGGTATATTAGAACAACTAGGTTTTACCATGAATACCAAAACTACCATAGATTTATATTTTTGTATGTTTTGTGAACACAGTAATTGTGGAATGATGAATCTTTGAATTTATTGGATAATTACTAATGGAAAAGGGTCAAGGGGATTTTTCACTTTATGTTCATCATTTAATTGGGGTGTAGAGTACATGTGTTATTGTGTTTGAACTCTGTAATCTTGGATGTTTGATTTGTAGTCTTTTTTACCTTGTAAGTAATTTGGCTTTGAAATGAAGGATCTAAGCTCAAATATGGACTTGTATAATAGAATTTCATTTCTTATGTATGGATCCCAAATATTTGAATTTATGACATTGTTCACTTTTTTGGTGTTTTTAAAGCCTAGAATTGGGTATTACCATGAAAATTAAAGTTCCTAACAATGGAGAAACCCTATGTCTATTTTTTGAACCATGAATTATACAAAAAAAACCCTAGATAACATATCTAAACTATGTTTGCTTTTGTCTATTTTTTGTGAACCTACTAATGTGGTAAAAGATTCAAACATGACATGGAGTGAACATGGGTATGTTTGTTTCACCTACTAAGAGATTTGAAATCTTTAACTATTTATCTAGACTTATCAAAGAAACAAAAAAATGTGAAGTGTGAAGTTCAAATGGAATTATAACTCATGTGGGTATGGGGGGACCTTCATGGAGTTATTGTGGAATGTGGATGTCATGGATTTGCATTCAAATGGAGTTCTACTTACACTTTTAAAAGAAATTTGTAAAGATAATGATTAGGCAAGGGTCCTTCAATGCACATCATCCTTTTTTTGTTAAAAAGATAGGAAAGAAATGTGTGTTGTTGCAAATTTTATCACATTCAAATGGAGGAAATGTGAATTGGATTCAACCATATGCGTACCAAATTTAATATTCATTTGGAAACACATTGTGACTACTGTTGTGAGGATATTTGTTAATCTACCACTAGAAATTCTATAGTATGAGCTAGTAGTTCAATGACCTATTCAAGGTTGACTTCCCTTTAGGAATCAGCGGTTTGTTTGTGTGATGAATTTTCAAAATGGCATTCTAGATAATGTTTGTTAGGAGAATGTAAAAGTTGTGGAATAGACAACTTCCCTATTTGTCCAGTTGAAAAAGAGGGCTTGTCTAACCTAACAGTAAATTAAAAGCATTTTTCTCTTAAACCATGGTTACCAGAAGAAGGGAGGAAAAAAATGAACACTTATTCTACTGGCTTCATAAGTTACCTAAAACCCAATTGGGTTTTAGGTAGCTTCATACCCAATTGAGTTTTAGGTAACTTATGAAGTTAATAGAATTTGGCCATGGAGGTTCCCCCATTTGGTCAATGGTTGCAATAGTATGTTTGAGGGCCCTAGATCATAATGAAGCCATTGATGAAAACGTCATACGTTTGTCCCAACCTCCATTTAAAATTGCTTTGTCATATGCGTTAATGTGGGTGTATGGCAATCATTATCGCATGGAAGATGAAACAAGTGATTGCCACACAACCTATGATAGTGGAATTGCTTCTATTTTCATCTAAGGGAGCCTTTCTTCTACACAAGTCCGTAATGTAATTATGGCCACCTTAAGATATGTGGGAGTCTTGAAGGAGATTTAAGTTGTTTCCTATGCCACCATGAAGTGGATTTTGTTTTGAACATATTGGATCCCATCAAATTTGTGAGGGGTGAAAACCATTCAACAAGACCAATATGAATTTTGGCTTGCTAATTATGCAAGGAGGCTAGCAAACAATTCACAACCATATGTTTTCTCGTCAACATTGTCTTAAGTAAAATAATTTAATCTCCTAAGTCTTAACTCAAATGATTTATCTTGCAACATTTCCAAATCTAAGAGTTTTTTTGGGAGTCAAACAACTATCATAAATATGAAAATGAAAAAACAATGTGAACAACAATTTTTACAACTATAAAGGTGAAAGCACACTAAGGGTGAACCATTTTTCACCAAAAAAGGTAATGTATAACAAATATTATAGTATGTAGTAAGCTAAAATATTGATGGTACTCTTTGGCTATCCTAAACACAAGAAAAAAACTTAAAATTTACATGACAACATTTTCAAACTCAAAATTCACTTTGAGTCAAAATTAATCTTGATCCAATGGTTAGATGAAAAGGATTGGATAAAATTAATGTACATATAATATATGACTTACAATTTTTCAACAGCCATAGGGCCTCATGTTTGTGATTCATGAAATATTACCAAGCAAAAAAAAATTGGAAACAAATGCAATGCCCATTTATAAAATCTCCTCTTCTTTGATATGGTAGTGGTTTTTTTTCCTTAAAAAAAAATTTAGTATGCATTTATTGTTCAAAAATGCAAAAAACACACTTTTTTTAATGAAATTTCATCCAAAAACTTTAAATCTCTAATTGGTACTACATTTAATTCATTTATATCAATATCATACACCATAAAAAAAATTCCCCCAAGAATTCCACTCACAACCTTAGATTTGAAGTATATATGCAAATTTTTTCACACTTTGTGACAAGTATTATTTTGTCACAAGTATACTCCATACATTCAAGTTTTCCATTGTTTGTTGAATTTTTAAAAATAATTGATTGGATTAAATTTCAAATTAGTCAAATATATTTTTTTAAAGTAAAAATAATCCAAAATGTGATGTCCATATGTTGCCAAAAAAAAGTATATGCAAAAAAAATTATACTTGTGACAACAATTTTTGGGGGCTTAGCGTGCTATGCCAATAAACTAGAGTTAGAGTATAAATCTTTAATTAGCCTTTATATATGGAGATACACAATGATGGTTAAATATATAAATGAAACAATTTTTACAAAATCTTTAGCCTTGCACCTAGCAATTAAAAACCTCCAACAACATTGCATTTTTAGACTTTTGATATGTAGGCTTGTTTGTTTTTTCCAATTAAACTTTTGTTTTATTAAAATGTAATGAACAATTGTAAACCAATGGTTATTTTCATTTGAATGTTGGGAGGGTAAGTGTTTTTTATATTTGACACAATGAATCTAGAATGGAAAGTCTAATCCAAAAGGAACCTCAAGCTCGTGGAATGATACATGAAGTTGAAAAGCTTCTTCTAGGGTTGCATGCTTCGAAAGAAGAACCGGTTGCACAACAATCCACAAGTGACCAAGGGTTCCATGTAAATGGCCAAGTTCAAGGTGATGAGGTTGGTGTAACATCATTGGAAAAGTAGCTACCCAAGTTGCCCAAGTTGAAGTGACTTACAATTCTGATGATGACCTAGAGGAAATGGCAAATATGCTCACTAACCTTTAAGCCTTGGTACTTATGTAAGTGCCCTTAGTGTACTCATATGTTTCTTTTGTTGGTCATAAATAATGGGATGTGATAACAAAAGATGTGAGCAGTTAACAATAATGGATTCAAAGTTTGGTGGGATCATTGTGAAAGAATAATTGGCCCAATATCACACATTTTGCAAAGAAAGATGTTAGGATCTGATTGAAAGAGAATTAGGAAGTACATCACATAACTATTGAATGAATGTGAATGTCTACAAGTTATACATCGTGTGGATTTACAAAGTTGCTTCCAAGTCATATTTGCCATGGATTTTGTTGCTTAGGCCTTTTGTCATCTTTTGTATAGTTCTTCCCCATTATTGTCATGAAAAAAACCTATTACATTGGATTATGTTTGATATTGACATGTACCAACAAAAACTAATTGATCAATGTTAAAATCTAATCAAATAATAGTGGGTTTTAGGATTAATCTCAAGAATTAGTAAGTTTGGAGAAGTTTTTGTACTTATGAAAATATCTTTTAGCACATGAATTGATAGTAAAAGGACCAATTTTTAGTCAAGGATGTTAACGCATTGTTATTAAGTTTTGTTGGATGATTTGTTAGATGATGTGCAATAAAACTTTTTTTTTGTGGGAATTAGCTAATTTGATGGTTATTTTCTTTTTGTTGGTACTAACAAAAATTTATGTGCATTTTTGTATCTCTTACTAAAGATCAACAACTCATGCTTCTATCCATTTTTACTTGAAATGTTCCCAAGTCCCAAGTTGTTTTGGTTGTTGTATAAAACTAGTATTTGTTTTCATGTTTAAACATGAGATTAAGGATCCAATGGCTTGTTTCTTGTCTTGCTTTTTCTTATAGTAATTTTTTGAGTTTTTAAAACTAAGAAAGGAGGATAATAGTTGTTCAAAGCTTTAATTCAAAAGCTCCATTAGTGGTAAAGTTAAACAATTTGATTCTATATTTGTCTCCCCTTTTTGCAAAGGCTATCACTTCATTAGCAAGAAAACATGCACCTATTATATCATCAAACAATCCACAACATGTTATAGTGGGTCACAAGTGTGTGGTGAAGATTTTTGCTTTCTTTTTAGAATCTAGCATTCATCCATTGTTATTGACAAAGGTCTTGTCATTTTTTCCTTCCTTCTCTTTCATTTGTTCCTTTTTTAGTTTTCCTATTACCTTCAAATTTCACTAGAATTTCATATCTCAATTTTTTTACAATCAAGTTGAGTGGACATTAATCCAATAATTAAATATGGTGGTCATTGGAAATAAGCATGTATTTTGCCCCATTGTGGTTGACTTTGTGATCCTTCTCTTTCTATACTAGGACAACAATGTGTATACAAAAATGTGTAATGTGCATTATTCCAATGTTGTGTTAAAAGAGATTTTAAGGTCAAAATACCTTGTTGAAGCTAATTTCCTCATATAAAAGGTACCCTATGTTTAATAAGTTTGGAATGTTTAGAAACACATGGAAAATAGTCCAAAATGAATTAGGTTCAATGAATAAGGCATGTGAGGAAAAGCACCCGGAAATGGATCCATTACATGGTGGTCTAATTCAATTATGAATGGATTAGATGCACCATTAAGTGAAATAGGTTCGTTACATACTAACACAATTCAATCATGGTGGATTCAATGCATTACGAAGTGAAATGGGTGCACTAAATGTTAATCTAATTCACCTATGGTGCATTAGGATTTAGGCTTGTGTGAACTTGTTTCACTTTCAAGGCCCCAATAGTGATTTCGACTAATGAACTACACCTCATTTTTGTATTAGTGCAAGCTCAAGTACTTTGTATCTTCTTGGCAAGACAACCAATTTAAAAAGTGTTTGAAGCATTTCCCTAGTGACATCGTAGTTTCTATGGTTGATTTTGTTGAAAATTACACATCGAAATCCAAAATGAAATGCAAAATATGCACTAGCATAATTATCATGTCACAATTTTAAAGCACATAACCTTAGAGTGAAATCCAAACCCAAACCCAAATGATGAAGAATCACAAGTATTGATGAAATACCATTTTTATATATCTAATGATAAGTCCTATGATAGTTGTTTTGTTCAACACTCTTACATTTCCAAAGCATGTTTTTGACCAAATCAACATTGGATTTGGTTTGATGGATGTTCTTTTCAATTTGAGAGCAAAATGCCATGGTTTTGTATAAATAAATATCCATATTTGATGGCTATTTGCACCTTATTCTAGACATTTTTTAGCACAAGACATGGCAAGGGGCTTTATGATGGTGCCAAAGTTATCTTCAAATGATTTATTAAACAATGCAACTAGTTACATCTAGCCCAAAGTTGTAGAATGCAAAAAATGTGGTTAATTTTCTATGAAGTGTTTATCTTCACAACTTGAATCATCATACTCTTGGGAGAGGAAGGCAATTACTCTTTTTTTTGGCATGTAAAAACTTCAGATATTGACTAACAAACTACCCACACCTATGATTCAATTAAGGGAACTCAAGATATCCACTTTGTGAAATTTGTTAACATTGGAGATGTTAGTAAACTACTTAAGAAAGAATTGGCTTATTTTTGTTGTTTTTTTTCTTTTGGATTCCAACTTCACAAATTGTGTGAATTTGGCATGGATTAAAGGTTGGTACATAGAGCTTTTGAAGTCCAAAAATACAAGCTTTGTTCATTCTGCCATTGAAGTTGTTACATATGAAGATGTCAAATGGGACCAATTGGGTGGATGCAGTGATTAATTGGCCATTTACTTAGAGCTTAATGATAACTTTGCAATGAATGTGGAAGAAGGAAATGACACGTGTGTGGATTTCTATCTTGGTATGTGTACACAAATAGTACAGATGATGAAATAAGCATTCACATGTGAGTGGAAAATAGAATTCCTTACAGGTGACATTGTTGTGGTAGGCAAGTATTATAAAAAAGGGGCTCAAGTGAGGCTAATTATGTGCTTTTCAAAAATAGCCCCATATTTTTCTTGCATATCTCTCATGTTAGAGCCATATGGCATAAAGTTTCCAATGCTTCCTTTGAACCATAAAGTTTCTAGCAATGACCTTGTTTATTCATTGCCAAATTATTCATTGTTTAATATCATGCAAACTTTAGCAACTTTAGATTCATATTTTTGATTAAAGAACTGAAGTTACACATCTTAATAGACCTATTTCCTTTGATATTTGTCAAATTTTTTTCATCTTTTGTAAAATTCAAAATTCATGACTTTGGTTTTGTTCAAACATGACTTTACCTATATTGCAATGTTGAAACACTTTTTGTTTTGGTCTCTTTTGTCTAAAGAGTCAAGACCATTAGGTTATGGTTGTGCATTGTCAATTTATTTTGTACTTATAAAATATTATTTATGCATATGTGTGTTTATTACAATTTTTATTAAATCTTGCAATATCAAAATTACATGAAACAAATTTGCTTTGAAACTAGTTCCTATTTTTCAATATAAACCATTTTTTCTTTTATGTTAAGATCATTATAATGGTTTAAGCAGTCTTTATGTCCATAATTTTATTAGAAATTTGCATTGAAAATAAGGTTGAAAAAACCAACATGACACAACCATTTTGCATTAGGCATCACGTCGGTGTCCATCCTAACGTGTTCCTCGCATCTGTCAAAATCAATACACAAAAACTTTTCATTACACCTAAGCTACCCCCATAATGTGTGGCAACAAGAAATGGAATCAATTGCCACATGATTGGCAACTGAATTTTTAATTTCTTGTCACTAAATTGGGTGATTGAAAAATTTTGGTCACCATAATTAATGATCGAAATTTTTTTGGTATGTTTGGAAAAAAATTTGGGAATTACCCAAGAAACTTTAGTTGTTCAATCGACAATGCCCATTGATCCAACAACTAAAATCGTTTTAATTGTTGCCCAAAAAATTTGGTTGTTGCCCAGATGTTTTCAAATAATGCTTGAAAAATTCGATCACCAACTTCAATGACTAAAAATTTTCAATTACTTTTGGTCGTTATTTGTGGCAATTGAAAGTTAGTGATTGGATTTTCTTAGGCACCTAAAATGTTTTTTTAAAACTGCCTACAAATGGTTAGTCATTTAATGAACAATGGCCATTGATCCAATGATTGAAATTGTTTTGTGATTGCCCAAAAATTTTGGTTGCCAACTTGGGTGACCTAAAATTTTTTGTCACCTTTGGTCACTAGACTAAATGACTAAACGATTTCGAGCATTGATTGTGGTGACCAAATGTTGGCTACTGACTTTTTTGTTTTAGTCACCACAAGGTTTACAATGACTAAATGATGTTATTTTCAATCACTTCTAACTAGTTTTTGGGCAACTTGACTTTATTTTGACCTAGGTTGACCCTATAATGATGTGACATAGGGGTGTGTTTGCATCCAAATGCATCCATTGCATCGTGATGGACGCATGGACATGGTGACAACCCTAATTGAAAAAACATATTTAGTGCCAACACAATCGCAAGCAATGATCAAGTTTGATATTTTATGGATATGAATGATTGCCTTTTTACATCCACCCCATTTCAATCATCAAACTTTCAAGAATAGTTAAGGAAAAGGAATTATTACATTCTTGAGTTTGCAAATGAAAAAATGTTCAAGTAAGATAACTTTGAACCTACAAATTGTATTACTTTTGTAGTTCAACATATTTAAACATTAAACACAAGCTAATTTTTTTGCATGTGTTAATTTGTTTTGCATCTTTATATGTGTTGGAATAAACACATTGGTCATATTCATAATCAAGATACCCAAAAGGATGGTCTAATGGAAAAAGGATTGCAATGGACTATTTTGGATTTTTATTATTTCATGATTATAAAGGATTGATATATGACTATAACTAGAATGATGTCATGTTAATCTATTAAAAAAATCTAAAAATAAATTGGATATAATATAAATGTCCTTTTGAGTCCTTTTAAGTAACTTTAGTCCTTGTTTCAATCACAATTTTCATCTTAAAGGAATCAAAAGGAATGTATTATACAATGCAATTGATTTCAATTTTCTTTCATGGATAAGTAATGCATACATCTATGTTTGGCAATGTTCATATAATGCATTTCATTAAATAATATACAATATTTTTTTGAAAGGTATAGAATACATTGTAAAAGGGCAACAAGAAAATCGATTCCTTTTTTTTCCATTTGGTTGATTTTTTGTATTCACTAGGCTTAGAATTTGTGGCCCCAAGTGTTGACAAAATGTGCAAAAAATTCATGTAAGAAAATATGTTAAATTATATATAAAAGCTTATGTATTCATTTTTTGCATTTTTGGTTTTTTACCAAAATATTTATGCATAACTACATACGCATATGAAAAATCACCACCACCATTATAATTATCATAATTTGAATTATCCAATATCTTTCACTTAAATTCATTATGAGAAAAAAAAAGTGTTTTGCAACTGGCCTTGTAACTCAGTTTTTGAGTTGTAAAGGACATTTACAACTCATTATATTTATATGTTGTGAATGTTAACAGACAAGTCACATGAATTGCAGAGTTGCAACTCACCATATATATGGTGCAATTCATTACAATTCAATTACAACTTAGTCAAAACTTGTTTTCAACTATTGTGCAATTCCATTACAACTACACACATGATGTCATCTTGACATCATTAATTGTCATCCATCTATTAAAATCTAACATGTGGCATGATGAAAAATTTGGACATAATTTTTTTTTGAAATATTAATCTCCATCATCCATTATGATTGTTAATGATGGTTCAAGATTATGACACATGGCATATTAATTCTATTTTGAAAATTATATATATATTAGTAGTTAGGTAGTTCGTACATAACCATAGATAGGTAGGTAAATAGGTAGGAAAGCATAAAATTAAGTGCACTAAAGAATAGCCATGAAATTTTATTTTTTATTTTATGTTTTGCCTTTAGGTTAAGCTTTTGTAAGCTCATCCCAAAATGACACATGTATTTTAATGTGAAAACATAAAAAAACAAGCCTTCTTTATATAGTTTGTAACATGGGATTGAAAAACAAAGCATATGGGTTAAATCTTTTAGTTGTCCATTCACTACAACAAAAGGTGTCCCTATACGCCAAGTGATTTCACTAGATTTTGAATGAATTCACTAGTCTAGTGAATGAGGACTAATGAATTGCACCCACATTTTGTAATAGTGATTAATTGCAAATTGAGTTACAACTATAACACTTAAGCGTTCAAGGTAGGCTAGTTCCAAGGGGAGGGCTCCATTGTTTTTGGTGTCTAAACAAAACTTAAACCCCTCCTATTGGTGCATTTGGTGCACAAAAAATCATCAAAACAAAATAGAATTGTGTCATGTGCATACATCGCTTCATACATGATGGTTAGTTACAAGCATGCCCATCATGCCTTTTAGGGTTAATGTGCACTTTTAAGGTTAATGTATGGTCTTAGGTGACTATACATTATTAGGTACTTAAGGTTTCAGTTTGTTGGCAACTATATAAAAGGCCAAACCCTTCCTTTCTTTTTTTAGTTTTTCTAAAATTCCATTGTCAAGAAAGTTTCCTCCATAATTAGATTGGATTTCTAGATGCTCATGGTGGCCATTGCACGACCACCATCTACATACACTACATGTTCATTCCTTCTTTGTAATTTAATTCTAGAAAAACTTTACTATCTATTGCTTCATGTTGAAAGTGACAAATTTCTTGTGCCTTTGAGTTCTTGAGTTGTTGCTATTAATGTTATTACTGCTCGTGTTGCTACTATTGGTGTTGCTATTAGTGTTATTGGAGGGAACTTGCGTTGTTACATTTCTGCCCATCAATAGAGCAAGTTTCAAATCTCCTCCCCCCTCTTTTTCTCTTTCTTGTTTTCTTTTTCTTTTTCTTTCTCATGCAGAGACATAGGAAGAGGCGGTCCTGAAGCTATCAATAAAAAAAAACAAAATTTTTGCTTCTCCACGTTGCAGCATGCTACCGGCCATCATCGCAACGTTGCGAATTACCGACCATCACAACAGCATCGCAAGTTACAGCGCGTTGCTAACCATCGTCGTAATGCCAAGAATTATAACAGTGCGAGCTACACCACCCACCATTGGTGCAACGGCGCTCGACCTCTGTCTGTCCAACATCCGTCGAACTTTCATTCAACATTCGTACGACTTTCGTCGAACTTTCGTCGCACGTCCATTCGACCTCCATCAAACTTTTATCGAACATTCGTCAAACATCCATTTGACTTTCGTCCAACATCCGTTCGAGTTCTATCCAACTTTCATCCTATGTCCTGCCATTTGTAGTCTTACATTTTTGTGTCCTATGTCCTGTGTTCTATCGTGCTGCCTTTTCATCCGACCTCTGTCCGGCCTCCGTTCGACATCTATTTAACCTCCATCTAACGCCCATCTATCGCTGGTCATTCATAGCAACACACTGTATTCTTCAAACAATACGTTAAAACTTTGTAGCTAGTGTTTTATATTGTTACAAAATTTTGGGGCATGGGACAACACCATGTCCTCAAATGATGAAAGCACTACCGTTCAGCCAAAGCCCAGGTATCAACTACAAAGTAACACACAATCCTTTGAGCCGATTTCTTTAAGCTCACGATCTTCACGACGATACCATCAAACATCTACAACACCACCATCATCTAGTACAATTCCTACCACGAATCCAAGTTCAAGTTACATTACATCAACGGTACATCAGAGTCATTTGCAGGGGCTCATTAGTGGGGTACAATTATTGTCGCACTTGCTTTCACACCATCACCATATATTCCGTTGCAAGCTGTTACCTTTACACCCATATACACCATGGAGGTTAACAATTCCTCTGGGAAAATTGAGAAGTTCAATGGAAGGCCAAGTACTATTTCTTTGAAGGAGTTCAAAGCAACTTTCTCAACTGTGGTCTACGAATTGGAGCTCAAGTATGGCGCTAATTACACCGAAGCATTCACATTTAAACAACTAGCTTGTTATGTGCACTATGAGGCATTGGATGTCTACGAGCAGCATTTTCCAAGGATTTTGGGCATCATCTAGATCCCCAATCTAGCTTATGCCACAGCCATCGCCATCGCCTCTCAAGCTACATTACAAGCTACCATTACACATCATGGGACTGTGCCCAATAATCCAGATCCAGTACCTACTTAAATAAACCTTTTTTTTTCAATAACTCATTGCTACTACTACAAACATTCCTCCCACCATCAATGCACCAGCTTTTGCTGATCCAATGGGGGAATTCTTTTGAGTTCTTGAACTGGAATTTTTGGTGAAAAGTTCTAAAAAAAATTTGCAGTTCGTCACTTTCTTTCGGCAAAAAGATGAAACCTTCAAGATGCTCTACATGAAGTTTCTCAAGCTTAAGGAGGATACTTAGAGCATCATAGACCTCGAAGTTGCCCATCGGTATCTTCGTTCATTAAAAGGTACTTCGACACTCCATGCGCAGGTTTTACAACGGGTTTTTATAAAATTTGGAGACTTGTACACTTTGTTGGATGTGTACAACATTTCTAAAAAGCTGGAACTAGCTCATGCACACTATGAGGCTAGTACTATAAGGCCTCCCTCACATTCAAGGCCTTAGCCTCCATTAGCTATGCCAATTAGATCATCACATTCTTCTTCAAGGGCTAAAGTAGTGCACTTAGCTACACCCATCCTACCTTCTTGCAACTACTATGGCAATCATGTCCATAAAGCAAGTGAGTACAAAATTCCTTTTGAGGATCTTTTTTATGATTACTTTGGGAAAGAGGGACATCAAAAAGATGTTTATTTTGCCAAGTTCCTGGAAAGGAAGCAACTCCGATTACCACAGCAAAATCTACCAACATCTTCTACTGCCCCTCAACCAAAAGCCAAGGCACCTTAGCCTTCCACTCAAGCTTTCCCCACCAAGGGTAATTCCAGTAAAAATGTTAAAAAGAAAGAGCACAATGTTAACAAAAGGGACACTCCACTTATCAACTTATGGAGTGCCAACTTCAAATGCGTGAAGTGGTGCAAAAGCTTATGAATACACCATTGTTTAGTTTTCAAGATTTGAAGCTAAGCAGCAGGGACATAATTACAGTGCTGGAGGATACCCTGAACACTACATTAGGTCTTGTACCAATCCCTAATCCACATGCTATAGGGGTCCCATTCAACACCTTGGAGAGACACTCGATTGGCTCACGTGTTGCAGATGGTGTTCATAATCTGGTCACTAGTTCTAGCATTGCTAAATTAATGGGCTCTCTTACTTCTAATTCTACATTCACATATCAAAAGGGAGTTAAGAACACCTCGATTGTGGATTTCTTACTTAGCAAAGGCGTTGTGGATAGCCATTCTCTTCACAAAGTCTCTCATTCATTTTCAAAAGTGGTACCTAGTGAAAGAACTTCCATCACCACCGGAGTTACCATTGTCGACAATACTAAGTCAGCAATTCAAGTGGAAGGACATACACCCAGAGTGGTACTTCTTGATACAGGTGCCCAACCAATGATTCTTGGAGTTCAATTCGCCAAGAAGATGGGCATGCTTGATTCCAAACTACAAAAATCTATGTGGTAAATTCGCATTGTTAGTGGGAGCATAGAAGAGTTACTTGGGGAAAGCTCGGATTTGATTACACTTAACTTCAATGAAGGTATAGATCAGGAGCTTTGCTTATAGGTCAGATGTTTAATCACTAATGCCACCAGTTATGATATGCTCATTGGGCAAAAAGCCCTGTTTCCACCAAGTTTCACAATTGACAACTGGTTCGAACATGCGTACTATCAAGTGGATTAGGAGACTGATGGCCACCACTTGGGATACATACCCCTTGATTTACATAGGAACCATAGTCCTATGCCTCACCATTATATGATCAAGGAAACACACACTATTTCTTACATCAAACAAGCTAGCCACGAGTGGATAGAGGGAGATGAAGAGGAAACAACTTACGCCCAAGCTACTAAAAGCTTGAAGGTGGTTCCTACTTACATTCAACATGGACCAAAGGTTTTATAAAGGTTCAAAGTAGCCCACGAGCCCTTGGTCAAAGCTTTGTCTAGTTTTGAGAACATGGAAAGCCATGGCGAATCAATTAAGCCAGTACTTCATGAATTAATCGCCTGGACACCACTTAAGGGGGGATTACATTATTAGAGCTTTTTGGTGGTATTGGTACAAGTCTCGAAACCCTATTATAGTCAAGGATGGTGTTTCGGAGGTATTTCTATGTAAACATTGATCCTATTGCAAGGCAAGTGGCGGCTTCAAGAATGATGGAGCTCACAACTAAATTTCCACAATAGTTTTCAACCACCACATGGAAGTGTTGAAAATTCAAGCTCAACTAGTTAGGTTTCATTAGTTACTGGAGTAGGAAAGTAACTAGGTTACTTTCACAAGGTTGAATTACTTTCGTTACTTATTTTAATTTGGTTATTTGTGGTTTGGTCTTGT
>Ga0116227_10012064_pt1 | contig 14262 bp, 11 predicted proteins | sample S1TSphgellanicum_FD_89693 | JGI IMG/M metagenome (GOLD analysis project Ga0116227, IMG submission 89693) | Host-associated microbial communities from peat moss isolated from Minnesota, USA - S1T2_Fb - Sphagnum magellanicum MG | ecosystem: Host-associated > Plants > Peat moss > Unclassified... | reverse complement strand
GAGGGTGTGGCAACCATGGCGATCGCGTGGCTGCTGTTTCGCGAGAATGTCGATCGACGGCTGCTGCTCGGTGCCCTCGCCATCGTCGCGGGCGCGGCAGCGCTGTCGTGGAGCGGTAACATCGCCACGGGTGCGGGGGCGTTGCTCATCGTCGCGGCCTGCGTCGCCTGGGGGATGGACAACAACCTGACGCGCGGATTGTCGGCCGCCGACCCGGTGCAAATAACGCTGATCAAGGGCGTGGCGGCGGGCGGTGTCAATTTCGCGCTGGCGCTGAAGATAGGCGCCACCCTGCCCTCCTGGCCGCGCGTGCTGGGCGCCCTCGCGGTCGGCTTCTTGGGCTACGGCGTGAGCCTGGTACTGTTCGTGCGAGCCCTGCGCTTTCTCGGCGCGGCGCGCGCCTCGGCGTATTTTTCCACGGCCCCGTTCATCGGCGCCGTCATCGCCGTGGCGTTGTTCCACGAGCCTGTTTCCTTCGCATTGCTGCTGGCAGCCGTGCTCATGGGCGCGGGCGTCTACCTGCACTTGCAAGAGTCGCATCAACACGACCATACGCATGAGGACATGCAGCACGAGCATCAGCACGAACACGATTCGCACCACCAACACCAACATGGCGCGCTCGATCCCGCCGGCGAGCCTCACACTCACTGGCATCGACACCCGCGGATGATACACGCGCATCCGCATTACCCGGATTTGCACCACAGGCACGATCACTAAGATTGAGGGCGAGGGACGGAAAACGGCAACGAAAAGGCGGCAGTTGCCGTTTTCTGTCCCTCACCCTCAGCCGTAGTGCGACCGTCCAGCGGCTTTGACGAGGGACCGCGGAGCGGCGGGCCCAGCAATGAGCCGCGAACACGTCACACGCGCCGAGCGCCGCGCTGCGCCACCGGCGGCGGATCGGCCCACCCGCCAGCCGGGCGGGATAGGCCGTCGCGAGACAACTGTTCTTCTCGTTGTCTCGCGACGGCCTATCCCTCCCAGGCTATGTAGTGAAGCCGATCCACCTACCGGTGGCGACGATAGTGGTCCACAGCACCAGCGACACACCCCCCGCAAACCGGGCCCGTGGCGGCGGAGCAGACGCATCCCAGCTGGGTAAATGCCGCACGCCGATCCAGTGAAACATCAGCATGTTGAGGCCGGCGAGCGCCAGGCATAGCATTTTGATGCGGAACGGGATGTTGTGGAAATAGATCACCGCTTTGGAGGTGAACATGAGCGCGCCGGCGATCGCGGCAAGGACAAACGCGCTCCAGGTCCACGGCAACATTTCCCGCGCCAGCTGGCTGAAAGGTCGCTCCCGGTTGGTGAAACCGAGCAGGCGCAAATCCACGGTCAGGATGGACCCCACGACCAACACCAACGCAAACACATGTACCGTCTCAACGGTGGGAAACATCCACGCCGATTCGCGAATTTGCGTGGGCAGCGGAAGATCCTGCAGCCACGCCAGGAAGCGTTCGATCGCCATCCGGATCAGCGCCTACACATAGGCAATCCAGCGCCCCGCCGTGACGATGCATGCACCGATCACCAGCACCACGGCTCCCAGGGTTCGGCCGGTCCATCTGTGGCCCGCCGATTCGCTCCAATACTCAGGGTCGGCGCGCAAACGCCATTGAATCAGTGCCACGCAGCCGGCCAACACCAGCACCATCAGCATTTTCAAACGGAACGCCCAATTGAGCAGCTCACGCGCCGGTTCGGTGATGGTGAGCAAAATTCCCGTCACCAGCAGTACGCACAGCGCCGTCCAGATCCACGGCGTCGATTTCGCCACCGTCGCGGCCAGCGGTTGCACGCTGCGAATCCATCCCAGCAACTTCAGACTGATGACGTATACCGATATCAGCAGGATGGCGATCGCTATGATGTGCACGGTCTGCACCGTCGGAACGAACCAGTCTGCCGTCTGGAACATCAAGCTCAGCCGGGTGGCCGAGAGCCAGTCGCAGAACTCCTCGATCATGCGCGTTTATCCCACCCCGCAAAGCTGCCGCCGGTGGCAGCGAGCTTGCTCAGCAATGGCGCGGGCTCCCAAGCGTCGGGCTGATAGCCTGCGGCGAAATCGCGCATGCTGCGCAGAATGTTGGGCAGGCCGACCGTGTCGGCGTAGAACAACGGACCGCCGCGAAAATCCGGGAACGCGTAGCCGGTCAGATAAACGACGTCGATGTCCGAAGCGCGCATCGCAATCCCTTCCTCGAGAATGCGCGCCGCCTCGTTCACCATCGAATACAGAGCCCGCTGCACGATCTCTTCATCGCTGATTTTGCGGCGCACGAGCCCCAATTTGGCCGACTCTTCCAGCACGATGTTGCTCACGACCTCGGACGGGTGGGCGGTTCTATCGCCGGGTTTGTAGTCGTACCAGCCGGCACCGCTCTTTTGCCCAAACCGTCCCAGCTCGCAAATCCGGTCCGGCGTCTTGGAAAAGACGCGATTCGGGTATTCCGTATACAGCCGCTTGCGGATGTACCAGAAGATGTCGTTGCCGGCGAGATCCGCGACCCGGAAGGGCCCCATGGAGAAGCCGAATTTCTCAAGCGCCTTGTCGATCTGCTGCGGCATCGCGCCCGTGTCGAGCAGCAATTCCATCTGTCTGAAATAGGTGTTCATGATGCGGTTGCCGATGAATCCGTCGCAAACGCCGGAGATCACGCCGACCTTCTTGATCTGCTTGGAGACTGCCATGCTGGTGGCGACCACATCCCGGGCAGACTTGGCACCGCGCACGATTTCCAACAGCTTGCTGACATTGGCCGGGCTGAAGAAATGCAGCCCGATGACGTCCTGCGGCCGTTTGGTGAAACCGGCGATCTTGTCGAGATCCAAGGTCGACGTATTCGACGCCAGAATGGCGCCGGGTTTTGCCACCTGATCGAGCCGTTCGAAGACCTGACGCTTCACCTGCATGTCCTCGAAGACGGCCTCGATGATCAAATCCGCATGCTTGATGTCTTCGTAAGTGAGTGTGCCCTGTATGTTGCCGACGCGTTTTTCGAATTCCTGCTGGCTCATGCGGCCCTTCTTGACGGTGGCCTCATAATTTTTTCTGACCACCTCCATGCCTTTGTCGAGGGCGGGCGCGGACGTTTCCAGCACCGTCACCGGAATTCCCGCATTGGCGAAGTTCATGGCGATGCCGCCGCCCATCGTGCCCGCACCGATCACGGCCACCGACTTGATCGGCCGCAGCGGCGTGCTGCTGGGCACGTCGGGAACCTTGGACGCGGCACGCATGGCAAAAAAAGCATGCCGCAGTGCCTGCGACTCCGTTGTGTTCATCAGTTCCACCAGGAACCCTCGCTCCAGCTTGAGGCCGGCCTCGAACGGACGCAGCACCGCGGCTTCAACCGCATCGATGCACCTCGGCGGGGCGGGATAATTCTTGGCAGCCGGCGCGACGGCGTTGCGGGCGAATGCGAAGAAGGCCTCGGCATCCGGATGATCGATCTTCACGTCACGCGCCCGTTTGAGCGGCAATTTTTCCCGGATCGCACGCTCTGCAAAGGCGATCGCGGCGGACAGCACGGGGGCGTGCCCGCCATCACCCTCCACGATGGCATCCAACAACTTCGTGTCCGCCAAATCGCGCGCGCTGGCCGGCGTACCGCTCAAGATCATATTGAGCGCCTTCTCAACTCCGATCAGCCGCGGCAGGCGCTGCGTGCCGCCCGCTCCCGGCAACAGTCCGAGCTTGACCTCGGGCAGCCCCAGTGATGCATGCGCGGCGGCTATGCGGAAATGACAGCCCAGCGCCAGTTCCAGACCGCCGCCCAACGCCAGCGCGTTGATGGCGGCCACCACCGGCTTCGGGAAATCCTCGATTTGCGCGATCAAATCGAGCAGCGTGGGCGCGGCACCGGCGCGACCTCCGCCGAATTCGCTGACGTCGGCGCCGCCGCTGAACGCCGCGGCCGAACCGATGATCACCACCGCGCCGATGGCCGCATCGCGCTGTGCGCGCTCCAGTGCTGCGGCGAGATCCGTGCGCAACCCAAATCCCAACGCGTTCACGGGCGGATTGTTCAGGGTGATGACGGCTACCGCGCCCTGTGAAGTATAGTCGGCGAATGCCATGGCGTTTCTCCTTATGTTCCGGCGGCAAGTATACTTAAATTGCTGAATCCTCCCCGCGCGACGCTGATCTGGCTCTCGGTTCTATTGCTGGCAATCTGGTGCGTCGGCATGTTCGGCCGCGGGTTTTGGACTCCCGACGAGCCGCGCGAAGCGGATATCGCGTGGCGCATGAGTTGGCAGACCGACAAGGCCGTGCCGCTCCTGGCGGGTGAAGCTTTCTGCGAGAAGCCGCCTTTGACTTATTGGGTCGCGGCGTGGCCGATCCGCGTCTTCGGACCCCGGGCCTGGGCGGCGCGATTGCCGAATCTCCTGTACGCCATCATCGCCGCAGCGAGCGTGGCGCTGCTCGCGGCGCGCAGTGCGGGCCGCACCGCCGGCATCATCGCCGCTGCCTTGGTCGGCACCTTTCTGCTCTCGTATCAAGTCGAGATTTGGTTCGCCACCGATGCGCCGATGCTGGCCTTCGTTGCACTGGCATTGTTCGGCGCCTATGTGGGATTCCACGCGCGCAGCGTTCGCGAACGGCTGGGTGGATATTCGTTGATGCATGCCGCGCTCGGATTGGGATTCCTGAGCAAGAGCGCTGCGGCCTGGATGGTCCCCGCCTTGGCGCTGCTCACGTTGATCGTGTGGGAGCGGCGGTGGCGTGAATTGCTGCGCTGGGAACTGTACGCCGGACTGCTGATTCAGGCGGCGCTCATCCTGACGTGGGTAGGGTTCGTCTATGCCGGCGCGGATGGCGCGGCGCACCTGAAGGTCTTCTTCTGGAACAATCTGGTGGGAAGATTCACACGGGTCGATGCGCCGGCAGACTTGCAATATGCAGCCGCGCATCGCAATTCGCCCGGCAAATATTTCATCGAACTGCCGATGTATCTGTTTCCCTGGACGTTGGGCACGGTGGCGGCCACGCGCCGCGCGTGGCTGGAACGCGGCAGCCGGTCGGATGACTACGGCGCCGTCAGATTCGCGCTCGCGGCGTCGGTGCCGGCACTGCTGCTGTTGTCGCTGGCAGCGACCGCGCGCAACGTGTACCTGGCACCGGCGCTTCCCGGCGCCGCGTTGGCGATGGCGTGGTGGGGAAAGCGTATTTTGCAGCATGCGGACCCGTGGGACGTACGTGCCTTGCGGGGCACTGCGATCTTGTTGCTGCTCGCGACCACGGTCCTGGCGTTCGCCGCCCTCCTGATTCGCATCGACGCGGGAACGCAGCTCACCTGGCCGCACGCTTACGCCGTCCTCGCCGGCGCAGGGTCGCTGCTCGCAGCATTGCTCGCGGCGCGTGCCTGGAATTCCGCGAAACGCGATGTCGCGATGACGCTCGGCGCCTTGCTCTCGGCCTACGGCGCGCTGCTGTTGGGACCGCTCGCCGCCATCTACACCCAGGTGGATCGCTGGCAGAACCTCGAGAGCATCGCTTTGGAGGTACGCCGCGATACATCGGGACACTCTCTCGTGTTGCTCGCGCCGGATGAAACCACACGGGCGATCGTGGACATGTATGCGGGCAACTCGGTGATCATGCTGGAGGGTCCCGTGAACCGGGCACTGCTCGATCGGGCCGCTACCATGGGCCGCGCGTCTGCGAGCGACATCCTGGCGCAAGAGCCGGGTCGCGCTGCGCCGCGCATCGCGTGGCTGTCCCGCCTCATCACGCGCCGCGATCCGCCGCCCGCGTGGGTCGATGACCCGCAGCTGCGGACGATCAAGGAATACGTATTGCCGAACGGACGCCGTTACGCGCTGCTGCGTGCGTACCCGCCGTGAGCCTCAAGGATTCAGTCCCGCCAGACCGTGGTACAGCGCTTCGTACCGAGGGATTTGCGTCTTCCAGGAAAAGTCTTTGGCCATGGCATTTTGCATCAGTTGTTGCCAGAGCGCCGCGTTGCCGAACCAGTCGAGAACGGTGTTGACCGCCCAGTTCACCGCCGGCACGTCGTAATCGTTGAACACGCAGCCGGTACCGCTGCCGCTCGCGGGATCGAAGTGTTGCACCGAATCCGCCAACCCGCCGGTATTGCGTACCACGGGTATGGTGCCGTATCGCATGCTGTACATCTGGTTGAGTCCGCACGGCTCATAGCGCGACGGCATGAGCAGCATATCGCTGCCCGCCTCTATCAGATGAGCCATGGGCTCATCCTGCCCGGCGAGATAGGCGACCCGGCCCTCAAATCGCCGCGCCAACTCGGTAAAGAAGGCCTCATAGGGGGCATCGCCGGTGCCAAGCACCACGAGGCCAAAATCACGCGATTGCAGCAACGCGGGCAGCGCGTCGAACAACAAATCGATCCCTTTCTGTTCGGTCAAGCGCGTCACCATGGCGATCAAGGGCACGCCCGGCGCCTGGTTCAATTGTGCCGCCGTCAGCAGCAATTGCTTGTTGCTTGCCTTGCCGAGCAAGTCTTTCTCATCGAAATGCACGCCCAGGTACGGGTCATGGCGCGGATCCCACTCCAGATAGTCGACCCCGTTCAATATGCCGACCACGCGATCCGTCCGTGCCCGCAGCGCCGTCTCCAATCCCATGCCGAGCGGCGCATCGCAAATCTCCCGCGCATAGGTAGGACTGACCGTGGTCACGCAATCGGCGTACTTGATGCCGTTCCCCAAGGAATTGACGACGCCGCGGGCGAGATCCGCTTGATCCAATTGTGTCCAGGCAAGCCCCAGATTCAAATCCGCGACCGCGGAACTCGCCATCACCCCCTGGTAGGCTATGTTATGGATGGTGAGCACGGATTTGCTCTTCCTGAAATGGCTCTCCGAGGCGTACAGCGTCTTCAAGTAAAGCGGCAGAAATGCCGTATGCCAATCATTGCAATGAAAGATGTCCGGGCCCCAACCCATGCGCCGGCAGCTCTCCAGCGTGGCGCGAGTGAACAGCAAGAAACGCCGATGTTCGTCCGGGTCGTTGGTATAGAGGCCCGGCCGATCGTACAGTTCGGGGCAATCGATGAAATACATTGGTATATCAGTGCCGACAAATTTGGCGCAGCACACCGAGAACGAATAATCGGTGGACCCGATGTTCAAGGGGATTTGGGTCAGGCCCGAAATCGGCAGCAAATCCGCTTGCTGACTTCGGACCACCGGGTAGAGCGGCATGAAGGCGCGCACGTCATGGCCCACGAGCCCTAGGCTTCGTATCAAGGCGCCCGCCACATCGGCCAATCCGCCGGTCTTGGCGTACGGCATGATCTCCGAACTCAAGACGCAAACTTGCAAAGCGGACATGGCGCACAGTGTACAAGGTGCCGGCGGTCTGCGAGAAACCTGATGCAGGTATTAGTCGAGTATGTCAGTCTTGGCTGTATGCGACACGCCGCTCGTGGTACCACTGGACGCTATGTCAGTCGTCTGACGAGCGGAACCTTGGCGGTGGTCATGGCAGGCGGACGCGGCGAGCGTCTCAAGGCCCTCACCGAGCATCGCTGCAAACCCGCCACGCCGTTCGGCGGTAAATTCCGGATCATCGACTTCGTTTTGTCCAACTGCGTCAATTCCGGCATCCGGCAGATCGCAGTGCTGACCCAGTACAAAGCGCAATCGCTGATACAGCACATTCAACGGGGATGGAGCTACCTGCGGGGCGAGTTGGGCGAATTCGTCGAGCTGATCCCGGCTCAGCAGCAGATCGGCGCTCATTGGTACCGCGGCACCGCCGACTCCGTGTTTCAGAACATGGATTTCATCCGCTCTCACAATCCGACCCACGTGCTGATCCTCGCCGGCGATCACATATATAAGATGGACTATGGTCCGATGATCGCCTACCACGAACAATGCGAAGCCGACATCACCGTCGGCGTCGTCGACGTACCGATCGAGCGCGCCAACGAATTCGGAATATTGACCACCGACGAGACCAACCGTGTGATCAAGTTCGCCGAAAAGCCGGCCAAGCCGGACCACATCATCGGCAACGAAGGCTTGGCACGCGCCTCCATGGGCATCTACGTATTTGCCTTCGACCGCCTGGAAAAGCTGCTCGCGGACGACGCGGCCAACACGTCCAGCAACCACGATTTTGGCCGCAACATCATTCCGCCCAACATAGATCGCTTGCGGGTGTTTGCCTATCCGTTCGAGGATGTCGAGACCCGCGCCCAAAATTACTGGCGCGACGTCGGCAACGTGGATGCCCTGTACGAGGCCAACATGGAGTTGGTGGCGCTGAACCCCGAGTTGAACATCTACGATCACCAATGGCCCATCTGGACCTATCAGGCGCAGCAACCGCCGGCAAAATTCGTCCTGGATGACGACGGGCGGCGCGGCATGGCCGTCAATTCCATGGTGGCGGGCGGCTGCATCATCTCCGGCGCATACGTGTCCGAATCCCTGCTCTCGAACGACGTGCGCATCGAGGAAGGGAGCCGCGTCGAGAAATCCGTCCTGTTACCCGGTGTGACGGTTGGGCGGCACTGCAAATTGACGCGCTGCATTCTCGACGAGGACTGCGTCGTTCCCGATGACCTGCATATCGGTCAGGATCGCGCCCAGGACGAGAAGAGCTTCTTCGTCACCAAGCGCGGTATCGTGCTGGTGACGCCCGACATGCTGCGTGCCGTGGGCGCGGCTCAGCGCGAAACGGTCACCGCGACCCCCACCTGACCGTAGGTGCGGTGGTGCTGGCTGCCGCGCCTTACCCCATACGCAAATGGCCGTCCTACCTCGAGTGGAGTGGTGACAAGAAATAGCAAGCGCGCGGCGCAAAGCGCCGCCACGATGGTACTCACCTAGCCGTACGCAGCCTCAGGCCGGACCACGCGTCAGTAACGCTCTCCACCGCGATGCCCAGCATGTCCGGCTGTCCGTCGATCTGACCGCACAGCACCTTCACGTCCGCGCCCGCGCTGCTCCACGGCCTGTACAGCGACGGCAACGCTTTGCCGAATAAGACCACTTGGGGACACCCTACCGCTGCCGCCGCGTGTGCCGGACCTGAATCCACCGTGATCAATCCATCGCCGCGCTCCAGGAGGGCGATCAGCCGCGGCACCGGCAGATCATCCGCCACGTTATACAGGCGCTGCGCTCCGGCCGCTGTGGCGATTGCCTCGTTCAACTTAGCCTCGGGTCCCGTACCCAGCAGCATGATGGCGTGGTCGGGGTGGCGACGGCGCAGAAAGCGCAAAACCTCTGCCCAGCGTTCGCGAGGCCAGTGCTTGCTGTTGACCGCCAGCCGGCGCAGGCCACGGCGCATCGTGCGCTTGTTGCCCACCTGGATGAGTATCAACGGCACCGTTGCCAGTCCGCGCGCCTGCAGCCATTGGTCCGCGTCGCGGCGTTGTTCGTCCGAGACCTGCAAAAAACAGCCCGGCGCAATGCGCGACAAATCTGCCGGCGGCAGGTTCGCGTCTCGAAACGCCGCGGGCAGAATCTGCGCCAGGCGGCGCCATTGTTCGGTCGCATGTTCGCCCGGCCGCAGGTCGTGATCCTTGGCGGCCACGACAAATTGATCCGCAATGCCGGCGCGGCGCAACAGCGGCCGCGCCGCATCGTTGCCATCGCAGAACCACGTCGGTCCCGCGCCGCGCTCCGTCAGTCGTCGCACGAGGCGATGCTGATCGAGGCTGGCCCAATAAGGTGTCTTGCGGCTGCGCAGCGTCCAGATGTTGCCGACACCGGGTTGGCCGCGCAGCAACGGTTCGCTCCAAGGCCCTGACGTCACGATGTCCACCGGCGATGAGAAACGCTGCGCCAGCGGCCGGATGAGCGCCGTCAAGAGCACCATGTCGCCGAATGCGCCGCACCTGACGATGAGCGGACGCTCGAGCTGTGCGCCGCGGCGCTCGAGCACGCTCAGGAAGAAGGCGTAGTGTGAGTGGCGGCTCGACCCGCAAGGGCTGGGGCGCCGCCGCCGTTACCGCTGCTGCCCGAGCCGCTGCTGTTCGCGCCGCTGACGCTCGCGCCGCTGCTGCCGGCGGATTTTGCCTCCGGCCGGATCTCCGCCACGCCGAGGCGCACTTTGCGCCATCCGCCGAATCGATAGTAAGACGATGACAGGGCGACGGAGATGACAGAAGCAATCGGGAAACTCCACCAGATCGCATCGGCATGCCAGCGATCCAACATCGAGAATGCGAAGGGCACGCGCACCACCCACAGGGAAATGACCAACATGATCAATGGCGCCATGACAGCGCCGGTCGCCCTTACCACGCCGTACAGCACGAACGACGTGCCGAACAACACGAACGACCAGAGAATGATGGAGTTGAGGTGCACGGCGAGGTCGATGGCGGCGCCGGTGGACGGCAGAAACAGCGCCAGCGCATGCCGGTTGAGCACGTACACCAGGACGATCATGCTGCCACCCACCAACAGGTTGAACAACACCCCCGTGGTGGCCACCTTGCCGACCCGGTCCCAGCGGCCGGCGCCGACATTCTGCGCAGCCATGGAGGACACCGCGGCACCGATGGCCATGGCGGGCATCTGGATGTAGGTCCACAGCTGCATCGCTGCGTTGAATGCCGCCGTTTCCTGCGAGCCGAAGCGATTCACCAGCGAGGTCACCGCAATCATGCTCGAAGACACGACAAACATTTGCAAACCCATGGGAACGCCCTTGGTGACCAGCAATCGTATCAACTTCCAATCGACCTTCAGCAGGTCGAGTTCGTTGCGGCGGATGCGCAGAATGTGCTTGCTGCGATAGAGATGCACCACCAACGCCAGGAAACTCGAAGCCTGCGCGATCAACGTCGCGGTGGCGGCGCCCGCGATGCCGAGGCGCGGAATCGGACCCCAGCCGAAAATCAGCAAGGGATTGAGCGCGATGTCCAGACCCACGGAGACCACCAGAAAGATGAACGGCGTGCGCGAATCTCCCGAGCCGCGCAGCGCCGCCATCAAGAAGAACATACCGCTCATGAAGGGCAGCGCCAGGAAGATGGTGCGCATGTAGGCGAGCGCCAGCGGCATCACATCCGCGGGCGTCTGCATCCAATCGAGCAAGCCCTGCGCCAGTGCGAAACCCAGCGCACTCATCGTCAAGGATACGCCGAGAAAAAATACCGCGCTGGTGCCGACCACTCGTTTCGCTTCAGGGATGTTCTTCGCGCCCACGCATTGCGCGATCATCACGGTGGATGCCATCGAAAATCCGAAGATCACGCCGAACAGCAAGAACATGATCACATTGGAGTTGCCGACGGCGGCAAGCGCTGCCTCGCCCAGGAACTTGCCCACCCAGATGGCGTTTACGGAACCGTTGACCGATTGCAGCACGTTGCCGAACAGAATCGGCAGTGCGAAAGCCACCAAGGCGCGCGGAATCGAGCCTTCGGTGAGGGAGTACTTGGGGGGCATGGTCGCAAGTATAAATGATATTCTTGAACGACCGCAGCGAGCGACCACCGAGGCATCCGCATGAGTTTTTCCATGTTTCGCATCGTATCCCTGACCTTGGCGCCGACGGCGCGCTCAACACCGATGGCGCGCGCGAAGGTCACGACCCTCTCTGCGCTGGCGGCGTTCTCGACGTTGATCGGCATGGCCGCGGTTGCTCAAGATGCCCCCATGGCACCGGAGCGACCGGATCAGGTTGCGTATCTGGCGCTCTACAAGGAACTGGTCGAAACCAACACGTCGCTGTCGGTGGGTAGCTGCACGCTGGCGGCGGAGCGCATGGCGGCGCACCTCAAGGCGGCGGGCTTCACTGACAAGGACATCACGCTGTTTTCGGTGCCCGAGCATCCGAAGGAAGGCGGCCTGGTTGCCGTGTTGCCGGGTACCTCGAAGACGGCAAAGCCGATGCTGTTGCTCGGCCATCTCGATGTCGTCGAAGCCAAGCGCTCCGACTGGACCCGCGATCCCTTCACGCTGATCGACGAGAACGGCTACTTCTATGGGCGCGGCACGTCCGACATGAAGGCGATGGACGCCACCTGGGTCGATGCCATGAGCCGCTTCAAGCAAAGCGGCTACCACCCGAAACGCACCATCAAGCTGGCGCTGACCTGCGGCGAGGAAACCACCTACGCTTTCAACGGTGCAGAGTGGCTGGCGAAGAACCGGCCCGAACTGATCGCGGCGGCGTTCGCGCTGAACGAAGGCGGCGGCGGGCGCACCGACGGTCACGGCAAGCTGGTGGTGGAGTCGATCCAAGTGGGCGAGAAGGCGGCGCAGAATTATTCCATCGAGACGGTCAATGCGGGCGGACACAGTTCCATCCCGATCCGCGACAACGCCATCTACGAACTCGCCGACGCGTTGGCGAAAGTGCGTGACTACGAATTTCCCGTGAAGTTCACCGACACCACCCGTACCTTCTTCGCCAAGGTCGGTGCAACGCGAAACGATGAGACGGGTCGCGCGATGATGGCCCTGGCAAAGGATCCGACCGATGCTGCCGCCGAGGCCATCGTATCGAAGGACCGCAGCTATCACAGCATGCTGCGCACGACGTGCGTGGCGACCCTGCTGGAAGGCGGTCATGCCAACAACGCCTTGCCACAGCACGCGACGGCCAATATCAATTGCCGGATTTTTCCGGGTGAAACGGTGGAAGGAACCATGGCCACGCTGGCCAAGGTCATTGGCGATCCGGGCGTCAAGATCACCCTCTTGCAGCCGGTGCGGCCGCTCGCAATGCCGCCGCCGTTGGATCCCAAGATCATTGGGCCCGCCGAAAAATTGGTCGCCAAGTACTTCCCGGGTGTACCGCTGATACCGTCGATGTCGACGGGCGCCACCGACGGAATTTTCCTCGAGGCGATCGGCATACCCGTATACGGCGTTCCCGGCGGGTGGGGCGATCCGGACGGCAATGGCGTGCACGGACTCAACGAACGCAGAAGCGAGCGCTCCGTACTCATCGGCCGCGACTTTCTCAACGACTTGATCAAGTCTTATGCGGATGCCGGCTGACAACGCGGCTGGAATGTGACACCCACCGCCAAGCCATGAGCGCGCGCGCATCCGCGTTGGGTCTAGTGCTGGCGGCCTTGCTGCTCGATGCGGGCAGCGCGTTCGCATGGGGCGATGTGGGTCACGAGGTGACCGCGCTGATCGCCTACCGGCATCTCACGGTCAAAGCGCGCGCCGCCCTGGATGCGCTGTTGGCCGGCGATGATGATCCCCTGACCAAACCCGACTTTGCCAGCCGGGCGACCTGGGCGGATAAATATCGTTCTATGCATCGCGAGACGGCGGCCTGGCATTTCATCGATATCGAGATCGACCACCCGGACATGGCGGCGGCGTGCTTCGGCTTTCCGACATTGGCCCCCGGCCAGTTGGCTTCCCAAGGCCCCGCGCAGGATTGCATCGTCAATAAGATCGAAGAGTTCTTCGCCGAACTGCAAAACCCGTCGACGCCGGCGGCCGAGCGACTGCTGGCGCTCAAATTCTTGATCCATTTCATCGGCGATCTGCATCAACCGCTGCACACGGCCGATCACGAGGACCGAGGCGGCAACTGCGTCGCCCTATCGCCCTCACCCGACGGGGTCGACAACAACCTGCATGCCTACTGGGACGTCGGTGCCGTCACCGCCCTGGGACGCTCGGCGCCCGAAATCGCCGCACGCCTGGACGCCGACATCACCCATGACGATTTGACAGCATGGACGAAAGGCGATGCGAGAACTTGGGCTCAAGAGTCATTCGCGCTCGGACAGAAGGACGCCTATGCGCTGGCCGATCGCCCCACCTGCCAGTCTCCCGGCTCGACTGCCTTGACAACCGACTATCAATCTCAGGCTCAAAAGGACGCGGCGCTGCAGATCGAGAAAGCCGGCGTCCGCATCGCCGGGCTGCTCAACAACGCGCTGGGTTGATGTATCGGCGCTGGGTTGATGTATCGGCGACGCTCGATCAGCGCTCGATCAGCGCTCGATCAGTTTATCTTGATGCCGAACCGGCTCCAAATGGGCCACCCCGGCAGCGTCCAGCTCAACGCGACCCGCACGGCGTGACCCACGAGATTCTTGTCGGGCACGAATCCCACGGCGCCAAAGCGGCCGTCTTCGCTGTCATTGCGATTATCGCCCATGAAGAAATACTCGCCGTCCGGAACCACCGCTTCGAAATCCTTGTACGGCAGGTCGCGCGCGAACATGATCACGTGCGCTTTGCTGCCGAAGGATTCGAGCGCCAGATCGGAGCCCGCAAATTCATCGCCGCCGAGCTAATGACCATCCGGTTGCTGGGGAATTT
>Ga0116227_10012062_pt1 | contig 14265 bp, 13 predicted proteins | sample S1TSphgellanicum_FD_89693 | JGI IMG/M metagenome (GOLD analysis project Ga0116227, IMG submission 89693) | Host-associated microbial communities from peat moss isolated from Minnesota, USA - S1T2_Fb - Sphagnum magellanicum MG | ecosystem: Host-associated > Plants > Peat moss > Unclassified... | reverse complement strand
TTTGGTTGTGAAGCATTTGCTTATGGAATGGTCTATTGTTTCATTTACCAAGTTTTTGTTATTTACATGGGCTTCATCTGGATTGGATGCAATTTGGCTTTGGTTTCAATTCTGAATTGTTTGTTCAGCTCACCAAATTCCTCATTTCTAATGCATGTCTAAAAAATTTGCAAGTGATTTGGAAGATGGATTGCCTGACTTGGAGATGGGCAAACTTACTTAGGTTGGGAGAAATTTGGGTTCAATTCTATTCCGTCTTTCAATTATGGCAATCAACAAAACTTATCCCACCAACTGCAGAGTTGATATTCTACAGTCTTATTTGGATCCGTATGGAAGCCAGATGCAAGTATGATGTATTTATTTGAGTTTAGTTCTGAATGTCTAAAATTATGATGCATTATGTAATTTGATCACTTTTTCAAATTACATTTTTGCAAATCAGCAAAAAGTTAAACATTGGGAGTATTTCACAGTTTGTGATGAGTAGGTCGAGGAAGAGACACCATCTCAATGTTGATGTAAAAAGGGTTTGCATAAGTAATTAATTATAAAAATTTCATTTTGACAAATAAAATATTCCTTAAATTCATCATTTCCTTCACAAAATTTTTTTCTTTCATAAAACATAATTTTTTGCAAATTTCAACATATCTGAAAATAATATAATTACTGCTGAACTTGGCAAGGTACTATGATAGTTGAGTCATGCTCTTATTGAGAAACAATTAATGTGGCCTATGTTGATCATCACATATTATAAAATAGCTTTACAAAGTGTACTTAAGCTACGTGTTGTTGCGCATTACTAGTGACGATGAAATGACAAAAAGAAAATAAGGGTTTACATTTGAAAACTTTGTTATTTTTAGGTATATATAAAATTCAAATTGTACAAAATATCGCCCAATTATCATTCAAGGGAGGATTTAATCAGTCACCTTTGTTTTTAATTCATTGAAAATTTGAAAACAATTAATGTGGATAAACATTAAGTTAATTAAGCAAGTGAGGATTAAATCCTTGAATTAAGTATTTAGGGGTGGGGTGAAGTTTTTATTGGAAACTAGCTTAATCTCAAAGAAAAATAAATGTTAATCTCTAGAAATAATCTCAACATATTCAAATGAAATAACACATAATATTTGTATGAAATTACATGTAAACATTTGGAAAGACACAAAGATTCAAATTTTTTTTTGAAAGGACACAAAATTTTAAAAAGATATTGAAAAAAAATAAAAAAATAAGTTTCTCTTTCGATATCTTTTTAAAATATTACAACTTGTAAAATGTGTATTTTTAAAAAATTCCGGTTTGGAATTGACTTCTAATAAATTTGCAACCTCCAACTATAGCCCATCCCACCTAAACCAGGTTCAATGAAATCATCGTCACTAAACCGTGTTTGTGTGAAATCAAATTCCCCTAAAGATTTGATTTTAGGTTTTTTATTGGATTTCCCATCACAAAGATTACCCAATATTCAATAACTCCCACACCATAGGTCTGAAAATTATGAAACCACATAGGTGGCACCCCTACTAATCAAGGGCTTTCCAAATATACCAAGAGTGCTCCCTCATCATTAAAACTTTTAATTTGTGATGTATATTGAGTTTTCAGTGATGAAAATACACTGATTCAATTACTGCTGCTTCGAAGCTCTAAACAGTACAATATCACCTTGAAGCCCCCATGCTCATCCAGGGCTTTCCAGCAGTACTAAGAACACAGCTCAGGGGCTGCGGTTTAAGAGATCTGAATGTGACAAAACAAAGCAAACAAACCACCTTCCTTAATGAGGAACCATTTGAGACTATCTCAGCATCTGAGAACCATTGATATAATTTGCCTCGTGTGCAAATGCAACATGAAATTATTGGACAACAGTGCTCAAGTGTAGTGCATGTCGTCAAGGCTCTTAAGAATCCACAGGGCTAATGGTCATCCACTTGCCAGAGTTAGGGATAGAAGATGGGTCACTTTCAAGCACTTTGAACAGATAAGACTAGGTGTACAATAATCAAACGGGGGTGGTGTCGGAAGCTTGTAAAGTGTGTCCCTTTGCTTTTGTGGTCACACGCCATCTTTATTGATTTGTACTTGACCGGCATTTTCCTAATTTTCTTCCTGTGAAACAACTTATCCCCCAAAACCATGAGTTTTCAATGTGCATAATTCTGATAGAAACATCTGAATACAATTCAATTCAACTTATGGATGATCTCTCAAGAAATCTGCAATCGTATATTCTCAACACAAGCTGAAGTAAGTCTGAGAAGCATCTGGTCCTGTCAAAAATGCAGCCCCCATTTTGGTACCAACACATGACCTTCCAAAACCACACTTACATCTCTGGTTTGCTATAGAAAGCAATTTTAACCAAAGCACAAGAGTCCATCATCTATCTGTAAAATGTTGAAACTTGATAGCTAATGAGGAAGAGAAACTAAAACTTTCTGTCCTGGGAAAAAGCAGAATGCTCACAATTGACAACTGAATTGAAGGAAAGCCATATAAAGATGGCTTCATCACTTGTTGTGGCAACCTAGATTCTCTTCTGGTGTTGTTTCTGTCAGAAATGATATTCTTTCCTGCAAAACTGTTACACATAGCCTCTCCCAACACAGTTCAAACACCGCTGCACCCTGCAAAAAAAAAAGTATGTTTTTGAGAGTCTCATCTCTCTACATTACAAAGTATTGATTCAAAATACATCTACAGGTGATAAAGAAACTGATTTCAGAAAGGAAAACAGCTACTACTGTAAGTTGGTCAGTAGCCTAGTAGTATTGTGTTTGACAGATGAACACACCATCTCCTCTGATCCCTTAATGCCCATAAGTGCAATGAGTGACCTCTGAGCAAAATCTCTTGAAACACGCACTAAATTTCATTGCAGAAGAAATTGCAGATGCATAACAAAATGACCTGTGTGTACACAAACAGTTTTGGAAAGCAGCAGTCTTCAAATTTGGCAATTCTGAAATGAGACAGTATTCTGAGGGGGGAGAGGAGAGAGAAAGTACTTGTTGCCATCACAAGTCGGGCATACACAGGGCTTCATGACCACAGGATCAAACAATGGTGACCAATCGATTGTCGACTCGCCTTTGCATAGACGGCATTCAGTAAACCCTCGACCTTTGCAAACTTTGCACTTGGGAGCAGTCTTCTTCTGCAATTTCCACAACACATTTATCGTGAAGTATACAAACTTGTGACAACTTCATTGGATCCGCAACAAATGCCTTCATGACTCACTACTACCTATTCTGTCATGAATCATTGGATTAGATCGTGGAGGGAATTCTTTCTTTCAACAAATGTAATGTATAACACATGGCAATTGCAGTTCAAGAATTCAAGAGATCTCCACATTACAAATCTCTGGAGTCCAGAGGTTGGTAGAAGCCAGTAGGAAATGAAGAAGACCTTAAACTACAACAATCACCTTGAAAAACCTGAACCCTGGAATAAAACAAGAGAAATTCATACCCGCTTGTTTTCAACTATGGTCTGAAACGTGCTTAAAGCAACAGATGAAACCATAGACAGGCTGAAAATCCCTGCAGCAACCACTGCGCCTGCTGTAGCCACCAGTCTAAGTGGCCCTCCTCTCGTCATTGTATCTTTCCAAGACCTGTCTCTTACTAGTATCTCTCATCAGCAGTAGAGTCCAGAAAGCAAAAGAAATTCGAACGTGACAAACTGAAGATACTAACGACACATACTCCAAGCTCCTTGGTAACCTCCTTTCCCATGCGACCAGAGCCCGCTGCTGCCAACCCGTGCAATCTTCCCCTCCTGCAACGACGCGCGTTTCCAACACCCGCGATGCAAAACCACACACGAGCATTTCTGGGTTTTTGGGAGCGAGCATTTTAGGGTTTTTGGACCTCTCACTGATGTCCCATTAAAAAAGAGACGTGGATTAGGATGTGAATTGGGACCAAGAAATGTGCTTCCCACACAGACGACGCAAAACACACAAAAGCATTTTAGGGTGTTTTAGACCTCTTACTGACGTCCCGTTTAAAACGGGATGTGGATTAGGATGTGAATTGGGACGAAAAAGCGCTTCCAGACTGATGACGCAAAACACACACACACCAACCATTTGGGCTTTGGGAGCGAGCTATTTGGGGTTTTTTGACATCTGACTGACATCCCATAATGTGGATTGGGATGTGAACTGGGACCTGCATCGAGGTGTTGTCTTATCTCCTCGCTCAGCTTGCTACTGCTCCAGCGACGCTCCTCTTGTGCTTGTTGTGTGCGTTGAGGAGCAATTGTAGCAGCGATGGCGGCATCTCTGGCTCCTGTTTTTGCATCGCTTTCCTTGTCGCTACCCGCGGGAGGAGGAGGAAGAGGAGGAGTAGCAGCTGGAGGAGTGTCGCTTGGTTCATCATTTTCGGGTCAAAAAGTATCGGGGCTAGTTTGTGCAAAACGGAAGGTGGCAGTGCGTCCTCTTGCTTTCTCTGTGCGTGCTAAGGGTGGTTTCATTCCCGCTGAGCATCGCTGGATGTACGAGGGTATTGAGAATAAAGGAGCAGTAAGCATTCTTGTTCTCCTGTGTATGTTTTTTTACCCTGGTTTTGCATTGCCAGTTGTTTGTGTGGGAATGAGAGTCTCACCTTTTTCGTGTGTCGCTCTTTTGTCGCAATTTCTTTTGTGTTTCTGTTTCTATATGTGTGTGTGTGTGTGTCTCTCTCTCTCTCTATGTGTATTTCGTTCTTGTTTTCGTTCCATGCCAAGTTCTTGAATTCTTTGTGGTTCGCTCAAATTTTGGCATCGGTTCTTGATCGATTGTGCCCCCGGCTTTCTTTTCCCCCTGTCTATGAGGCAGAGGTGCAGAATAGGAGGCTGCAGAGCAAACTGGCCAACTTTTTTTGTCTCGTTATCAGATAGTTCAGTCCTTGATAAGTGTGTGTGGGGTTTGGATGCCATGGTGATGATAGGATGTCTGGAACAGAACGTATTATCCCAAAGCCGCAGACCACGAGAATGTGAAGAAGCAGTGGTACATTGTGGATGCTACTGACAAGCGGCTTGGCCGTCTTGCATCAACAGTGGCCATCCACATCCGAGGCAAAAACATGCCGACCTACACTCCTTCTACTGATATGGGAGCCTATGTCATCATTGTATGTTTCTATTCTGTCACCATAGCCCTTGTTCTTTTCTACAACACACAACCGGTTGACATTGCAAACAGATTCTGCCAAAGTTTTTCAAATTGAACAAGGACACTCCAAGGAGTTTGTTATGAGTTTCAGAGACATTCTGAAGCATATGTGTTTCAGTGTGGGAAATTGGACTTCATGTGAAAAGCCACTGGGTTTGATTGCAGTTGGTTTTGACTTGGGAAGGTGTCAACATTGTGCAGGTGAATGCCGAGAAAGTGGCAGTTACAGGCAAGAAAAGGTCACAGAAGCTCTACAGGCGGCACTCTGGCAGGCCTGGTGGGATGACTGAGGAGACTTTTGAGTCATTGCAGCGCCGAATTCCTGAACGAATTATTGAGCATGCAGTGCGGGGAATGTTACCAAAAGGCCGGGTGGGCATCTCTCACTTTCTGCCACTCTTCATACTGTGCACAAATGGATATGTGTCTGCAGATTAATGTATGTGGAAACATACATTAAAACCCTTTTGAGAGTTGGTTGATGACTCTTGGTTGAAGACTACCAAGTAGTGTGGAAGTCTTGATGATGTTGCAGTGATGGAAGATGACAGGGATTTTGCTGGACACATATATAGAGTCCAGGAAGAGGTCAATAACTTGGTTAACGCTCAAAGAATCAGAATTGCAGGAATTTTTCAACCTGACCCATCATGATGGATGACCTTGCAGCATTCATGTTGAAGAATCAGCAAATACACACTCTAGAGCATAGCAAATGGATGGCAACGCCATGATTTTGTTATTCTCAAGTGCACTAACAAGGCAGGGTGGCTGGGTGATTGTGGGTGACAGTTGGGAAGGCGGCTATTTACGCACCTGAAGGTGTACAAGGGCGATGATCATCCCCACGTAGCTCAGACTCCTGACCCCTTGCCCATTAAAGATAAAAGAATCAACTTAGTGCAGTAAACTAGGCAGGCCATGGTAGGCATATAACCAATCATGAAAAGGTGATTTTTCTGAGACCAATGTCTGTCAGTTGCTTACCATGGACTTGTAACTTTATTTTGTGTGAGATTCTTCAAGGTTGTGAGTGTGATTTGTCAGATAAGGTCACGAGTAATGAAGCTAAACGTCTACTGTTCTTGTGTCTTTTCACTGTTCATAACTGTGCAGTGGAGCCCATGACACAGACTAAAACAAGTGGTGACCACTTTATTCATACAAATGCAACCTCAGAGTTATTCATTACTGGCAAAAGGTTCAGTGCTAATTCTGTCCAACCAACTTGCACAAAAGTGAAGACCACTCAGTCTGAAGATGTTAGTAGAATTGTTTGTATTTGGTTATTTGCTGTCACTCAAGTAGTCCCTTGGCCCTACAGAAGAGCTGGTCATAGTGTGTGCAGAAATTGAAAAAGCCCTTCATAGAGGTTATCTCACCAGCACTTACTGGTAAGAGCATGGCTATTAACAGTTCTGCTCCTATCATATTTTCATGTCTTAGTCTTGGTTGCAAAGACCATTTTGTGTCAAGGGTGACAAAGAAAACTGTTTTATTGTTCTTTGCTGTTTTTCTTCTTCCCAGTTCTTCAGTCCTTATCTGGGAGTTTTCCTGTGACATAAAAGGAAAAGTTTTTCACCTTGTCCTTGTTTACTTAATCATGAGTATGGAGATTTCTCAATACTAATGAGAGTTATATCCCTTTCACAGAAATGTCCATGGGGTGCTGATGCCATTATGGAGACAGCCTACTCATTGGGATATGTATCTGAGGAAGCTGCATTTGTGTATCAACTCATTGTGAGAGATGTGACTTCAAGGAACTTGGATCAGTGCAAGTCATGCAGGATAATTCTGACTGCAGAAAGTGAAAGTCATGAGCTCCTCATCAGATGGCCAAGAGCAGTGGTTCTTTTTGGATTTCTGATCATAATGCAGGCATCTTGTGTTTCATGTTCCACTTTTTTTCAGTGGAATATCCTACAGGATGCTTGATGCTGGTGATGATACCAATAGACAATAGTTTTTTTCCATGCTTTCTCACTTTTGTCAATTTGCTAATTTGATCTTTCAATTTGTTGAGTTTTTGCATCCATCACAATTTCTAACCAATGGACAGATTCAATTTCTCTGGTATATGAATCTCTTTGCAACTTTGGTCAGACAGACAAAACTTTGAAGGCTTTCCAGTGTACTTCTTGTGGGCTGAATGTCTGCTCTTGACAGCAGCACCATCATTATGCCCTCTGTCTGGAGCCCCAACTTTGCCATTCCAACAATGGAGTCCTGCAAGACCAATCAATTCTGAGCACTCTAATGATAAGCAAAGCTTGATGAACATGAGTGTCATAAGTCTGAACCAAGGGTGCATCCCACTTGGCAGACACAGAGGTCATCATGCCCTTCTGGGAAAACTCCACAGATGAGGGCAGAAGCTCTGAGTAGTAGGTCAGTCCATTTCAGTGTCAAGGTTTCAGTTTGCCATTGGCCTATCAGAGGTATGGCAGTTGCAGATTTGTCCATGTTATGCAAATGGAACTCATTCAACATGTCCAGGTTGTACAATCAGAGCTTCCTTCTAGCACAATTCCAAAGAGAGTTGAATTGTGGGATATCTGGTTGCCAATTGTAGGTTATACTACAAACTTTAGCTCGATAGAATCTTATTTGGGAGTTGCAAAACACTTTCCTGTGTCAGGCTTTCATGGCCACCTTGCAATTTGGTGTGAGTTCAAAAGCCCATTTTAGATGCCAGAATATAATGGTAGTGGAACTCATTGGTTACAGGGGTGATTTTGTTGACTCATCATTTGAAATGTGTGAACATAGGGGTTACTAAGTGTTTCAGGAAAGTGTTTGGGCAAACTGCAAACCTGGAGAATGGATATTTTTTGAAAGAGGAAACAGGTGCCCTCAGGACCAAGAGAGCTCAGCTGCTCATGTCAGCAGACATGGCATCATTCTTTTTCTTTTCATCTCTGTAGGACTCTGAAGGTTTTTCTAAAATTCTGAAATTGATGAGACTTCTTTACAACAATTTTCTTGCATGATGGAATGATATGCTGGAAATTCATGCTGGTGATAGTATGGGGGAACAGTCATTTGTGATTGCTTTCTTATGTGTGCTATTGTGTAGTGGGAGCTTATGACTTCATGGCCTGACTCCTTGGGGTCTTACTGCAAGTGCCTCCTTCAACCTTGGAGTCTTTGATTGGAAATGGTGCAGTGTGAGTGGTGAGTACATTGTTGCACGTCCTTTAAAATGGCTTTCTAATAAGTTGTGCTCTCTTCCTAGAAGTTGCTTGGACGCCTTTATTCACTGCTTTAACTCTGTACCAGTTGTGAAGTGTCTTGTTAAGTGCTGAGTGGTGATGGCCTGATACTTTGCAACACTCATGAGGCTATGAGTATGTGCATTCTCATACTACCTTGACAGTATTGGTGCAGTTCTCCAGAATCTCATTGATGTGCTATCCATTGGGTTTAATGGATGTGTTGTATCTAAGTAGCCACCAGTGGTTTGCCCCCTCATTGGTGTAAGGTGCCTCCCTGCCTACAGGGGTGGCCGTCTCTTGATCTACACATCCATCATGACTTCTTGGTCTACAAATGTTTAATTCATGGTTTGTCTTGTGCTTTACATTGGGTTGATGTCCACAGTGCAGGCATTCTTGAAGTGCATGCCATGCCATGGCTTGGTTATGTTGAAGCTCCTTATTTCAAGAACACCCCCACCCTGGGGTGTTACCCTACACAAACATCGGTAGTAAACAGACAGGAAAGCCTGTGCCAGTCGCATGACCTTTTGCCTCAGGGATTGCCATATTGTATAAGGTGAATGTTCTACAACTTGGGAATAATTGTCACCCATGTAGGTTGTGGAGAAGTAGCTGATTTCTATGGTCCTAAAGGCTTTAGATGATGAAGTGGTAGAATTTGCTCTTCTTGTTTGGAACCAATTTTTGGTATACTCATGTTTAATTAATTTTTAAGAGGGCCACCCGAAGAGAAAAGAAAAAACTAAGAGTAGTTTGCTGAAATTTTAGAGTAAAGATGTTCAAGGCTTCATGTTAATCCACCAAGTTATTAAGGATCAAATATCAAAAAAATATAACCATTCAACAAGTGAATTTTAATTAACTACTTTCTAAACATTCTTGGCAATGACAATGTTCCCATCAACATGAAGGTGGCAAAACTTCACGCCCTCCTATGTATTTTCATCTTTGAACACATGATAGTGCAAGTGGAAAAAATTCAAAGAAGTGAAAAGAAAACCCAAATGTGCAAATATCCTAATCATGATTAGTCTCATCAAATGCCAAATGGGTCAAAATCTGTTCAAAAAAGTCAAAATGGGCATTAGAATTTAAATGTTAGACATAACCAAATTAAATCAAAGATTTATTTATATTTTGTCATTTGAAACCACGGCAATCTTGACAAGATGTTTTTTTTTCATTCATATGAATGTCAAAAAACATAAATTAAAAATTCGTATTATTCAACAAAAACTAATTAAAAAATGCTATATTGAAACTATTTAAAGTATTTTTATAATAAGTTACCAAATATTTCATTCAAAAAATCTTTTCCATATATGAAAAAAAAAAAAACTTGTACTTCTTGTTTAAAGTAATTTTATTCACTCCTTTTTATTGTGATTGCACCCAATTCTAAAATTCAAATAAGGTTATTAAAAAACATGGTCACAAGAAGGTCAACTACTATGTACACAAATTCAAGCTATAACTATGTACCATGTGATGGATGTTACATGAAATACAATGTTTAGAATTAATCACATGACAATTTAGGGGAGGTTATTTCCAATTTTTTCATATTTCCAAATGACATGCAAAAAAAGGTGTACCTTTGATGAAACAAATATATTTTATAGTTCATTTCAATGTAAATAGAGTGCCAAGGATTCGATTATAAAAATTTATTTAATATTTTTTTAGAATTTAAATTTTTTTAATAAAATAAAATATAAAATAATTATTATTTCATAGTAGGGTATTTTATAATTTTTTTTTCAAGATAAGGCCATTAATAAGGTTCCCCAACATTAATTAACATTAAACGACGAATGTTTTAAATGAACTATAATTTTTTACAAAAATGTTGTTAAAAGTGGCTATTTAGGAAATCCTTAGGTCTAGTATAATGAGAGTTATAATCCCAATGGATTATTTAATTTTTAGAGAATAATTGCAGGGGTCAAAACTCATTGGATTGAAAAGTTATTTATATCATTGGAAAATTTTTGGAACGTAGAAAGTGGGCTTTCACGTCTCATTTGAATATTTAAAACACAAGTTATGACCACAAGAATGTCCAGAAGTCAAACTATTAGTTTGATTTTCAAGAGTCGTTTTAATTTACTTGTGTGTAAGTGATGTGCCACATATCATTAGAAAGATCTCAATGAGGGCTACAACTTTGTTTTAGACTTCACCTTAATCAAGGGTTTACAAAAAATTATGGATTTTCAAAATCGCGAGAATCACAATTTTGAAAATTTTGCGACTCCCAACAAAATAACATTTGGATATAGTCCTCATGGTTAATCACAAAAATTACTATAAAAAGAAGGTGATGACTTTTTCCAAGTCCGAGCTTTGATGAATCTTGTGAATTTGTGCATGCCTTGGGGTTCGTTTATGCACCAAAAATGTTTCAATTATGCATTAACCAACTTGTTCTTTAGTTTGTTTAGATTTGTGTGAATAATTGATTCACTTATCATTTGTTCTAGTTTTCATTTCGGAGTTTCAGCACACCCTTCTACCCCAAAGTGTTACGAGTTAAAGAATGTACCTCGATTCCTTTTTCTTTTGCTGTTTTCACATTTAGGTTCACAATTGAATTTATTAAAAAGTTTGGGGGTTCATAAAATACACCCATTTAATAATAGTTGTTTGCTTGGTATTTTCTTCACACTTGTGATGGTGAATGTTTCCACACCATGTTGCGCATTAAGTTTACATTATGGTTAAAAAAAACTTGGAATTAAAAAAAATTAATAAATGACCTTAGGCCACATCTTAATTATTGATTTAAATCCATTTTAATCATCCATATTTAAAAATATAAAATATAGTGAAAATTCCTTGTCTCAAATGACATTTGTCGATTTCAACATCAATTATGAAACATTTGTAAAAATTCATAAGACCAAAAATAAAATATATAAGATATTACATATGATGATTAATGTAGTTTCACTATTATTCATGAATGCAATGTTAACCTTTTATCCATAATGGATGAAGTTCATCCATCAATATCCAATTTTATTTATATTAAATAAAAAAATATTAATTATATTTTTTCACGCATGATATATTTTTAGGAAGGTGCTTTAAGAGATTCCTTTGATGACTAGCCTTATGAGAAAATTCACAATCTAGTCCCATAAACATATATAAATAAAATTTAATGGTTTATGTCTTCACGGCAACTGATGAACTGTGTAGTGTTCCGTTTCCGTTCCGTTTTATGACTGGTTTGTGGCTGGTGGCCCCTTGCTCCCTCCCTACCACACTCCCTTGCTCCCTCTCTCTGCGCCAGAACGGTGTGCACGGAATCGCTCGCTTGCTCACGTAACTGCGACCTTTGTCTCTCTCTCCTCCAGAACGGTGTGCACGAAATCGCTCGCTCGCTCACGTAATTGCGACCTTTGTCTTGTCTTTGTCTTGTCTCGCCTTGTCAGTAATAGAGGTGGTAGTAGTAGTAGTCCACAATCACTCTACGTATCTTTCTTTTCTCTCGTAACAAAGTACTTATGAAATACCTCTGCCACCCCTCTCCTTCCTTCCCGCACCTTCTGTACTATTCCTTTGGATCCTGAGGAGAAGAAAGACAAAGCTTCTCCTGTGCGCTCTGCTAGTCGTTGTGTGTGCGCGAGTAGTTGCAGTAGCTCACGTTGGAGACTGTGATTTCAAGGCAGAGAGTGTTGTTGAGAGAGAGAGAGCGAGCAAGCGAGCCTAGCGCGCTAAGCGCTTTCGTTTGTGCTTTGTCCGTGAGATTTTTAAGAACTAGGAGGTAGTGGTTATCAAGGGGGTTCTTAGCAGCGTTGTTGTTCATTTGTTTGCTTTTGTGGGGTTTCAATTCTTGGAGAGAGAGACAGTGAGAACGCGCGCGCAAGAAGCTTGCAGCAATATTCGTCAGTAATTATATTGTGTAGTTCTCGTTTCAAGTGGAGAGGAATGAGAACGCGAGCTTGTGCGCAAGAAGCCTTGTTCGTCCAGTCCGTCAGTCATTATATTGTGTAGCTCTCGTTTCAAGTGTAGGGTAGTAGTGAGAGAGCGCGCTAGCTTCCTCAGCGTAGCAAGAAATTAGAGAGACTCGATAGACTCCTAGCGGTGCTCGTGTGTGGACCCACAGACTCGTCAAGACGTGATCAAGGGGAAAGAATTTCAATACCCAAGTACGTGTTCATTTATGCTGATCATGCATTGCACATCTTACATTGTTTCTCTCTCCTTTAGCTCTCTACATAGTTTTCACATGGTTTGCACATACAATTTTCGATCTCCTTCAACATACCGTTTTCAATCTCCTTCAACATACCGCTTTCAATCTCCTTTCACATAAGGCACACATCCCCAGAAACAATTCTTTGTAGGAGCTGCATCTAGTGATCTACAGCTCCAGCCTAGACTGGACCCGGAGTCTCCGTCTGGACCGTTTCCAGCAGCTGCTTCCTCGCCCGGAACCATCTGAGGAGTACTGTCCTCTCTACACACTTGTGGATGATGCGGGGGCATGCCGGAGCTTTGGGTTCTGTTTCCGCACCTGAAGTGGGTGGGACTCCGTCACGTTCCGGAGTCCACAAGCGGACGTTCCGTGACGCTTCCCGTCGCGTCTGCCGGCGGGTTACTTTTCTACACTACACTGAGGACGGACACTCTTCTGAGCACGTGTTGGTAGTGAATCCACTCACAGGAGAGCAGAAGATCGTTGGTGTTCCCACTCTTGACAATGGCGCCTCCGCCTAGTTGGAGGAGGCGCAGGCAGACGGGGATGATCATGAGAATGGCAACCATCGCTCTGAAGCGGATACAGGAGATGGGTCCATTGTCGTTTCTGATCAATCTGAATCGGACGAAGTCTCTGACGCTGGTCGATCTGAATGGGATGATGAAGAGTCCGCAGACGATGAAGAAGAAGACGCAGACAACGGCCATAACTGGCTGCAGAGTCGCCTGATCCATGTACTGCAAGAACCAGCAGCAGCTCGCATACCAACCGCGAGCTTTCAGCTCGTCATGACTGGGAGGGCATTGGGCTAAGTCGAACTCCCCAACTGGGGAGCATCCGAGGCCGAGAAATCCACTGAAGTGTACGACTTCAGGACAGATACTTGGACAGATTCTGGGATCTGTGCGGGGGCCTGAGACTGGCAAAGAACTCGAGCAGCGCGTACGACGAAGGTCTCGTCCTCACCCGAATCTGTGATTCCGGACAGCTCTGTAGACTATGAGCAGCCGCAGATCCTATCTGCGATGGCCGCATCTTCCTGGTGACTTTGTACGTGTGCCCAACTAGCGAAGGAGCAGCGGCTCCTGTAGCAGCAGCAGAAGGAGCAGCTCCTACAGCAGCAGCAGCAGGAGCTGCAGATGAAGCTCCTGCTGCAGGTGCAGCTGATGGGTTCTCGCACCAGCTCGTAATTCACCAGTTCACAGCTCGTACACTGGAGTTTGCTCGGGTCAGTAGGGAATCCTTCACCTACACTTCCCCTGAAGAGTACAGAGAGCTTCCCAAGTGTATGGGAACCAGCGAAGGCAAAATCTGTTGTGGACTTGGCGAGAGAGCTCTCGCATACAACGATCCGCGCGAGGAGAAGTGGACTGAGTACCCTGAGTTTGAAAGAGACGAGGACGAACAGGAGGTCCGTTATGCTGGGGTTTGCTACAAACCCAGTCTCACTGCCAGAGTGCACTAGTGAGGAGCAGCTGCTGCTGTAAATCTAAGTATCACAATAAATTCTTGTTGTTGTTGCTCACTGAAGTTCTTGTGTCTGTCTACAATGCACTGAGATTGTTGTTCCTAGAGAATTGATCTCTCTCTACAGAGCAGCTCCAGATGTCATGGACTACACATGCATGCATGATCAGTACATA
>Ga0116227_10012060_pt1 | contig 14266 bp, 11 predicted proteins | sample S1TSphgellanicum_FD_89693 | JGI IMG/M metagenome (GOLD analysis project Ga0116227, IMG submission 89693) | Host-associated microbial communities from peat moss isolated from Minnesota, USA - S1T2_Fb - Sphagnum magellanicum MG | ecosystem: Host-associated > Plants > Peat moss > Unclassified... | reverse complement strand
GAGCGCTTTGCAAGAGGAAGTTTAGTGTCGGGTAATACCTTTGGACGCTTGTTCACAGTCACCAGCTTCGGCGAAAGTCATGGCCCGGTGCTCGGCTGCGTGGTCGATGGCTGCCCTCCCGGATTGGCGCTGAACGAGGCGGATCTGCAGGTGGATGTCGACCGGCGCCGCCCGGGTACCTCGAAGTTCACCAGCCAGCGTCATGAACCGGACACGGTGCAGATTTTATCGGGTGTGTTCGAAGGCAAGACCACCGGCACGCCCATCGGGCTGATGGTTGAGAACGAGGACCAGCGCTCACGCGACTACGAGAAGATCAAGGATCGGTTTCGCCCAGGGCACGCCGATTACACCTACACGCAGAAATATGGCTTTCGTGATTATCGCGGCGGCGGGCGGTCCTCCGCGCGTGAAACCGTGATGCGAGTGGCGGCCGGTGCCATTGCGCGCAAGTATCTGCGCGAGAAGCATCAGGTGACGATTCACGGCTATCTCGCGCAAATGGGACCGCTGGTGCTCGAACCGATAAACTTAAGCGCGGCCTACGACAATCCGTTTTTTTGCCCTGACCCGAGTCGTGTGAAGGAGCTGGAGGACTACATCTGGCACTTGCGGGAATCCGGAGATTCAATCGGCGCACGCGTCACCGTCATTGCCAAAGGCGTTCCGCCGGGGTGGGGCGAACCGGTGTTCGAACGGCTTGACGCCGATTTGGCCGGGGCCATGATGGGTATCAACGCGGTCAAGGGCGTGGAGATCGGCGCCGGATTCAAGGCCGTGGAGCAACGCGGCAGCGAGCATCGCGATGAGATGACGCCCACCGGCTTCAAGAGCAATCACGCCGGCGGCGTATTGGGCGGGATTTCCTCGGGTCAAGACATTGTCGTGAGCGTGGCGCTCAAACCCACCTCCAGCATCACCATCCCCGGCGATACCATCGACATTCATGGTGCACCGGTGGAAGTCATCACCACCGGGCGCCACGATCCTTGCGTCGGCATTCGCGCCACACCGATTGCCGAAGCGATGCTGGCGCTGGTGCTCATGGACCATGCCTTGAGATTTCGCGCGCAATGCGGCGATGTGATGTCGGGCACCCCAGTGATCACGCGCCGATGAGTGGCGCAGAAGAAGCACCGCGCGTCGCGGTCGTCGGCGCATCCAGTCTGATCGGCGAGGCAGTCATCGATGAATTGCGCGCGCGCAAATTTGCTTTAGGCGAATTGCATGCGTTGGAGGATGAACGCAATCTTGGCGCCACGGTGACGGATGAGGAGAAGAAGCTGCCCATCCAGTCCGTGGCAGGATTTGATTTCTCGCGCATGAACTTGGTGTTTTTTTGCGGCCGCGGCGTGCTCGCCGAGCGTTACGCGGAAAGCGCGGCCGAGCACGCGTGGGTCATCGACGGCTCCGCCGCTTTTCGCCACCGCGAGGATGTGCCGTTGATCGCCTGTGATGTGAATCCGCAGGCACTGCGGGCGATCGGCAGTCGCGGACTGATCGCGCTGCCGGGCAGCGCCAGCGTTGCGCTGGCGACGGTGTTGGGCCCGCTGCGTGCTTTGGGCACGTTACAGCGCGTGGAAGTGGCGACCTACCAGGCGGTGTCCGGCAGCGGCCGCGGCGCCATGGAGGAGTTGGCGAGCGAGACAGTCGCCATGCTGAGCGGCAAGAAGGCGCGGGGCAGGGCGTTCGGCCGCCAGATCGCATTCAATGTGATTCCGCAAGTCGACACCTTGGACGAGGATGGCAGTTCGCATGAGGAGCGGCGGCTGTGGACCGAAACTCGGCGACTGCTTGGGCTTGCGACCCTCGAGATCAACGCAACGGCGGTTCGGGTACCGGTGTTCTTCGGCCACAGCATGGCGGTGCACGTGGGCTTCCAGCAGCCGGTCAGCGTCGGTGCTGCGGCTGAAGTGTTGCAGCGCGGTGCCGGCCTCAGCCTGATCGAGTTGGACTCGAGTTCCGAGTTCCCGACCCCGGCCACGCTGGCCGGCGCAGCGGACAAGGTATATGTGGGTCGCCTGCGGGCCGATTTGACCCGTGATCGAGGTCTAAATTTTTGGGTTGTCGCTGATAATGTTCGGAAATGTGCGGCACATAACGCAGTTTCAGCGGCCCAGATTTTGGTAAATAGTTCCCAGTGAGATATAGTTATTGGCTTATGTAAAAGGCAAGTGAGAAGTCGCTTCCAAGCCCCTATCGCACAATGAACTTTCGCCGCTTGCCCACCAGAATTCTGGGAGTAGAAATGTCTGTGACCGTGCCTCGCCTCATGCTGATGGCGTGCCTCCTATCCCCGTCCCTGTCGTGGGCGCTGGGCTTGGGTGAAATTCATCTGAACTCGTCACTGAACGAGCCGATGAACGCCGAAATCGACCTGATTGCGGCCGGACCGGAAGAATTGGCAGCCTTGCGGGCGACGCTGGCAGGCAAGGATTCGTTTGCCCGCTACGGCATCGACAAGCCTCCCTTCCTCAACACTCTGACTTTCAAGGTGGGCAAGAGCAAGGAGGGACGGGACGTCCTGTTGGTCCGGTCGACCGATTCCATCCCTGAGCCGTTCGTGACTTTCCTGGTCGAAGTGAATTGGGCACGAGGCCGCTTGATGCGCGAATACACCGTGCTGCTCGACCCACCGGTGTACACGCCCGGTGAGCGCGCCAGCACGGCCGCGCCGGTGACCGCCGCCAGCAGCGCCCCTGGCACTCCCGCGCCCATGGTCACTCGTCCCCCGGCATCCGCTGCCACCTCGCCGCCGCCGGCGCGTCGCAGCCGTCCGACCCGATCCTCCGCTGACACCGGTTCCGTTGGCAGTGCTCCTGCCGATAGCGGCGAAGCCGCCGGCACATTGAGCGGCGATACTTATCGCGTCAGTAAAGGCGATACGCTGACCAAGATTGCACGCAGTCTGCGTTCCGGATCGAAGGGCGAGATCGATCAAACCATGATCGCCATGTATCGCGCCAATCCCGACGCCTTCGGCGGCAACATCAATATTTTGAAGCGCGGCGCCGTGCTGCGCGTCCCCGGTGCCGATGACATCACAGCGCTGAATCAATCGGAAGCGATGCGCGAAGTACATCGTCAGATGAGCGCCTGGGAGGGCGGCGAGGGTGCCGCGTCGACGGGTCACTTGCGGCTGGTCACGCCGGGCGCAGGCGGGGGCACCTCGGACAGCACTGGCAGTTCCAGCGATGCGCAAGCTCTCCGCGGCCGCGTCAAGGATCTAGAGCACCAGTTGGAGGATTCGAAGCGCTTGTTGGATATCAAGAGCGCGGAACTGAGCGAACTGCAGCGCAAGCTGGGTCAAACGAGCCCGACGCCGCCTGCGCCGGTCGTCTCACAACCGCCGGCGCCCCTGCCCAAGCCTGCGGCCACGCCCAGCGCGGCCGCCAACAATACGCCGCCGAACACCACCCCCAGTCCGCCACCGACGGCCGCCACGAAGCCGCTCGGTGCGCCGCCGACCGCCACACCGCCAACCGCTACGCCACTGCCGACGCCCGCCGATACGTCGACACCCAAGCCGCTGCCGGCGCCGCATGCCCCCGTGGTCGCCAAAAAGCCGGCGCCAGCGGAGGATTCCGGCTCTTGGCTGGATTGGCTGACATCCAATTGGCAGATTCCCGCCGGCCTCATCGCCGTGGTGGCATTGCTGCTGGCTTTCCTCGCGTGGCGCCGGCGTAAACCGCGCGCCAGTGAATTCCCCGGGTTGGATGCCACGGGCGTTTCCGACTACCGCGACCCCACCGCGAAGTTGGCCAGCGGCCGCAAGGCGGATGATTCCTTCGTGGTCGAGGAGTCCGGCGAGCATCGCATGCCGGACTTCGGCGACGGAGCCGATGCCCGCTACGGAGAGACCACTTCGGATTTGAAGGCCTCCGACGACACCATGTCGAGCGAGAGCGCGGTCAACCTGGATCAGGGTGATCCGTTGGCCGAGGCCGATTTCCACATGGCTTACGGCTTGTACGATCAGGCAGCCGATTTGGTGCGCATCGCGCTGGAACGCGAGCCGGATCGTCGCGACCTGAGGTTGAAGCTGCTGGAGATTTATTTCGTCTGGGGCAACAAGGACGCATTCCTGCAAACGGCGAAGGGCCTGGAAGCCACGCGTGACCGCGCTGCCGCGGGCGAGTGGGACAAGATCGTCATCATGGGCAAGCAGATTTGCCCCGACGAGCCGCTGTTTCAAAGCAGCACCGGCAGCGGCCGCGGCGCCGGCGCCTTGGTCGATCTCAATCTGGAGGGCGGCGAGAATCGCGTCGATATCGATCTGTTCGGCGAGCCTGAAGGCGAGCACGGTCACGAGCACTCGATCGCCAAGGATATCGACGACACTGCAGCCACCGGTGAGTCGCCGGGACTGCACCCGGGAAGCGACTTGGATTTCACCTTGGATGCGCCCGAGCGCGGCGCCGACGAATCGCCGACGCGCGAGATGGCGCAGCGAGATGAATCGACGGTGGAATCCGAATTGCTCAATTTCACCGATACGCCCACGGCGGAATCGCCCGCCATGAAGCTTCCCGAGCCGCGCCCGACCACGAGCAAGCGTCCGGCGCCCACGAAGGCCGATCAAACAGCTGAGTTGTCGATCGATGATTTAGGCCTGGATCTCGATCATTTGGAAGACAGCGCGGCGCCGTCCGTCAGCATTCCGCGCCTTGAAGTGACCGACCATCCTTCCGATGCGCCCACGATGGTGGCCGGACTCGACGAGAAATCGCGGCGTATGATGGCCGAGGCCGAAAGCAGGGCGCGAGACAAGGATTTGACCGAGTTGGAACGCGAGCTCGAAGCTTCGTTCGTCGCCGACCTGGCCTCCGATCATGACAATGTCAAAACCGCGGTACTCGGACCTGAGTCGGCTCCCACGGTTCAAATGCCCGTGCAAGTGCCTCGCGGCAGCGACTTTGATGTGGCCGCCACGTCGCGCTTCAAGTCCCCGGAATTCTCCGATGTGCACGACGCCGACAGGGCGGACGTGGATTCGACCTCGCGCTTGCGCGGCTTGAGCGCCGACAGCATCGACTTGGATCTTGATCGTCTCGCCAGCGCCTTGGGGTCAGGGGACACCGTGGAGCAACCGCGCGCCGAAGACGAAGTATTTTCGACCGAGGTATTCGAAGCCAGTCAGCGCAACCGGCGCGTCGACCTCGATGTGGGCGAAGCGATGAACGGGTCGGACGCCCCGACCAACAAGCTCACGGCGGTGTCCCCCTCCACCGTGCGTACCACCAAGATCAAGGCCGACGATATGAGTCTGCAGGAATTGGAACCTGTGACCATGAGCGAAGTGGGCACCAAGCTGGACCTGGCCCGCGCCTACATGGACATGGGTGATCCGGAGGGCGCGCGCAGCATTCTCGAGGAAGTGGTGACCGAAGGCTCAGCCAGCCAGAAACAGGAAGCGCAGCGGCTGATCGAGGCTTTGCCGGGATAACGTGTCCGCACTAGGAGGTCGCGTCGCCGCCATCGTTGAGTATGACGGCACCGACTACGCCGGTTGGCAGTCGCAGATCCATGCCGCCTCCATCCAGGACGCGGTTCAAAGCGCACTATCCTTCGTCGCGGGGCACCCCGTGGTCGTGATCTGCGCCGGTCGCACCGATGCGGGCGTTCACTCCTTGGGTCAGGTGGTTCATTTTGATACCGAGGCTCAGCGGACGCCGCGGGCCTGGGTACTCGGAGCGAACACCCGATTGGCGCCAGACATCGCGCTGCAGTGGGCGGGTGTAGTAACGCCTGGATTTCATGCTCGTCACAAGGCGGTGCGGCGGATTTATCGCTACGCCATTTTGAATCGCAGCGAGCGCTCGGCCTTGCAGCGCACGCGCGCCGCCTGGATCCATCGGCCCCTGGATGCCACCGCCATGCACGCGGCCGCGCAGGCGTTGGTGGGGGAACATGACTTCACGGCGTTCCGCTCCATCGAATGTCAATCGAAAACCACCATCCGCAGGGTCGAATCCATCCAGGTGATCCGCGAGGGCGATTATCTGTGGCTGGAAATCATCGCCAACGCCTACCTGCACCATATGGTTCGCAACATTGTCGGCACCTTGATCGAGGTGCAGCGCGAAGCGGATCCGCAGGAGGCGATGCACCGGGTGCTGGCTGGCGCCGATAGACGCTATGCCGGCGCCACCGCTCCGGCGGCGGGCCTGTATTTGTGGCGGGTCGAATACCCCCCAATTTACGGCATCCCCACCGGTGCAAGCCTTGGAAGGTTGGTCTAAACTAGCGCATGTCCTGGTTTGAACGCATCGTCCCATCCCGAATAAAAACCGAGCGCCGCACGCGTTCGGTGCCGGAAGGGTTGTGGGCCAAATGCCCCGCCTGCGACGCCGTGCTGTACAAGGCGGAAATCGAGCGCAACCTTCATGTTTGCCCGAAATGCAGCCACCATATGCGCATCAACGGCCGCGAGCGGGTGGTGAAGTTCCTGGACCCGGGAACCGGCGCGGAAATCGCCGCCAAGGTGGAATCCGAGGATCCGCTCAAGTTCAAGGATTCCAAGCGCTACAAAGACCGTATCGTGCAGGCGCAAAAACAGACCGGCGAACGCGATGCGCTGATTGTCATGCAGGGCAAACTGGCGGGCCTCGACATCGTTGCCTGCGCCTTCGAGTTTCGCTTTCTCGGCGGTTCGATGGGTTCTGTGGTCGGTGAGAAGTTCGTGCGCGCGGTGGAGTACTGTTTGGAACATCGCATGCCCTTGGTGTGTTTTGCCGCGAGCGGCGGCGCGCGCATGCAAGAGGCATTGTATTCCTTGCTGCAGATGGCCAAGACCAGCGCTGCGCTGAAGCGTCTGTCCGAGGCCCGGCTGCCCTTCATCTCCGTCATGACGGATCCGACCACGGGCGGGGTATCAGCCAGCCTCGCGATGCTCGGGGATGTGAATATCGGGGAACCGAAGGCGCTGATCGGATTCGCCGGTCCGCGCGTGATCCAACAAACGGTGCGCGAAACCCTCCCCGAGGGCTTTCAACGCAGCGAGTTCCTGCTCGAACACGGAGCGCTCGATATGATCGTCGACCGTCGCGAGCTGCGTGATCGAATTGGGGCAATGCTGCGCTTGATGACCGGCAAAGAACCCGCAGCAGCATAAGGGTGGCGCGGAGTCTCGAGCAGTGGCTGGACTACCAGGGACAGGTCCACCCCCAAGCCATCGCGTTAGGTCTTGACCGGCTGTACCCCGTGCTCGACGCGCTGGGCTGGAAACAATCCAACGTTCCCGTCATCACCGTTGCCGGCACCAATGGCAAGGGTTCAGTCAGCGCCTTTTGCACCGCCATCTTGAACGCGGCCGGATATCGTGTCGGAACCTTTACCTCGCCGCATTTGCGCGAATACCGGGAGCGCATACGCATTCACGACCGGCTGGCGTTGCCGGCGGAATTGGTGGACGCCTTCGAGAGAATCGAGGCCGCACGCGGCTCGGTCCCGCTCACATTCTTCGAATACAACACATTGGCAGCGATCTTGTTGTTCGATGCCGCCAAACTCGATGCCTGGGTGCTCGAGATCGGTATGGGAGGGCGGCTCGACGCGGTCAACATCGTCGAACCGGATGCCACGGTGGTGGTCAGCATCGGCTTAGATCACCAACAATTTCTCGGCGATTCGCTCGAGGCCATTGCGCGCGAAAAAGCCGGCATATTCCGTTGCGGTAAAGCGGCCGTGATCGGCGGCCGCGAACCGATGCCGGTACTCGAGAGCGTCGCCTTGCAAATCGGTGCGCCGCTGAAACGACTGGCGATCGAATATAACTATGTCAGGGATGGCGACGGATGGCGTTATCGCGGCACGTCCTGGAATTTACCGCAGCTGCCGCCGCCGGCGCTGGCCGGCGACATCCAGTTTGCCAACGCGGCGGCGGCCTTGGCCACGCTCGAATCCATCGAGCACCGGCTTTCCATCGGCGCCGAGGCCATCGCAGCAGGCTTGCAGGCGGTGCGTTTGCCGGGACGCTTTCAGATCATTCGACCGTCCGAGGCGCACCCAAGCTGGATTCTGGATGTGGCGCACAATGCGGACGCCGCGCGCGTCTTGGCCCGAAACTTGCGTGCCACCGAGGGGCCGGGCAAGACCTTGGCGGTCTGCGGTATCCTCGCCGACAAGGATGTGGCGGCCATCACCTCGACCTTGGATGGCTGTATCGATGCCTGGTGGTGCGCGTCCATCGAAGGCACGCGTGGACAGATTGGCGCCGCGCTTGCCGAGCAAGTGCGGCAGCATGTGAGTTCGCCCGTGAGCGTTGCCGACAGCGTCGCCGCCGCGTGCGCGGCTGCCATGGCCGCAGCCACGGCGCAAGATCGGATCTTGGTATTCGGTTCCTTTCACACGGTGGGACCCGCCTTCGATTATCTGGAAGCCGAAGGATTTCTGACCTGATGGAACGACACGCGAAAGAGCGGCTGATCGGTGCTTCCATTCTGCTGCTGTTGATCGTGTTGGTGGTACCTGAGCTGTTGTCGGGACCCAAACCCACCTCCTCCGCCGCACCTTCACCACAGTTGCCGGCGGTGGCCTCGAGCGCAGATTCCATGCGCAACGTCACGGTGGATCTGGGGACGAGCAACGCGCCCAATATTCCCGATGCCGCGCCGGCCGTTGCCGCGGCGGCCGTTGCCGCGCCGGCCGAAGCCGCGCCGGCCGTTGCCGCAGCGGCCGCTGGCGCGCCGCCCGCTGCGTCTGCGCCGCAGCCGTCGACGATGCCGGCAAGTTCGGCGGCATCGCAGTTGGCGGCGCCTGAGTCGAACATGGCGCTGCCCGTTGAATCCGCGGCGCCAGCCCGCACTTCTGGAGCTGTAGCGACGCATGGCGAAGCATCCCGCGGCGGCTGGGCGGTGCAGTTGGGCAGCTTCGCCAGCCTTGCAAATGCCGATAAATTGACGCACCAATTAAAGGCGCAAGGCTTCGCGGTTTATATCCTCTCTGGAGGCTCAGGTACGGCGATCCGGCATCGTGTGCGGGTAGGGCCAATGGCCGACAAAGACACGGCGGAACGCATGGCCACCAAGCTAAAGGCGCTCGGTCATCCCTCGAGCTTGGTCCAGCCTGGCGCGTGAATCGGCGTTTATGGCGATGGTTTCACAACGGTTCCGGCGGTGCTCCGGTAGAATACTGAGCGAGGTGGCAGATTGACCGCAGTCGATGTCTTTATCCTGGTGGTGCTGTTGGGCTCCACGGTAATCGGCGCACTGCGCGGCTTCATCCGGGAAGCTGTCTCCGTCGTATTTTGGATTTTGGCGATCTGGGGTGCCTGGCAGTTTGGGCCCGTGATCGAACCGCATCTTGGCGGCCTGCTGGCCGACCCCAGGATTGCCCCTTGGGTGGGGCGGCTGGTGATTCTGGTGCTGATACTGCTGGTGGGTTGGGTGGCTGGCATGCTGCTCGGGTATTTCACGCGCAGCATGGGCTTGGGTCCATTGGATCGAGCGATCGGCGTGTTGTTTGGCGTGGTACGTGGCATGGTATTGGTGGGTCTCATCGTCATCGGCGGTGAACTGCTGCACATGAACCAAGAGGATTGGTGGAACCAATCCAAGCTGATCCCCTATGGAGAGGCTGTGGGTGATTGGCTGCGGGCCATGGTGGGGGAGAAGGGCGAACCTTGGGCCAAGCTCGAGCGCATCACGGGTGTCAAAGTCAAGCCGAAGTAGCGAGGGTTTCTCATGTGCGGAATCGTCGGAATGGTGGGTACCAGCGCGGTCAATCAACGCATCTATGATGCGCTGACGGTACTGCAGCATCGCGGCCAGGATGCCGCCGGAATCATGACCGCCGAAAGCGGCGAGTTGTTCATGCGTAAGGATTCAGGGCTGGTGCGCGATGTGTTCCAACAGAAACACATGCTGAAACTCAAAGGTAATGTTGGGATCGGCCACGTACGCTATCCCACTGCCGGCGCAGACAGTGCGGGCGATGCCCAGCCGTTTTATGTGAATTCGCCCTATGGCATTTGCCTGGGTCACAACGGCAATTTGACCAATGCGCGTGAGTTGACGGAAGTACTGGTGCGCGAGGATCGTCGCCATTTGAACACCACTTCGGATTCCGAGGTTCTGCTCAATGTACTGGCCTCGGAACTCGAGCGCGTCGGCACGCCTCGCATCACTCCCGCGGATATCTTCGCCGCGGCCAACGCGGTGTATCGCCGCTGCCGTGGCGGCTATGCAGTCACCGCGATGGTGATTGGGCATGGCATTTTGGGATTCCGCGATCCGAATGGCATTCGTCCGCTGGTGATCGGCAAGCGCGACACCAAAAAGGGTACCGAATGGATGCTGGCTTCCGAAAGCGTGGCACTGGATATGCTTGGTTTCGACATGGTGCGCGATGTGGCGCCCGGTGAGGCCGTGTTCATCGATGAGCAGGGCCGCTTCTACGCGCAGCAGTGCGTGGCTATGGCGCGTCATACCCCGTGCATCTTCGAGTACGTATATTTCGCGCGGCCCGACTCGATCATCGACAATATCTCCGTATACAAGGCGCGGTTGCGCATGGGTGAGCACCTGGCCGAGAAAATAAAGCGCGAGCGGCCCGAGCACGGCATCGATGTGGTCATTCCTATTCCGGACACCAGCCGTACCAGCGCCGTTCAGGTCGCGCAACTGCTGGGCGTGAAATACCGCGAAGGTTTCATCAAGAATCGCTATATCGGCCGTACCTTCATCATGCCCGGTCAGGAGCAGCGCTCGAAGTCGGTCCGCAGCAAGTTGAACGCCATCGACCTGGAATTTCGCGGCAAGAATGTACTACTGGTGGATGATTCGATCGTGCGCGGGACCACTTCGGCGCAGATCATCGATATGGCCCGCGAAGCCGGCGCCAAGAAGGTGTTCTTCGCCTCGGCTGCGCCGCCGGTGCGCTATCCGAACGTATACGGAATCGACATGCCGGATGCTGCGGAATTGGTGGCGGCCGGACACAGCGTGGAAGAGGTTCGCGACATCATCGGCGCGGATTGGCTCATTTATCAGGATCTGGCCGATCTGGAGCATGCAGTCCGCCACGATAATGCCAAGATCAAGGATTTCGATACGTCTTGTTTTTCTGGTTTGTATGTGACGGGCGACGTAACGCCCGAGTATCTCGAGCGCCTGCAGGGAGAGCGGTCCGACGAAGCCAAACAGCTGCGTCGCGAGGGCAGCGGCCGTGGACTCAAGTCCGTTCATATCCTCTAGAGCGGCGCTCCGGAAGCCATTCGCCGGTCTTGGCCGGCGGTGCTGATTCGTGCGGCTCCTGCTGATTGCGGCGCGCGACGACCACCGGCTGCTGGTGCGCAAACATCTTGAGATCGAATGGCCGGACGCTGTCATCGTCGAGCATGCGCTTGGCAGGGACGCGGCCCTGGATGAACAGTTCGCCGCCGTTGGATTCGATGCCGTGATCATCGTCGGGGGTAAGCCGACCGCGCCCGTCGAAGGATTGGCCGCAAACCTGGCAAGCAAGGCAGAATTCGCACCCATCGTGCTGCTATTGCTGGTTGCCGCACCCGAACCATTGCCACCGATGATTCACGGCGTACAGCGGGTGTACGGCCGAAAAGTGGATCGCGCGAAACTCACCCAGGCGATCACCGCAGCTGCGGACGAACACCGCCAGGCTCTGGCGATGCTGCGGTCCAATCCGACGTTCGAAAACCGCTACCGTTTCGGTTCCACGGTAATTCGCGGCCATCGCTTCATCCGTCAGGTCGGCAGCGGCGGCATGTGCAAGATTTATTTGGCGGAGAGCGAGCGCGCCGGCACGATGGTGGTGCTCAAGGTTTTCAGCCAAGTGCCCGATGTCTCCGAGCGCATAGTCGGCTTCGATCGATTCCTGCAGGAGTACGAGATCGTCGCCGGCCTCAAACACCGCAATATCGTCCAAATCTACGACCTGGGCGTGGCGGACGATCACGCCTACATCGCCATGGAGCATTTTCCGGCAGGAGATTTGCGTCAACGCATGAAAGCGCCGCTGGTGCCGACAGATGCCTTGAAGTTTCTGCAGCAAATGGCCAGCGCCTTGCAAGCCATCCATTCAGTCGGTGTGCTGCACCGGGACTTGAAGCCCGCCAATGTGATGCTGCGCGCCGACGGCTCACTGTGCCTGATTGATTTCGGGCTGGCGAAGGCCAATGAAACCGATGCAGCCCTGACCGGCACTCGCGAGATTTTCGGAACTCCGTATTACATGAGTCCGGAACAGGGGCACGCCGAGATCATCGATGAGCGCAGCGATTTGTACAGCTTGGGCGTGATGTTCTACGAGATGCTGATCGGCCGCAAACCCTTCACCGGCGCGACCGCCATGGAAGTGATCTACAAGCACAAGCGCGCCGATCTGCCGGAAATCGCGCCGCAATTCTCCCACTACAGTGGATTGCTGAAAGGCTTGCTCGCCAAAGCCCCGAACGATCGATTCCAGTCGGCTGGCGCTTTGCTCGAGGCAATTGCCTCGATTAAGGTGCCGGCATGAGTCCGCATCCGCTGCTGCTCGTACCCACGCCGGCATCCTGGATACAGCAGGCGTGCGCGCAACCAGAGACCCTGCTGGTCGATCATGCCAACTGCGAGAAGAAGGCGGCTTCGACCGCATTGGCCCTGATGTTCGCCTATGCCGAAGACCTGGACTTGACCGATAAGATGTCGCGCTTGGCCCGCGAGGAGCTGCGTCATTATGAGCAGGTGGCGAAATTGATGCGCATCATGGGAATCAAACCGCAGCGCTTGAGTCCGGGGCGCTATGCGGAGCGACTGAGAAAGTTGGTATCACGCAGCGAGCCGCAGCGCGCAATGGATTTGATGATCAGCGGCGCCTTCATCGAGGCGCGATCGTGCGAACGTTTTGCGGCTTTAAGCGGCGCCATCGGCGCCCCCTTGAGCGATTTGTTCCAAGGACTGCATGATGCGGAGGCGCGTCATTACCGGGTTTATCTGGCGCTGGCAGAGCGCGCGTCGCGAAATGTGATGCCGCTACAGCCGCGTATCCAGGAGTTTGCGGCTTTGGAAGCGGAGCTGATCACCAGTCACGATCCGCTGTTCCGCTTTCATTCGGGTTCCCCCGACTAATGGGTAGGCGGCGCGCGGCGCGGCAATGAGGAGAGCTCCGGCCCCCTTTCGTCCCAACGCAGCACGCTACCTTGCTGGTACCAGTCTCCCAACACGATTCGCGTACATGCCCGGCCATCCACTTGCAGCGCATGGATGGCCGGGCGATGAGTATGTCCGTGCAACAGCGTCGTGGTGCCTGCCCCGCGCAGGGCGGTGGCTACGCTGTCCGGGTTCACGTCGGTGATATTCGGTTGCATCGAGGCGTTGTGGGCCTGGCTGCCCGCGCGCGCGGCGCCAGCCAACGCCCGCCGTGCTTCGATGGGCAATGCCAGAAACTGCGCCTGCCAGTGCGCATTGCGCACCGTGGCGCGCAGCCGCTGATAAGGGTTATCGTCGGTGCAGAGCGCGTCGCCGTGCATCACCAGCACCGGCTCGCCGAACAGCGTGACGATGAGCGGATCGGGGAGCAGCTGCGCCCCGCTCATGCGGCAGAACTCCCGCGACATGAGAAAATCCCGATTTCCATGCATTACGAAACACGGCACACCCAAGGAAGTGAGCGCGCGCAGACCGGCGATGGTCGCGAGTTGTGCCGAATCGGCCGCATCATCGCCGATCCAGGATTCGAATAGGTCACCGAGGATGTACAGGGCTGCGGCCGAGGCTGCATCGGTTTCCAGAAAACTCAAGAATTGATCGACGATGGCCGGGCGCGCCGCATCGATGTGCAAATCGGAAATGAAAAGTACCGCCACGCGATCTTACGGAGTGGCTACCCGCTCGATCCGCTCGATGACCACGGTCTTCAACGGGCTGTCTTCCTTGAAGGGTCCGTGCGCTCCGGTGGGAACATTGCCGATTTGATCGACGACTTCCATGCCTTGTACGACCTTGCCAAATACGGCGTAGCCCCAACGCGTTTGATTCGGATCGAGCGCGGGGTTGTCATAGAGATTGACGAAAAACTGCGCGTCGCTGCCATGCGGTTCGCTATTGCGCGCCATGCCCACTGTGGCGCGCGTATTGCTCAATCCGTTGCCTGATTCGTTCACCACCCGGTCCGCGTGCTTGGCTTTGAATTCCACATCGAAGCCGCCGCCCTGAATGATGAAATTCGGCACCACGCGGTGAAAAATCGTATTGGTGTAGTAGCCGGCATCGACATTCTTCAGAAAATTGGCCACTGTCAGGGGTGCCCGTTCGGCGTTCAACTCGAT
>Ga0116227_10012057_pt1 | contig 14269 bp, 4 predicted proteins | sample S1TSphgellanicum_FD_89693 | JGI IMG/M metagenome (GOLD analysis project Ga0116227, IMG submission 89693) | Host-associated microbial communities from peat moss isolated from Minnesota, USA - S1T2_Fb - Sphagnum magellanicum MG | ecosystem: Host-associated > Plants > Peat moss > Unclassified... | reverse complement strand
CTCTATTCATTTGAACACTCTCATCTATAGTATACGACAAAATTTGTAGAAAACATTCCCATTATTGAAAGAAAGAACAAAAAAAACATTTCCTCACAAGATGGTCACCAAATGGTATAAATGAAATTTGAATTCCTACAAAATATTTCAAATTAATGTAACAACATATTTGCATTTCACATACATATGTTCACTATTCTTGTCTTAAATCTCAACAAACTTAACACTACCATTCATTAACATATTAGATTCATAGCTATTACATATGACTAGAATTTGCACTTTAAAATACATTGTAAAAAACTCTAAAAAAAATATTACAATCCATTTAAGCATAATTTGATATTACAAAAAAATTCACACAAAAGATGAACATATAATTCACTATAACAGTCAATGCTTCTCTATATTATTGAAAACATGAATCCAAATTATAACATAATCCCATGTTTTGTTGAAATTTTTTTTAAAAAACACTTAAAATTTGTGCTATATCAAAACAAAGTGTGGTTTTCTACTGCAAGTACCTACAACTCCTCCTCCTCTTTTTAAACTTTGTGTCTCCTTCTTCTCCTATTCTCTAGAACTTTAACCTTTTGAACTATCCCAAGTCACATCATCATGATCAAAACAACAATAATTCAAAATTCAAACTAACAAAGTTCCCTAATCAATTCCTATCCTAAATGCCTTATTTGTCCAAAATCACATACTCACCCTACACCCTTAACAACCATGTCATGTGACAATTGGCCTATTCACTATTGAAAGTATTGTTGTATTATAATGGTTGAACAAATGCAAAATTTGTTAGGTTTATTTGGGTTGCTTGACAAGATGGTTACATTTGTGAAAGACGAAGGACAAAATCTAAGGACCATGAATACAACATTGGGAACTATTGTGTCATGCAACTTGCTAAATCTACCAGCCCCATTTTTAAAGTCAAGATGGGGCCATGCAATGTTAAAAACAATGTGTTAGTATGCCATACATGACACCAAGACTTGCCAAGGTTTGTGAGAAGTCAATTTGAAATCAACTCAAGCAAAGCTACACGCCACAATCACGTGGACAAAAAATCAAGCAAGGGTACTAGAGATTGGAAGGAAGCATGCATAGGTGCTTAACTTTGACTTCGAAAGTTGAAAACACCAAGTTTGCCTTGTGGGCCATTCATTTCCAAGAAACATTCGAATACATGGATGTAATCAATTTGTGTTATGGGCATCAAACAACCCATTTATAAGCATGGGTGCCTAATGGTCAAACATGGGCAATCACAAGAATAGTTATTAACACTTTGTTGCATGTGGTAACTTAATGGATCCTTAGCTAGTCCAATGGCTTTTGGTTATTATCTAATGCTTTGATTTTATTTTATTTACTTTGGTTCATGTTATGCAAGTTCAAATTCCTACAATGGAGGCCCATGTTCAGTTGTTGGTTTGAAAGGATTTTGATTTAAAGCTTCAATTTATGAAGCTCTACATTGATAAAACAAGTGATTGAGGTGCTTGCACCCTTCCTTCCTTTTGGATTCACATATTCACCAAACAAGGCACACAACATGATGGCAATCATGTTGGATTCTCATCATGACCTTAAAGGCAATTAGAAAATACATGGGAGATTCAGCAACTTCAATAGTTGTTGAAAAATATGATTGTAAGATGGTCATGCTACTATTTATCCAAGTTTATAAGCACCTACACCCTACAAGTGTTCTTCCTATTGAGCCCACCCCTACTACTAATGATGACCTATTTTTTGGGCAGTTCATGTCAAGTGATGATGTGATGCATTCATTACTCAAGAATGAGTTTCACATGTATCAATGTTTGTGGGTGAATTTTAAGGGTGTGGAGTACCCACTAATGTGATGGGTTGCACATGAAGTCAATTTTCACATGTGGCTTTGTTCACCCATCAAATCCTTGGAATTGTTGGCACTCAAATTGAGACCAAATGAATATTCAACATTGCAAGAATGATTATAAACCTTTGATGATCACAACTTGGAGTGGATAATCTAGATTGATTGATTATGATGAACAAAATTGGCCCGCAAATGCTCATTTTGGTTGTAAAAGAAGGAAAGATTTTTCATTCAATGAGTTCATGGATATTGAAGATGCCTTGGTGGAGGACAATGAAAAGTTAATATCTAATTTTGGTTTTTTTTTTGAAGAAAAAAAATTGATGTAATTTTTATTTTCTCTCCAAATATTTTGTTTCCCTGAGGTTTCATTTTTTGTTTAGGGATCCATCTACTCACTTGCACAACTTTTTTAAAACATTTATAAATACAATTTTTTTTTTAATGATTAAGGATGCATTATTTGTTTTGCCTAGATTGTTGTTTTTCAAATGGAGAACTCCAAGGAGTTTCTAGTTTTAGGTGTTCATAGAGGCTATCCAACATCAATATTACATGTGTAAAATGCATTTTCTTGATAATCTAATCACCATCTTCATTTGAAAAAGAGTGGTTGCATAATTGATCTTGAAGCAAGGATACTTGAGACTTGTTGTGTTAGAGATTTAAACTTTTAATATTCATTTGTTTGGATCTTGTTCCTAGCTAATGATTTTAGGTTGAAGAAAACCATCATAGGACCAACTCCTCTAGTTGTACTTCACAACATAATCTCCCTCCATTGGTTTAGCCAAAAGAAAATATTTGCACTATAAAAAAGTTTATAAAAAAAAATTCAAGAATTGGGCTTGGATTTGGAAACAATGAATTTTTTGGAGATGGGATTTGTTAAAACCAAAAACCGATAGTCAATAAAATTTGACCTAGACCCAAAATCGATTGGTCTTCATTTTGATAAAATAAAAATAAAATTGGAACTAACTATTTTTCATTTTCATTTTACGAGAGGGCCTAAACTTGGAACCAACCATTCTAATAAAAACCTAAGAACTAGGCAACATAGGTTTGAATTTGGGAATTGAACCAACTAATGGGTGTATGTGGTTGGCATTTTCATGGGTGTTACCATCATTTTTGCCATCTATGATAAAAAAATTTAGGTCAACTTTGGTTCCATTTAATAATTTACAATTTCTAAATCAAAATATAATTCAATAAACCAATCTTTCTTTTCTTGATCTTTTTGCCAATGTTGTATGCATCTTTGGTCAATTTTGGTTATGAGGATGTAACTTAGTGCATTACTACGAGACATTTTTAGGTGGCCTAAGTTAAAAACAAACCTTGGCCTATTAGCCTAGGTAGCCTAAATTAAGTTACCTAACCTAAGTTAAGTGGCCTAGGTATCATAAATTGAAAGAACAAGTATTTGAACCTTTCACCTTCACTTTGGAGTTCAAGTCCTACCATATATTTTTTACTAAATCTATTAAACAAAAAAATATAAAGATTAAAATTTTTAGCTTCAAATTAAATTAGGCAACCATAGGTTGACTTATTACCTATCAACATAGCCTAAGTTAACCTAGGCCTTTATGACCAATCAATAAATGCAATTTTATTGAAATTAATGTCATGAGTCATTAGGTTGACTACTAGTTGCTAAAAACATTCTTAGTTGTTTCCCTAATTGGTTAGCATTATAGTTGCATAAGACAAGTTGTAAAATACATGTTTTGACATTAAGAACACTTTTGACCAATTAATAAATGTAATTCTATTGAATTTAGTGTCATGAATCATGAGGTTGATCACTAGTTATAACACCTTGTGGATACATGACATGTCACATCATCATCATTAGAAATTAAGTCGCTATTAATTGCAAAAGTAAATAGTATTTTTGAATTATTAATTTTAAATTATTCAAATATATTAACATAAATTCAAAAAATAAACATATTTACCCATAAATTGAACAAGTTATCATATTGACTATAGTCGCAACTCCATGATGCCATGTGGTATTTTTATGTCCTTTGCAACTATATAATAATTTTTATGACCAAGTAGTTATAAAACATAGTAAAAAAAGACAATAGTTTTTTTTAAAACCGGTTCCAAAACCCAAGATGTGTTGTTGTGAAATTTGTCTTATATGTCATTTACATCACACTTTATTTACCTATGGTAAAATATTTTTGAAAATTCAAAACTTTGGAGCAAACTTTGAATTTTAAAATCTTTAGAATCCCACATCCTTTACATTGTGAGTGTTTTTAAATGTGTATAGTAGGTTATTATTTTCTCAAAAACATTTTGATCAAAATTTCCTCATTAAGAGAGTTTTTAGTTTAAATCCTTTGAATTTTTTTCCATATTTGATAGAGTTATTATTCAAGTTCAAAAGTCCTTTACCAAATCTTGAATTTTTAAAAAAAAATTCATGTTTTGAACTTTTCAACATTCATATTAATCCTTTTACACAATTTCCCATGTTTACCATGATTTTCAAATGTCAATGCATAAACATATACACAAAATTTGATTGTTTTCATTGGGATTTGACATGGTTTTTGAATCCTTTGATTATGATCACACCCATTAGATTTTCAACAAAATTATAACCAATAATATTTCCACCAACCGTGAAATGAAAAATTTCAACAAAATAACCAAATTGATTTTTAGTAAGCACAAAATGGAATGTAATTCCAATAAAACAACCAAAATTGATTACAATTTTCCCTCAACTCATTTATAAATAGTTTTGTGAGTGAATAAGGTCAATTTTGGATTGATAAGGCCAATTTTGGTGGTAGGAAAATTTGAGATGGCTTTCATTTTCTGTCATAAATTCTTGCACAAATTTGCAAGGGCGAGGAAAGGCAAAAAAAGAAAAGAAAAAAAGAACATAGTGTTATGGGGAGAGGTTACAAGGAAGGAAAGAAATGGCGGTAGGAAAATGGACATCCATATTGATTAATATCCATGGATACTTAATGCATGGGGTGTGAGCTAGTACAACCACTTCTACCCATAGTAGGATCGGGTTGAAAAGCTTTTGGAGTTGGGTTGAAAATCATTTTGGAGCCAAGGATTGCAATTGAAAAGGGGTTGGCTATTTTAAACAATTTCATTTAATGCTTATGTCAAATTTTATTTAGTAGCATTAATGATAAAGACTCATTGGTTAAATAATGTTTGTTGTAGTTTTATTAATATTTGTATTTCAATATTGTATCATTATTCAAATTAGGCTCCTTGATTAAAAAAAGAGAGGTTGAAAATGGGAGAAGTAATAAATAATCTTTTACTAGGTGCATTGTTGTAGGTACAACAAAATGGATTTATCATGGGGAATGCAAATTCTATTGTGCTTTTTCTCTTGGTTTTTTGATTGCATCTTTTCATATAAAATGAGGTTAAGAGCTTTGCCATTGATGCCTTTATACATGGGCATTGCATGACTGTGATCACATGGAAAAACTAAAAATAAAAGGGGGTTTTGAGTAATTCGAGCCCAACCTTTTCAGCAAGGTTTGAAAACGAGACACACCCACCAATCATTACATATGATACAATTTTAATGCTTTCAAAACACTCAATTGAAATACATAAAAACTATTAAAACAAAAAACAATATGAGAGAAAATGATCATGCTCAAAATGAACCAACAAATCTTGAAAAAAAGAGCATGAGAAACTAACAAAAAACCATGATTTTAGAGGGCAATATAAAAGAAATGAAAAAAGGAGACGAACACACCATTGTTGTAACTTTTCAAAATTGCTTTGGTTTTGATCCATCACATGAAGGGAGTGGCAAGCCAAGCAACAAATTGCAAAAGTTGTACTTGTTTCACATGCAAAGGCAATTGACACATAGTAGTAGAATCCTTGCCACCAGACCTTGTCACATCGTACCTCACTTTTGCAAAGAATAGTAAGAGCACCCATGCACTAAAGAGATCCTGCACCTCAATCCTAGCTTGAAAAACCTTAACAAATCACACAACTTATTAGGTTTGCATGCACAAACACACACATTTTCAATGGGGTGCAATAAACTTCATGAGGGGTAATGGAGCGTGCATCACTTGAAGGAGGGATTGTTAGATGGAGGGACTCAAGAGTTTCTAAAGATAGATTATAGAGTGAGAGAAAGATTTTGGGTTTCAAGGAGATTTGAGAAAAAGTGCTGATTTCCAAAGATATTTGGGAAAGAGAGTTGTTTTAGTGAAATCTACAAGAGAAATATTTTGTTCTTGAGAGACTTTTGAGAAACAATGCTACAAGTAATCTACAGATAGACTCCATGGACATGAATGTAATGATGGAAGGCAGGGTTTGTAGCAGAATTGCAGACCAAAATTTCAAATTTTGGTAGTTGCCCACAATAGGATCTTGCAAAACACTCAAGAAACTTGGCAGAGTTGCTACTCTGCATCAAAAGGAAAAAATGTCACCATTATTATCTTATTATACTCTATTGTGCATGGGATAATTAGAGGCCCAAACCCACTTTAGAAACTGGGTCTCTGATTTTCTGAGAAAAGCAATTATTAGATTAAAAGAACCACCCAGATAACTCCCAGGGTTAAGTGCCAATTCTGATACCCACACAACACTGGTGCAGACTGTAGGCATTGGATCCCTGTTATACCCCAAACCAGCGCCTCAGAATGGGTTATAGCCACTTATGGAGGATGGCTGGTGTGATGGTATGTGGACTGGAAATACTTTGCTGTTGTATTGCTGTCCCATAGCTAACCACGGTGGTTAGCTATGTAAAAAACTAAAAACCAATCTGCATCCATCTACCTACCTAGTTGTCACCAACTGCCATAGATAATTACCAACCTACCTATATAGTACCCACTTACATTCTCTACGTGTTTGCTTATGATACTTATCCAATTACAGGGGTAGTTTACCTATGTAAAGGGAAGCAGGAAGCTGTAGGGGTTCATACAATAGATTACCAAAGTGGAACCTTGGTAACTCAGTTGTGATTCATGGGTCCATAGAGCATCTCTAGCCATGCTCAGTATGTGACCCTACACGAATATTTTTCACATCCAACTTTAGTTATTATTATTATTTTTAACCCCACCTATAAAACTAAAACTGGGACAACAAATAGGTGGGGGACTAGTAATAGCAAACCACCTGGACCAATCAGTATGATGGGCCAATCAGAAGCACTGAGCAGCAGTCAAATGATATTTATTACATTCTTTTCTGCAGGTGCACAATGTTGCTGCCCCTTTTACCGGCCACGGCAAACTCTGCAATTATGCTGAGCCAAGACCATTTTGCTGAGCCAAACCGGCATTTTTTTTGACTTTTCTTCATCTAATTTTAACGTGTAGGATCATATACTGAGCAATGCTGGAGATGCTCTAAGAGATTTCTAATGGATAGTGCATGAAGCAAAACTGAGACAGTGGATGGTACACTGTTGGTTGCTGCGTCACCGGCCTTTTTTTATTGGTGAAATTTGCTGAAATGTGAAATTAAAAATGGAATGTTTTAAAATGAAGTTATTTTTGGGGGGATTTCATGATGTTTTCTTTTTCAATTTTGTGACCTAGGTGGACTAGTGATCATCTCACAAGAGAATGACCCAAATTTGGCTAGAGGTGAGATATGCCTACCCAAATTCTTTAGAATCTTTACTCTGTTTTGGTGACCTCCAGGAAGGTATTGTCTAAATGTGGTGACTTCAGACTTTTTTTCCTCAAAATATGGGAACTTTGGAAGATTTTTTCCAAAAACATCCTTTGCACCCTTTATACTATATATTTTTGGTCACCATGGTGTCAAATTTTGCCCCAAAACAAAACACTGGTTTCAATTGCTCGAAGCCAGGAAAAAATAGAAGAAGGAAAAGTTGCCACATTGCTATATTTTGCTTCTATAGGTAGCCAAAAATATAAAATGATGATTAAAATTTGTGCTTCTTATTTGGTTTGTGGCCAGATTTGGCTAAATCTTTGTAGGGAGAATCACCACATTTTCTACATCGTCCTAGGGACCATCACTGCTCAGACTGTGTAAAATAATGCCTAAAAAAAGGGTGTGGGTCACTGAATGGGGTTTTTTTCAGTCTATGTTTTTCAGTGGAGCATTGCATCCAAGGTTTGGTTGGAGGCATCTGATGAGGGGCCACAATGAACCAGCACTCACCAGCACACCATCCACTGGATGCCCCTTATTACTCAGTTATGGATGAACCTCAACTGAGTTAATATTTGGTTTCACCTTGGTAATCAATTCTGTAGGAAATAGGTCTCATAAATAGGTAGGTACAGAAATAGGTAACTACTAGGTATGTAGATGGTTTATACATATGTATGGACTGTTTTTACTACCTACCTACTAACAACTTGCTTGTGGGTTGTTAGTAGGTAGGTAGAAAAAAACAGCAACTGAGCTAACCACCATGGTTAGCTAGGTGAAATCCAACAGAAAACTGTTTTCCGACCACTTACCATTCATCCTTCATGGTGAACTGGTGTTGCTGGTTCATTGTGGCTGGTGGTACTCTTCCTATTGTTGTGTTCTATCCCTTACCAGGTCATTGTTTTGTATGCCACCGACCTATATCTTGTTGCATACCAATATGTGTCTCTAGCCTCTACCAAACTTCCTTGCTTGGGGCTGGAGTGAACCGGCAGCCACCAGTTCAGGATGAGGCCGTTCAAGCCGTTTTGGGGATGAACCAAAAAACACATCCTTTTTCCCTGCCTAGGGATTTTCAGCCCCCTTCTTTGCCCCAAAATTTTCCTCTCTTACCTACCTCCTACCTACCTCCCCACTTTTACCTCTCTCACCTCATTTCCTTCCCATTCACTCCAGCTCCAGAGCTCGGGAGAGCTCCCGAGGTTGAGTAGCACATAGCTTCGAGGAGACGCGAAACATAAGGCTTGAGGAAGGTGGAGAGCTCAATGTTGAAGGAATGTGGAGAGGAAAATGCAAGAGTAGTGCTTCATCCCAAATGTATAAGTGGGAGAAGAAAGGTAAGCTCCTTCCTTTCTTTGCATTTTTTTTCCCTCTATGGTTTATTTTCTCTCTATGTTTTTTTTTTGTTTTCTTCTACTTGAGAAGAAGATGCCATCTACTTCTTCTTTTGTTTTTTTGTTTATGTTTGAAATGAAAAAGGTGATGGCACGCTTCTTGTCGTTTTTTTTCTTTTGTTTTTTGTTGCAAACAAGGCAACTACAACAAGCCTAATTTTTCTTTTTTTCTGCATGAAGGAGATGATGACAACAAGCTTGTTGTTGTTGCATTTTTTTTCTTCTCTTGTTGTTACTATGAACAAGGCAATTATAACAAGCTTGTTGTCGTCGCCCATTTTTTTTCTTCTTTTTGCTTGATGCAAAAATGGGCGACGACAACAAGTTTGCTACCATCACCTTTTCTTTTGTTGGTGTTGTTGCAAAGAAGGTGACATCAACTGTTGTTGCCTTTTTCAAGTGTTTTGTTGCAAAGAAAGTAATGGCTTGCTAAACTCTAAACCTTTTTTTCTTTCTTTTTAGCTTGCTTTCTTTCTTTTTTTCTTTTTTTTTTTCCCTAGTCCTTTTATTATGAAGAATTGTTAATTGTTCATTAGAATTGACAATTGATGATGATTTGGTGGATTTTTTAAATGTTTAGGGTTATAATGGCTAAAAGAAGGAAAGTGAAGAAAGTTGGTGGTGATTTGGAAACTCATAAGTAAAATGTTATTTCATCAGATCTGACAATTGGGGAGCAAAATGTTGTTCCATCAAAACCAAGAGTTGATGAATCAAGCAATCCATGTGGTTTAGACTTGGCAATGGTGATTGTTTGTAATTCAAATGATGAAATCCCTTCCAATACAGATTAGGAATTTTGATCAAAAAGTGGTGGGTTAGATTGTTTTAGAATTTACACACATTGATCAAATGTAGAAAAAAAAATTATACAAAAAGATTTAAATTTAATTATACCTACACCTTCTATCATTTCATGGAAGGCTTGGGATTTTTTTTTCAAAATTGTTTTATTGTAATACTTGAAAGAGGTTAGAATTTGTAATAATTACATCTGATTATGTGATCTTATGTTTTGCAATACGTACATTCTGTTGTGTAATTTTTTTATGTTTAAGGTTTTAGAGTTAAAGTTTTTTTAATACAAAATAAGGACTTATTTGTTTTTATTTTTTTGGTTTAGAGTTTGAAATCGACCAAGCCTTTCAGCCACTGACACCCCCTTGTCCATTTAATATGGCTTGGAAAGACAAAAAATGAATGAAGGTTGGGTCAAAATGGAAATGTAAAGTTGGCACTTGCATTGTTGCATATTTTGCCCAATGGTTGTTGATCAAACATTTGAAGGAGGTGCATGGCTTAGTGGCAAAAAAAACCAAACCTAGGAAACTTTCAATTTCTGAAAGAAGTCTTTGACATCAAGACCATGTTAAAATGAACGTCTGCATCTTGGGAGATGTCATGGCCATGTAGAGGTGAAATGATCAAAAGGTTGTTAATTGCATTCGTGCCAAAACTTAATGCAAATAATGGGATAAAATGGTAATTGTTGCAAAACAATGTCCACAATTACCAAAACCAACTTTGGTCAAATTAACTTCAAAGTAATTGTTGCAGGTGTTGGGTCTTAATGCCTAGGGCATGGGAAGCGTGCTTCAAAATGTAGCATCATGGGTGGAAAAGGACGAGGATTTACAAGAAATGATTCAATCCACCCATTCTGCATATGCACGATGATTGAAGATGGCATGGGATGTCAAAAATAAGGATTAAGAGTCCACGAAAGTGAGTCGGACATAAGAGTTGATAGTTGCATTGAATTTCCATGAATTTAATGAATCTAAAATGATTCATGGAGGGTAAGAAAAAATAATAATCAATATTTGTAAAGTAGGAGTTTGCTGCAAATGCAATTCATGTTGAGATGTAATGTCGCCATTCATACATTGTTCGTCATGTAGTAAGGGCTACAAATGTGGCAATTACTAACCAAGTTAAACATGACATTATAGATAGTGATATGGTTTTAGGTTTCCATTTTATATAGTTAACTAATTCATTTTTTGAACTACCCATTTTTTGAACTTTGGTTTTTTGTTATATTATAGAGTACCTTTTTTTTCATTGGGTTTTTTAACATTTTTTGATCCGCCCATTTTTGTACATCTTTTATCAATATAATATTTTCTTCTAATCACATTTGTTTGACATGTATATGGTTAATTGTATATGTTTTTTTTTATATCATCTTCTTAGTGCTTTAGATATAATAATCAAAATTTAATAATCCCATATGCACATTTTATAATTAATTTGTGTAAGGTTTACAAAGATCAAAAGGAACATAGTGCAATACCTACATCCTTTTTATTTTAACTTCCATAAGGCCATTTCAAATATGTAATATTTGCATATAAGTCTTGTAAATAATTGTTGGTTTTTTACATCCATTGCAATATTCACATATAGGTCTCCATTGCAATATTTATGGGATTCATATGATTAAATAGTATAATCTAAGTATCAACAAATAATGTCACATTTAATGAATTATTTTTTAAAACTCAAATAATGTAAATGATTGATTATCATATTTAGACAATAATTTATTTATATATATTAATTAATTGATTATTTGGTTGAACCTTAATTATTCAAATAATTAAAATTTAATTTAAAAAATCAAAATATATTTGATATTTAATTTATTATCTTAATTATATTATTTTAATGTTGATAAGTTATTCAAATCATTATTCTAGATACTTATTCATGATAATTAATTATCATAAAATTAATTTAGGTATATAAAGAAACATATTTTGGGTATTCAAACCACTTATTGGTTATTTTGAAATGACTTTACATGTGGGTATTATATTTAGGCTTAATATTTCATTTAAAGTTGATTAAATCACCTATGAATTATTTGATTACTTTGAAATGAACTTGCATGTAGGTATTGCATATAGGCTTTAATTTTCATTCAAAGGTCACCCAAACTACATATTGGTTATTTCAAAATGATCTTACATGTGGTTATTGCATTTAAGGTTGGATCTGCAACTCAAGTTACTTAAATCACCTATGGGTTATATTGAAATGAACTTGAATTTGGGTATTACATTTAGGGCTAGGTATCCATATAATTTTACAATACTTGCACAAGTATTTATTTTCACCAACTATAAATTTGGCTTTAATTTTTGAATAATTAAATTAAATTTGTAACAAAACACAAAAGAAGGCATGTCCCTTACCATTTGGTAATATCTCCAAGTTGAGTTCTTTCACTCTAAAAAAAAGGAAATATAATGACATTGCATTGTTTTACATATGTTTAAGCCCTAAAAATTTTGCCCAAAATGCACCGTAGATTTATTTTAATTATTATTACATTTTAATTAAAAAAATTAATTCATATGTCCCCAAACTTAAACCATAATTTTAACATTAAGTAGTAAATTTTACATTAAACTTTAATCCCTGTAACATTAATATGACCAATTTTTTGTTATGTTCATTTTTTAATATGTTAAATCATATTATAAGGTGAATAAATAATTTTGAAAACATGAATCTCATGATGTATTGGTGGGGAATCAAATATTTAAAAAATATTTTTATGTTTCATAATTAATGAATTATCACAATATGATACGAGTATTGCATTTAAACAAAAGTGGGTTAAGAAATATTGAATTTTAACAACTATGGAAAATATGGAAATAAAAGAGGTTCACAATTATATTATAAATTTAAACAAATGATAAGATAAAAAACGATTACAATGAGCAAAATTTAGAGTAAGCCTTAAGCCCTGATATGTAGGAACCAAATACTTAAACATTAAATCATAAAGCATAACATTAAAAATTCAAATGATGTTTTTCCATAAGCCCTATTACAACCCTAACTATACAAACCCTAACAAAAAATAAATCTTAATGAATATATGCCCTAAACCCAAAAAATTATGCAAAACATACAAATTATATAATGTAAAACAAATTTTTAAAAAAAAAAACATAGGAAAAATTTAAAAATCCAAAATTTAAAACTTTTAAACTCCAAACATTTATTGATAAAAAAAACTTTAATCTTAAAAAAAAATCAAATAAACTTTGTAAAAAACCAAAAAAAAAAAAATGTTTGTTACTTTTGTGTGATTTCTCTAAGTTAATTTTTTTTCACTCTTTTTGAAGAAAACAAAATGAAATTGTATTATTTCACATATGTCTAAACCCTAAAAATTTCCCCCCAAATTTAACCTAGTTTAAGTTAATTACTATAGATTTGTGAAAAACTTGTTAATTAATTTATAAATCCCAACCTTAAATTTAAACCATAATCCACTAATACATATTTATAATAATTACATGAAAAGATGTATAATAATGTCCATTCCATAAATAAATTAAGTAAAAAAAATTTAATAAAATTATGCATTAATTAAACCAAAATGGCTGCAATTATGACATTGTTTCCACTATAAATTGTTTATAATACTTACATATGGGGACCTATGTTCATCATCTATGAACTAGGGCGAACCTTAATAAATTGATAGGTAAGATTAAGGGGGGTCACGGTGGAAAAAATGAATAAGTAATTAATTAGGTATTTGACAATGTAAAAAACATAGGTAGATAGGAAGGTGGGTGCATAAGTAGGTAAGTTGGTATATAAGTAGGTAGTTGGGTTAGTATGTAGGTTAGTAAGTAGAAAAAGAAGTTCAAGGAGCAAGGTAGATAAGTTATTAAGGTAGATAGGCATGTAGGTAGGCAAGTTAATAGGTAGGAAGAAAGTTATTCTAGCAAGGTAGCGAGGTAGATAAATTAGTACATAAGAAACAAGCTACCTTATAAAGTGGTTAGGTTTGTAAAATACTTATGTCAATAGAGTGGTTGTGGATATAGGATTGTTAAATAGTAAGGTAGTTAGGTTAGTAGGGTAGGTGTTAGTACAATGGTTAGGTCAATAAGGAAGTTAAGTCAATAGGGTATGTAATTAATAGGGTAGCTAGGTTAGTAGGGTAAGTAGTTAATATAGTAGTTAGGTTAGTAGGGTAAGTAGTTAATATAGTAGCTAGGTTAGTAGGATAACTAGTTATTATGGTAGCTATATTAGAAGGGGATAATTAGTAAAGTACCAAGGTTGGTACAATACTTATGAGGGTAGGAAGGTGAGTAAGGTAACTATGTGTGAGATCAAGTCCAAAAAAAAAATGGTCAAAAAAAAAAAAAAAAAAAAAAAAAAAAATGATAAACAGCGAAAAAAAATGGATTGTGATAAACCCAATTTAATGCCGAAAGAAAAAAAAAAAACCACCCAGGGGACATACAGGCCAACTGATGCCTTGGGGGTT
>Ga0116227_10012054_pt1 | contig 14271 bp, 11 predicted proteins | sample S1TSphgellanicum_FD_89693 | JGI IMG/M metagenome (GOLD analysis project Ga0116227, IMG submission 89693) | Host-associated microbial communities from peat moss isolated from Minnesota, USA - S1T2_Fb - Sphagnum magellanicum MG | ecosystem: Host-associated > Plants > Peat moss > Unclassified... | reverse complement strand
GTGGTCACCTCGAACGAGTAAGCAAGTTGTGCCCGTAACCACTCTACCGTAGCCAGGTTAAACCGGATCAATGAACTATAGGGCTGATGAAAGATCGCATGCAGTGTATGTTCATAATGTTCGAAATAGGGTGCTCTCCGGTAAACAGATGTTATGGTGCGCCAGTGGTTCACTTGCCAGTGTTCCTGGTTGCTTATCTGCACATCCCTCATCACGGCACGTTGGTTACGGCCATGCACAAGCGGTATGTTCAGTTGCACCAGCCCGTTGGCGCCAGCCAGGTAGTAACGGTTCCTGTAGCTCATTTTCTCAAAATGCTCAGCCGCGTCAAAGCATACAGCAGTAGCCCGGGCTGCCCGCGCCCACCAGGCTATATTTGGAAATGGTAAAAAAGAGCTAATAATTACAGGCATGTCCGGTGTAAGGTTTTACTTTAGTAATTTGCGAAAAATAATGCAATGACACGATCGGTACAGCTATTTATCCTTATTTTATTTTCTTCCCTGCATGCGCAGGCTATAGAGGCTGTACTTTCGCATACCGTTTTTTATATACCTGATACGGATAGCTCCCACACGTTGAAACCATATGTAGAGCTTGCATGGCAAATAAACCCTAAGTCGCTGCACTATGTGCGGTCTGCCAAGAACACCTTATCCTCCATGGTACTTACCGACATTGTATTTAGGGCAGACACCGGTATAGTACGGGAAGACCGCTATACCGTGCAAACACCACCTAAAAGTAGCGAAAAAGAGGTGCTGGAGATGACCGTTATGAAACTACACCGCTATGGAATGCCTTATGGTCACTTTACTTTAACTATTACAATGCAGGACATCCTGGATACTACCAACCGTTTTGCATACACAGATAGTTTCACTATTGCAGAACCGGAGTACACCCCACTATATAGCGGGATAGAGTTGCTGGATACTGTTTTTGACACTAAGACCGAAAGCATATATAGCAGGAATGATAAGGCACAAATACCCCTACCTACCAACTTCCTCGATGAAGAACATCGGTTCCTGCGTTATTATTTTGAGTTGTATAAAACGCTTGATGTGCCTAAAGAAGAGTACCCGCTCATACAGCATACTTTCGTATCGCAACGGGAGAACGAATCGGCTTTTACCCATTTCTCCAGATTCGACACTATCAAGGCAGCGAATGTTGTGCCTTCACTCGGTGAGTTCAAAGTAACGACATTACCGTCGGGAAATTATTACATCAACACAGTGCTTATAAACAGCTTGCACCGGATAGTAGCCAGTAAAGCTCTATTCTTTCAACTACTGAATACAAACCCGGAAAAGTCACCTGAGGATACAGTAGTAGCCTCTGTGGCCGACCTTGAAGATGTTACCGTACTAGACCTGGGTAAGACCTTCCTGGCCAAGTACTCTTATGCACAAGTAAGGGCTATTCTAAAAATGCTGATACCTGTAGTAGACCAAAATGGTTACCAAACCATAAAAGGATTCCTGAAAAAACCAGATGACCTGTATATGCGGTACTTCATATACAACTACTTTTCTGCCCTGAACAAGAAAGACCCTAAAGCGGCCTGGGAAGCTTATACCGTAAGGGTACGTGAGGTGAACAAACTGTTTGGCTCACCTACAAATGCCGGCTATGAGACCGATAGGGGCATCATATACATTAGGTATGGCAAACCGGCAGAACGTTTGCGTGTGGATAATGAGATCGGCACCAATCCTTACGAGTTATGGGTATACGACGGACTGGGGCACGGTGCTAATCAAAAAACGGGCACAGGCGTATTCCTGTTCTACAGAACTTCTGAGACCATTTCAGAATACACCTTACTGCACTCTACAGTACCTGGTGAAGCAAGAAATCCCAAGTGGCGGAACTACTTGTACACGAATTCGAACAACCTCATCAGCGCAACTACAAAGGCAGAGGAGTACATTAATAATAAATAATACACAACATAGCAATGCACATTCCTTTTTTTAAATATCAGGGCACCGGCAACGATTTTGTACTCATTGACAATCGCAGTGGCAGCATAACACTGACCCGCGAACAAGTGGCCCTGATGTGCCACAGGCGATATGGTATTGGCGCCGATGGGCTGATGCTGCTGGAACGAGCTGAAGGATACGACTTCAAAATGGTGTACTACAACTCCGACGGTGGCGAGAGCACGATGTGCGGCAACGGAGGCAGGTGCATTGTGGCATTTGCAGCAGCCCTGGAAATAATAAAAGATAAGGCCAGCTTTATAGCCATTGACGGCCAGCATAACGCTACTATAAATGCCAACTTTACTGTAAGCCTGCATATGATGGATGTAGCCGGCATTGAACATAACGAGGGACATAGCATATTGAATACAGGATCGCCACACTATGTAGCGTGGGTAGAAGATGTGCGGCAGGTACCTGTATATACAGAAGGCAAGCACATACGTAACCTTCCGCAGTTCGGTGCGGGTGGCATCAACGTGAATTTTGCACATAGAGACGGCCGCGACCTGTGGGTGCGCACCTACGAGCGAGGTGTAGAGGATGAGACGCTAAGCTGTGGTACAGGTGTCACCGCAGCTGCTATAGCCGCAACAGCCGACAGCATAGGCGATCATGAAACAACAGTGTACACTCCAGGTGGCATTTTGAAAGTGTCGTTCACAAAAAAAACGGCAACGACAGCAACCAACGTTGTACTGTCTGGTCCGGCGGTGTTCGTATTTAACGGCGCGTGGGAGGTATAGCCGTTATGTCAATTTATTCAATTTTTTTCAACCACACAATGCAGTAAATTTGTATAAAATGGCGCGGTTATGACCACAGCAGCAATAAGGCAAAAATTGCACAATTATCTGGAAACAGCTACTGATAAGAAGATCAAGGCTATATACACCCTGGTAGAAAATGAAGTAGAAGAAACCATAGATGATTATCCAGAACAGTTGAAAGCAGAGCTTGACAGACGCGATGAAGCCTATAAAAATGGAACGGAAAAAATTGTTACCGCAGCAGAAAGTAAGCGTCGCATCAGTAAACTATTAAGGTCTGCAAAGAAATAATGCATTAAGTATATTCTTTTTGCGACAGCACAGCGGGAATATGAACTTTCTGCTAAATGGTACATGGAGCAAAGTGTGTCTGCCGCTGAAAAATTCATATTAGCTGTAGACTCAGCAATAGAAATGATCTGCAAGAGCCCACAATTATTCCGCAATGTTTATAAAGAATACTATGAAGTATCACTAAAAAAATATCCGTACACTGTTATTTACACCATTGATCCCGATAGAAAATTAGTTACCATTCGATCTATATATCATCATAAACGAAACCCCAATAAAAAATATAAGGACAGATCTTTGTAACCTCTTCCATTTGTAACCATATTGCATCACTCATTGCAACATGACCTGGATCTCTTACCGATTATTTCTTTGATATTTCTTATTAGGCATTACATTTGCACAAAATTTTACATCAATGTCTTTACTGGTAGTAGGAACCATGGCGTTCGACGCGCTGGAAACACCCTTTGGGAAAGTAGATCGTATTATAGGTGGCTCGGGGACATACCTGGCATGGGCAGCATCCAACTTCACTAACGATATCGACATGGTATCTATTGTAGGTGGCGATTTCCCTCAGGAAGAGATACAGGCATTAGAAGACCGTGGTGTGAACTTTGACGGGCTGGAAATAGTACCGGATGGAAAAAGCTTTTTCTGGAGCGGCCGCTATCATATGGACATGAACACGCGCGACACACTGGTTACCGACCTGAACGTACTGGCTCAATTTGACCCTAAACTACCGGAGAGCTATACTGAGTGTGAATATCTGATGCTGGGCAACCTGGCACCTTCTGTACAGATCAGCGTTATCAACCAGATGAAAAAACGCCCGAAGCTGATAGTGATGGACACTATGAACTTCTGGATGTCTGTAGCTATGGACGACCTGAGGACGGTACTGGGCATGGTAGATGTAATAATGGTGAACGACAGTGAAGCCCGCGAACTAAGCGGTGAATACAGCATAGTAAAAGCTGCGGCCAAAATACAGGCCATGGGCCCTAAGTATGTTATCATTAAGAAAGGTGAACACGGCGCGTTGCTGTTTCACGATAAGAACGTCTTCTTCGCACCTGCATTGCCACTGGAAGATGTGTTTGACCCAACTGGTGCAGGCGATACTTTTGCAGGTGGCTTCATAGGCCACATCGCCCGCACAGGTGACATTTCTTTCAGCAACATGAAGACCGCTATCATAGTAGGTTCTGCACTGGCTTCTTACTGTGTAGAAAAATTTGGCCCTTCCCGCCTCAAAGAAATAACCAAGGATGACATTCAAGCCCGTATGGATGAATTTGTGGAACTGGTACAGTTCGACATAGCATTGGTAGGAGCTTAGTAGATATTATCACACATACAATGCAAATGGTCCGGTACATGTACCGGACCATTTTTTGTTAAGTTCGTTTATCATGCAGCAGGCCGTATATCCAGCACCTTTACCTGCAATCTTGTAGTACCATTAAATTCGTTCTCGTCTATAGAGAATACCATGTCAAAAGGCCCTTCGGTAACGTAGTGATATTTATCAGCAAGGTTAAAACCAAAACCATCTACTATATAGCCATTGTGCTGGTGTACACGCAGTTTCAAGTGCAGATCTTTTACCACATGCGAGCTACCCTGGTAGTCGTACACCCTGCGGCTCACAAACACCGGCCTCAGGTTGGTGGGGCCAAAAGGCTCGAACCTATCCAGCGTGTTATAGAACGACTGGCGGATATTGGACAGGTTGATCTCTGCATCTATCTCTATTTCCGGTATCAGCAGTTGAGGTTCAATAGTTTTTGATACCACCTCCTCGAACCGAGCCTGGAATAAAGGTACATTAGCTTCAGGCATGGTCATGCCGGCAGCATAGAAGTGGCCACCGTAGCTTTCCAGCAGGTCGCGGCAGGCATGCACTGCCTCATAAATATTGAAGCCCGATACCGAGCGCGCAGAGCCGGTAGCTTTCCCATTTGCAGAGGTAAGCACTATGGTTGGGCGGTAGTAATGATCTATCAGCCTGCTGGCCACAATGCCTACTACACCTTTGTGCCAGTGCGACTGGTACAACACCGTAGTTTTGCGCTGTTGCAGCTCCGGGCTGCTGTCTATTAGCTCCAGTGCTTCCTGCGTTATCGTCTTGTCTACCTCCTTACGCTCGTAATTATCTGAGTGCAGGGCGGCGGCAAGTTCCCCTATTTTCTGTGGATCACTTTCTATAAAAAATTCCACTGCTTTCCGGGCATCGTCCATGCGCCCGGCGGCGTTTACGCGTGGGCCTATCACAAATACAAGATCGCTTATGGCCAGTGCTTTGCTCACCCCGGCCAGCTCTTTCAGCGTATCAATGGCCAGGCACGGCGATTCATTTATTTTCTTAAGTCCATAGTAGGCTAGCACCCTGTTCTCCCCATCCATAGGCACTATATCTGCAGCTATACTGGTGGCTACCAGGTCCAGGTGCTCATAAGCTTCTTCTGCGGGAAGTTTCCAGTACTGCAACAGCGCCTGTACCAGTTTAAAACCTATCCCGCATCCGCTCAATTCATTATACGGATAGGTGCATCCGGGTTGCTTTGGGTTCAGTATGGCCACCGCAGGTGGCAGTGTAGCATCGGGAAGGTGGTGGTCACATATAATTACATCTATGCCCAGTGTTTTAGCATACGTGATCAGCTCTATCGATTTGATACCGCAGTCCAGCGTTATCATTAATGTATAGCCATTGGCATGGGCAAAGTCTATGCCCGCCCGCGATACACCATAACCTTCGCGGTAGCGGTGTGGTATGTAAAATGAAAGTGGCCCATCGTAATGTTTTTTAAGGAAGGAGTACACTACAGACACCGCTGTGGTCCCATCCACATCATAATCGCCATATACCATTATACGCTCATGCCACTCTATGGCTTCGCTAATGCGTACTACCGCTTTTTGCATATCCTTCATCAGGAAGGGGTCATGCAAATGTTCCAGTTCCGGTTTAAAAAAAGACTTGGCTAAATTAAAATCATTGATGCCGCGTACCGACAACAACCTGCATAAAGGGGCACTTACTTTCAGCGATGCACAAAGGTCTTTTACATGCTCTTCGTTCGCTGCTTTTAAGGTCCATCTTTTCTGCGGTCTCATTTTCCTGCTTCCAGTTGTTGTATCGATCTGTGGTAATCCTTCATCCATGTATCCAGCTTTTCATTAAAGGTTGCGTCCTGCACGCGTTCAAAAAGATCTCCTTCACTCATTATACGTTGCAGCAAAGCATCCTGGTTTTGTATGCATTGCAGGGCAGTGCTATAGGGTGTGTGGCTGAAAGATACCATTTCGTATACAGAAACGAACTGTTCGGGATAACGGCGACCCAATTCTTTTTCTATCTGCTTGCGTTGCAAAAAGGCTGGGTCGGCCACCTTGTCCCTCATCTCAGTAAAGTTAAGCAATGCCAGCTGCGCTACCGCATCGCCATTTACTTTTCTGCGGCGCTCATATTCTTTCAGTATGGTGGCCCAGTCATCTTTATATTCATCCAGTACGGCATCCAGTACGGAGCAATCTTCAAAACCGGCGTTCATACCCTGGCCATAGAACGGCACTATGGCATGCGCGGCATCGCCTATCAGTGCACTCTTATCCGCGTAGTGCCATGGGAATACATGTGTAGTGATCAGAGAAGCAGTTGGATTGGTAAAAAAGTCATCAAGCAAGGTCGGCATTAGTGGCACCGCATCTGCAAAGTGCAGATCAAAGAACGCGGTTACCTGCTCCTTAGTTTGCAAATGCTCAAAAGAGTTCTCTCCTTCGAATGGCATGAACAGTGTACAGGTAAATGTTCCATCTGTGTTAGGCAATGCTATCATCATGTACTTACCGCGCGGCCATATATGCAATGCATTCTTATCCATCACCCATGTGCCATCAGCAGCAGGCAGTATGGCTAGTTCCTTGTACCCATATTCCAGGTAGTTTTGGGCACTGTTCACACGCTCCATTTGTGTATAGCTGCTGCGCAGTGCACTAAAGGCACCATCTGCACCAAACAGCAGGTCGGCATCCACATTCTTTTCGGTATGGTCGGGCAGTTGAAAGGTGATACGGTTATGCACTACGTCTACCTTAGCACATCTATGTTCAAAATTTATCGATACACCCTCTTTTTCTGCAAGGGTCATCAGCTTCTTGTTCAGTTCGCCACGGCTTACCGAATATATGGCTTCATTGTTCTTGCTATAGGGTTGGAACGCGGTTTGTCCATCTGCCTGGTGCAGGAAACGCCCATACATCGGTATGGCTATCTGTTCCATCTCGCTTTTCAAACCTGCAAGTTCCAGCGCCTTCCAGCCGCGGGTGCTCATTGCCAGGTTTATAGAGCGGCCGGCGGCAATAGTTGCACTACGCATGTCAGGCCTGCGCTCATAAATGGTTACTCCATATCCTCGCTTACGCAGCATCACCGATAAAAGCGAGCCTACAAGGCCGGCACCTAATATTGTTACCTCACGGGCCATAAAAAAGAAAATTTGCGGCAAATTAGTAATAATGCGCCAATGCATCCCGATGTTTGTTATCATCTGCTGGGTCGATGTACATACCGCACTACCGACACAATAACATAAATAATAAATTAGTTAAAATTCACAAACGCAATTTGCCTGCACAATAAAAAGGAAAGGAAGTTGTTATTTTGGGCACTGCTACACAACAATACTATGGCATCGACAAAAACCAAGGACACAAAAAAGAAAAAACCGGTATGGCGCGAGTGGGTGGATGCTGCCCTGTTCGCAATAGTTGCCGCCACGCTCATACGTACATTCCTTTTCGAGGCCTATACCATCCCTTCTGGGTCTATGGAGGGTAGCATGCTCATCAACGACTATCTTTTTGTGAGCAAGCTGGCCTATGGGCCGCGCATACCCATGACACCCCTTGCCGTACCACTGGTACACAATACACTACCCGTAATAGGAGGTAACTCCTATACCGACGCAGTGCAGTGGAAGTACCATCGTTGGCCCGGTCTGGGGCACATAGAGCGTAATGATATAGTAGTATTCAATGGCCCTGCCGGGGATACTGCCCTGCTAGGTGAATCAGAAAAAGATTACCAGTCTACCCTCCGTGGCGAGTATCATAACGACAGGGAGCAGCTGAACAGTAATTATAAAGTGATCACCCGGCCAGTAGACAAAGAAGAGAACCTGATAAAACGTTGTGTAGGTGTGCCTGGCGATCTACTTGCAGTGAAGGATGGAGTACTCTTTATTAATGGTCAACAGGCAAAAGAATATCCGCATCAGAAAAGGATGTATATAGTTACCGTAAAGGACTTTGGCGTATCGCAGGATTTCCTCGATGACAATGATATTGATGTGGTCCAGAACGATGGTTCAAGAGCACTACTCAACCTGGCGAACGATCAGGTTGAAATGGTAAAGAAACTGCCGCAGGTAGTTTCTGTTACTCCAAGCGTATATCCATTGGGCGTTACAGAATACGGCGCTACATTCCCTAACGATACGATCAACTTCAAGTGGAGCAGGGATAACTACGGGCCACTTACCATACCCAAAGCTGGCACAACTGTACAGTTGACCGCTCAAAATATAGCGCTCTACCGCAGGGTCATCCGCAATTATGAGGGCAATACCCTGGTTGAGAACAACGGAAAGTTCATCATCAACGGGCAGCAAGCCACCAGCTATACCTTCAAAATGGACTATTACTGGATGATGGGCGATAACCGCCACAACTCGCTGGATAGCCGCTACTGGGGCTTTGTACCCATAGACCATGTGGTGGGCAAGGCATGGTTCGTATGGTTGAGCTATGGAAAGCATGGCATCCGCTGGAACCGGCTATTGCGCAGCATACACACGTTGGAACAATAACGGTACCGTATGGCATCTTAACTCAATATTTGTAAATACATATCATAAAATGAGTGGGAAGTTGTTACTTTTGACGCAAATACACACAATATATAATGGCTGCTACAACCACTAAGGACAAGGATATTAAGAATAAAAAGAAGAAACCGGTATGGCGCGAGTGGCTGGATGCTGCTTTGTTTGCCATAGTAGCCGCAACTATCATACGCACATTCCTGTTCGAGGCATACACCATACCCACTGGATCTATGGAGGGTAGCCTGTTGATCAACGACTACCTTTTCGTAAGCAAACTGGCTTATGGCCCTCGGGTGCCTATGACCCCACTTGCTGTGCCACTGGTACACAATACAATGCCCATTACAGGCGGCAAGTCGTACACCGAAGCAGTACAATGGAAGTACCATCGCTGGCCGGGTTTTGGGCATGTAGAGCGCAACGATGTTGTTGTATTCAACTATCCTGCAGGCGATACTGTACTTGCAGAAATGCCCGAAGGCGACTATTATTCTTCACTCCGGAACGAATTCAACAACGACAGGGAATTGTTGAAGACCCGCTACACGGTAATAACAAGGCCGGTAGACAAAGAAGAGAACTATATCAAACGTTGCGTGGGTATACCGGGTGATATACTCGCGGTGAAAGATGGCGTCCTGTTCATCAATAACCAGCCAGGCAACTTATATCCCCACCAAAAAAGATCTTACAACGTGCAAGCCAAGGGTTTTGGTATACCTGAGGACTTTATGGAGGAGAATGATATTGACGTAGTAAGGAATGACGGCCAGACGGCTATACTGAACCTGGCTAACGACCAGGTGGATATGGTAAAGAAATTGCCACAAATAGTTTCGGTTAGCCCCATCATATATCCGTATGGCTATACAGAGAACGGTAATACCTTTCCTAACGATACTACTAATTTCAAATGGAGCAGGGACAATTATGGCCCGCTTACCATACCCAAAGCAGGTACTACAGTACAGCTGACACCGCAAAATATTGCGCTCTACCGCAAACTGATACGCGATTACGAAGGAAATACCTTTGCTGAGAAGAATGGTACATTCGTTATCAATGGGCAGCCGGCTACCAGCTATACCTTCAAAATGGACTACTACTGGATGATGGGTGACAACCGCCATAATTCTGCAGACTCCCGTTACTGGGGCTTTGTACCGGCAGACCATATTGTGGGCAAGGCCTGGTTCGTATGGCTCAGCTACGGCAAGCATGGCATCCGTTGGAAACGCCTGTTGCATGGCATACATTCACTGGAACAATAGGGCAACTGCACAGGTATGAAAAAAAGAACTTTTCTATTACTTGTGCCCTTAGTGCTCATATGCATCCCTGTAGTACTGCGGATAGTACTTTTTGATGCTTACCTGATGCCTACCGGATCGATGGAGGGCACCTTGCTCATCAACGATTACCTGTGGGTAAACAAACTTGCCTATAAAAAGAATCCCACTGATACCGGCACCGTACAACGCAGGTATAATGACTGGGCTTGTTTCGGAAGTGTAAAACGCAACGACATCATAACCTTCAGGTATCCCTGCGGAGACACCATACTTGCAGAGAACCCTGAGGCAGACTATTATTTCACACTCCGGAATGAGTTCGGTAACGACCGGCAACTGTTATGCTCGCGCTATACTGTAAAATACCGTACTACCAACCAGGAAGAGATCTATATAAAACGCTGCGTAGCCTTGCCGGGAGATAAAGTAGAGATAAGGGATGCAATGCTGTACATCAACGGACAGCCGGCAACAGCTTACCCACACCAGCACTTACTATATATAGTAAAGACAAAAGGTGCAGGCATACCTGATGACGTGATCAACGATAATGATATTGAGGTGCTCCGAAATGATGCCGTAGATAACTCAGCTATTTTGAGTCTCGCGAACGACCAGGTAGCTATGATAAAAAAACTGCCTCAGGTAGTTGCTGTGACCCCAATGGTCTACCCGTCAGGCTATACGGAAAATGGTGGCACCTTCCCGCACGATACCACAAATTTCAAATGGAGTCGTGATAATTTCGGCCCACTCACCATTCCAAAGGCTGGTGTTACGGTGCAACTAACACCACAAAACATAGCACTCTACCGTAGGGTGATCGTGAACTATGAAGGCAACCGTTTAATAGAACGCGAAGGCACCTTTGTAATTAACGGCAAACAGACAAACACATACACCTTCAAGATGAACTATTACTGGGTACTGGGCGACAACCGCGACAATTCTATGGATAGCAGGTACTGGGGCTTCGTGCCGGTGGACCATGTTATGGGCAGGGTATCGTTCGTATGGTACAGCTATAGCCGTTCCGATATTCGTTGGGGCCGTATGTTCCATAGTATAAGCTCACTTGAACAATAAAAACGAGATCATCCAAAAAATGAAAAAGCAACTTACTTTATCTTTTGTGACAGCAGTACTACTTACTGCCTGCGGTCAAAGCACTAATAACACAGCAGCCAATGCGGGAAGCGCTGCGGCACCAGCACAAACAACCAGCAAGGGTAAACAACTATTTGCAGACAACTGCGCACGCTGCCATGCTATGAAGACCGATAACCTGGGCCCAAAACTGGATGGTGTCTTCAACCGCTGGAGCGACAGCACACAGGTAGCCGACTTCGTAAAGAACAGCAGCGCGGTGATACAAGGTGGTAAGAATACTTATGCAACTGCCCTGTTCCACAAGTGGAGCGATATGCCCATGCCTCCATTCACCAACTTGAAAGATGAGGAGATACAACAAATACTTACTTATATACACTCAGGCGTAGAATAAATGTGTTCGTTGCGTTATGGCAACGGTGTAGCAACTGCAAACCGGGTACTGACCACAAAACCGCCACTTAAAACTGCTTTTTTGTTATATTGTGTACAAATAGACTTTCTGCTAAAGCAAGTATTTTATGCATTATAACAACCTAAAAGTGAGGTTAATTAGTGTTATCCTCCTCTTGTGCTCTTTCACAGCGATCAAAGTGAACGCGCAGGAATGCGGTTCAGATATTGCGCAACAAAAATTGTGGCAACAATATCCACAGTTCGCACAGCAAGAACAAGTAAATACATTGAAGTGGGCGCAGTATCAGCAATTACTCAATTCATCGCTCATCATCAATACAGCCCAGGGGCCCGTATACCAGATACCGATCGTGATACATGTGATGCACACTGGTGGTGCCATTGGCACAGTTTATAACCCAACGGATGCTACTCTTACCAGCTTGATAGATTATCTGAACCAGACCTACGCAGATATATGGTCTGCTTATCCTGATACCAACAATGGTGGCGTTCGCCTGCCTATACAGTTTGTCTTAGCTAAGCGCGACCCATCCTGCAACAGCACTACAGGCATAGTGCGAGTTGATGCCAGCACCCTTCCGGGGTACAGCACTTACGGTGTTAAACAATCAGCTACCAATGGTGTTACCGATTCTGCTGTAAAATCACTGAGTTTGTGGTCGCCAGACGACTATGTGAATGTATGGGTAGTAGATAAAATTGATGGTGCTGACGGTACAGGAACAGGTACATTTGTAGCTGGGTTTGCATATATCCCACCTGCCCCTTCCTATCTGGATGGTGTCATTATCCTGGCTACACAAGCACAGGCCGGCCTTATTACACTGCCGCATGAGGTAGGTCATGTACTTGGCCTGTATCATACCTTCCAGGGCGGCAACACTACAACATGCCCCACTAACAATAATTGCAATACAGATAACGACCAGGTATGCGATACACAGCCTGAAGAACAATCTAATTTCAATTGCCCTACAGACCCAAACCCATGTACGGGTCTTTCATACAACAATGTGCAGCACAACTTTATGGATTACTCCAATTGCCAGAACAGGTTTACTGCCGGGCAAAGGACGCGTATGTTATACAAGCTAATGAACCTGCGCCCCGGCCTCCTGAGTTCGTTAGGTGGTGTTGCCCCCGGCGGCACCAGTGTAGTAAGCGCTTCTTGTACCCCTGGCATAGTTAACACTGGCAATCAATATGATATGGGTGTAGCACAGGTTGTTCTTAATGACCTGCAAGCCAATTCCGGCGGTTATAATGATGACGGTAACGTGTCTTATCGCGACAATACCTGCCTGCAACGTGCCAATGTAGTTACCGGACAAAGTTATCCGCTGGCAGTAACAATAAGTCCGTACAATGCTCAGAATGTAAAGGCATGGATAGACTATAACAACGACGGCATATTCCAAACAGGGGAACTGGTGCTCACAGGTACAGCTATTGCGGCAGGTGGAGTCGCGACAGCCACGGTAACAATACCTGCTACAGGCGTAACAACATGCACTCCGCTACGCATGCGTGTTATGTCCGATTTCGCAAGCGCTGCCGCACCATCTCCATGCACCAATGTACAATATGGACAAACAGAAGACTTTACAGTTTATATCACTAACCCTGACAGCGCTTCCATAGCGCTTACTACAGGCACCAATCCAGGTTGCCTTGGTGCATCACGAACGTTCACTGCATCATCTTATAATATGGGTACTGCTACCGGCTACAACTGGTATGTCAACAACGTACTTGTGAGCACTAATACCGGCACCTATACCACAAGCAGTTTAAGTAATGGCGATAGCATACGTGTACTGGCCTATGCCACTACCACCGGCTGCCGCACTACAGATACCCTATATTCGAGGGCAATATACATGTCTTTATCTGCTACCGTTGCTAACGCTACTGCTGGCAGTAACAGCCCTGTATGCACGGGTAGCACATTGAACCTCACAGCTTCCACTGTTGCCGGCGCCACTTACTCATGGACAGGGCCTAACAGCTACACCTCTACTTCGCAAAACCCATCTATAACTAATACCCATGTAGCCAACAGTGGCACCTACACCGTAACAGCATCTTCAGGTGGTTGCTCCTCCAACCCGTCGAGTGTAGTGGTCACTATCGACTCCACTCCGGTAGCACCAACCGCAACGGCCACAAGCCCTTGTGTTGGTGGCACATTGAGCCTTACGGCCACCAGCGCAACATCTGGTGTCACATATGCATGGAGCGGCCCTAACACTTATACCTCTACTAGTCAAAATCCAAGCATTTCCAGCGTTACCGCAGCTAATGCAGGCACGTATACAGTATACGCGCACCTCGGCATTTGCACGTCTGCAGCAGGCACAGCGACAGCTACAGTAAATAGTGTACCTGTTGCACCTACCCCTACCAGCAACAGCCCGGTTTGCGCAGGCAGCTCGCTCAATTTATTTGCGAGTACAGTAGCAGGTGTCACTTACAATTGGTCTGGGCC